>Ga0114973_10001385_pt1 | contig 18075 bp, 17 predicted proteins | sample M_140807_MF_Meta_FD_87025 | JGI IMG/M metagenome (GOLD analysis project Ga0114973, IMG submission 87025) | Freshwater microbial communities from Lake Montjoie, Canada to study carbon cycling - M_140807_MF_MetaG | ecosystem: Environmental > Aquatic > Freshwater > Lake | place: Lake Montjoie...
CGGGTCGGCCTGCGGTCCTTCGCGTCGGCCCGCCCGGCCACGCTCTCCGGCGGCCAGCAGCAGCGGGTGGCGATCGCCCGGGCGCTGGCGATGCGGCCGCGGGTGATCCTCTTCGACGAGCCGACCAGCGCCCTCGACCCGGCGATGACCGGCGAGGTGCAGGAGGTGATCGTCGACCTCGCCCGCGGCGGCCAGACGATGGTGGTGGTGACGCACGACCACGCCTTCGCGAAGCAGGCTGCGTCGTGGGTGGTGGAACTCGACGCCGGCCGCGTGGCCCGCCAGGGACCCGCGGCGGACATGCTCTAGGTCACATCGAAGAGGCATGAGGAGCGTTCCGGCAGGGAGCGATCACCGCCGATCCCGGCGTGCCGTTTTCCTCGTCCACGGGGTCGTCGCACCGGCGAAACCAGAGAGGCTTTCGCGTGCAGCCCACCTTGCACGCGGCATCATCGATGTGGAGCGCATAAAAAAACTCCGCCCGGGACTTTTGGTCCCGGGCGGAGCTCACTGGCCGAAGTCGGGCAACAGATCTCCGTTCGACCTATCGACCCAACATCACTTCGCGGAAACCGTGCGGCTCACCGCCACCACCTTGCCGGTGCTCTGCTTCTTGGCAGACGCATCGGGCGTGGGGGCCGGGGCGACCACCGGAGCCGAGCCGGCGCAGGCGCCGCAGGCCGGCTCAGCACCGCAACCGGGCTCGCAGCAGCCCGCGCTGCAATCCGGCTCGCCACAGCAGCCAGTGCAGCCGGCGTGGTGCCGCTTCTTGGCGTTGTGGAGGGCACGGAGCAGCCCGCCGATCGAGTGCTTCTTCTTGCAGCAACCCTTCGCAGCACCGCAGCTCGGCTCGCAGCAGCCCGCACCTGCGTCGCAGGCCGGCTCGCAGCAACCGTCGCCAGCACCGCAGGCCGGCTCGCAGCAGCCGTTCCCGGCGTCGCACGCCGGCTCGCAGCAGCTGTTGCACTTCTTCTTGTGGCAGAACAGACCCTTCAGACCACCGAACAGGTCGTGCTTCTTCCTGCAGCAACCCTTCGCGGCACCGCAGCTCGGCTCGCAGCAACCGTTGCCAGCACCGCAGGCCGGCTCGCAGCAGCCGTTACCGGCACCGCAGGCGGGCTCCGCAGCACAGCCATTGCCCGCCCCGCAACCGGGCTCGCAGCATCCATTGCCGGCGTCGCAGCCGGGCTCACAGCACGAGGTGCAGCCCTTGTGGCCGAGCATCTTGTCGAGAAGCTCGAAACCGAAGGACTGGCTACAAACGGTGACACCGAGGACCAGCGCACCGAGGAACAACATACGCTTCATCGAGCCACATCTCCTTTGCTTGTGAATCACGTGAGAGCTTCGTCCCGATCGCGAGGTGCCGTCACCCCGAGGTTGTGATTCACGAACTGTCTTGCGGCAGGCCTGTCGAGCCATTCCGTGACTCGAAGAATTTTCAGGTTGCTGCCGCCCCCTGGTTGCCCGACGGGCACAGTGATGCCCCGGGGGACATGAGGGCTATCGGCGGAGCAGGGAAAGCGGCTTGAAGGCGGTTCAGGTATTTTTCGAGGCACGATGTATCGTGATTCCTGGGTAAATCCTGCGGCGCGCGCCGGTGCTGCCGACCGTGCGGCGCGGGCCGTCACGACCGGTACAGCTTCGGGTGTTTCTCCTGCGCCACCCGCAGGGTTTCGCGCGCCGCGACCCGCGGTGTGAAGCTGTGCCGGTTGTGCCGGCATGGGCCGCGCAGCTTGACAGTGGCCGCGCGAGCGTTAGACTCCGCCTCCGGATCTGGTGGCCCGTCGTCCGCGGCTTGCGGCGGCGTGCAAACAGGGAACTCCGGTGCGATTCCGGGACGGCCCCGCCGCTGTGTCCAGGCGTTCCCGCTGCAGGCGTTCGACCGTGTCGAGCCGCAGGCGGCAGGAGCAAGGTCGGCTGATATCGTGCCATTGCGGGCCAGGGGCGCCGAGCCGCCCTACCCGCGAGAAGGTGACAGCCGGTCGAGCCTGGGAGTCAGAAGACCTACCAGCTTCCACAAGGAGCACGGCGTCTCTGCGCGGGCGGAGCGTCGGGCACGGCCCACGCGCGTGGGCCGCTGGGAAACGGTGCAATCCGTCCGATCGCGGCTTCCTTCGCCCCCTCCGGGTTCGCGGCCGCGCATGGCCACGGCCCGACGGCACTGGCGGGCGCAGCTGCGTCGATGGTGCAGGGAGGATGGCATGGTCGTGCGTCGTGGTGCGCGGGCGGACGGGACTGCTCCCGGAGAGCCAACCCGTCCCGGAAAGCCAGCCGGCTTCTCGCTGGTGGAACTGCTGGTCGTGGTGTCGATCATTTCGGTGCTCGTGGGCCTCCTGCTGCCGGCGGTGCAGTCCGCCCGGGAGTCCTCCCGCGGCACGGCCTGCAGCAACAGCCTGCGGCAGTTGGGGATGGCGCTGCACAACTTCGTCAGCGCCTCTGGCGGCCTGCTCATACCGCTGAAGGTGGACGACGCCGCCCGGATCGCGGGCGTCGCGGCCGACCCCGACCAGAACCCCTATCCCGGCAAGAGCCGCTATTGGTTTGCCGAAGTCGACGAGAACCAGTCGGCCCTCGAAAAGAAGCTCGATTTCACGAAAGGCACCCTGTCGCCTTTCATGGAAGGCAATGTGGCGGCCTACCAGTGCCCGAATTTCCGGAGCGACTCCGTCGACGTCGTCCGCTTCGGCACGATGGCGACGGGGTTCGACTACAACGCGTCGCTCGGCCCGGGGACCGAGTACGACTGGGACAACTATCCCAACGTGACGCTGTTGCAACGGAGCAGGCAGTACAAGATCGGACAGATTGCAGAAACGAAGCGGACGATCGCCTTCGCCGAAAGCGCCATCGTTTACTTCCTGGCCCCCTACCCGCTGCGGGAAAATCTCGGCGGCCTGCTCCTGCCGAGCACGTCCGATCCCGCGGTGCACTTTCGCCACGCCGGCCGCACCGCGAACGTGGTCTTCCTCGACGGCCATGTCGAGCGCTACCCGCGGAAGTTTCGCGCCGGTCTCTACACCAACCCGGAACAGTTCAAGCCGATGGACTTTTACGGCGTGGGCGTCCTCTGCGACGGCGACCCGGCGGACGACGCGCAGTGCGACGCGCTTTACGACCGCGACTGACCGACCTGCCGTGCAGCAAAGGTTCGAGGTGACGTGATGAACAGTGCCATGGCACGGGATCCGCGGTTCTGGACCGCCGTCGGGGCCTTGTGCCTGGCGGCCTGGCTCGTGGCTCCGCACCTGCTGCCCGCCCGGCCGCCCACGGTGACGGAAGACCAGATTCCCGAGATTCGCTACGTCTGCCGCGAGACAGGCGAGGTCTTCAGCCGCCGGGCGACCGCGGAGGTGCTGCCACATCCGCTGACCGGAAAGCCGACGCTCGTGCCGGCCGTGTACGACGTCCGAAAGAAACGGTGGAGGCCGGGGCCGCCGCCCGAGGTGATGCACCGGAAGGGCCTCCTACGGCCCACGTGATGACCTCCGCCAACGACCGTCGCCGCGAGGAGGTGCTGGCGCACAACGCGCGGGCGTGGGATCGTCTGGCGGAGGGATTGGCGGCTCTCGCGCGGCCGGCGGTGGACGCCGCCTTCGACGATCCGCGGTCGTGGCTGGGCACCGGCGGGCCAGCGGGGCGAAGCTGGCTGCCCCCGCGGCTCGACGGGCTCGAGGTGCTCTGCCTCGCCGCCGGCGGCGGCAAACACGGTCCGCTCTACGCCGCCGCCGGAGCCCGCGTTACCGTCGTCGATCTCTCCCCAGCGATGCTCGAACTCGACCGGCAGGTGGCCCGGGAGCGGCAGATCGACCTGGAGATCATCCAGGGATCGATGGACGACCTCGGGATGCTCTCCGCGGCCCGGTTCGACCTCGTCGTCCATCCGGTGAGCACCTGCTACGTTCGGGACGTGGCGCGGGTGTTTCGCGGTGTGGCCCGCGTGACGAAGCCAGGCGGGCTGTATGTGAGCCAGCATAAGTCGCCCCAGAGCCTGCAGGCGTCGCTCGAACCCGGGCCCGGCGGCCGCTACGAAGTGCTCCACCATTCTGGTGGCGGACCGCTACCGCCCGAGCCGCCGTCACGGCTTCGCGAGGCCGGGACCCGTGAATTCATCCACTCGCACGAGGCGCTGCTCGGGGGCATCTGCCGGGCCGGCTTCCAGATCGAGGACGTCTGCGAGCCCGATCACACGCCGCGATCCGCGGGACAGGCGGCGGCCGGCACGTTCACCCACCGCGCCGCGTTCCTGCCGCCCTACATCCGCATCCTCGCCCGGCGGACCGCGGTTTCACCTCCGTCCCCCGCCGGGCTCTCCGCCGGGCGGAGGCTGGTGGTAGAGTAAGGCGGTCTCGCCTCACCGCAAGATCGGTCTGCACCATGATCTGCCTCAATGTGCTCCTGCTCGCGAAGGATCCAGCCGACGTGCCGGCGATCCGCGACCACCTCGGCCAGGCGATGCGAAAGAGCCGCGCCGAGCCGGGCTGCGTGCGGTTCGACGTCTACCACTCCACGGCGGAGCCGAGGCGGTTCGTGCTCGTGGAGCACTGGGCCTCCCAGGAGGCGCTCGACCAGCATCGCCTCGCGGAGGCCTACACCACGATCTACAAGCCGCTGGTGATGCCGCTCATCGACCGCGAGGGGCATCCGGCCACGTTGCTGGAGTGAGCCCGCGACGGCGGAACGGTTCACCGGCAGCCGGGCCGCCGCTCCGGCACTCGATCCCCGCGGCGCCGCGTCCGCGACGTCTCCCAGCCACGCCATGATCCTGCTCGTCGACAATTACGACTCGTTCACCTGGAACCTCGTCCAGCGTCTCGGAGAGATCGCGCCCGACGTGCCCGTCGCGGTGCACCGCAACGACCGGATCACCGGGGACGAGATCGCCGCGCTGGCGCCAACCCACGTCGTGATCTCTCCCGGCCCCTGCACCCCGGACGAGGCCGGAATCTCCTGCGAGGTGGTGCGACGGTTCGCGGGACGCATGCCGATTCTCGGCGTGTGCCTCGGGCACCAGTCGATCGGCCAGGTGTTCGGCGGGACGATCGTGCGGGCGAAGCGGCCGATGCACGGCAAGGTGGATCGGATCGAGCACGCGGGCAGGGGGCTCTTCGCGGGGCTCGAGAGCCCGATCGAGGCGACCCGCTACCACAGCCTCGTCATCGATCCGCCCACGCTGTCACGAGACTTCGAGGTCGACGCCTGGTCGACGACGCCGGAGGGGGAACGGGAGATCATGGCGATCCGCCACCGCACGCTGCCCGTCTACGGCGTGCAGTTCCATCCCGAGAGCTTCCTGACGCCGGCGGGCTACGACCTGCTGCGGGCCTTCCTGCGCACCGGCACGGTGGCGGCATGATCGATCTCGCGGAGGCCGTCGCGCTCGTGGAGCGGACCTGCCGGCCGCTGCCGCCACGCCGCGTGCGGCTGCTCGACGCGTGTGGCCGCCGGCTCGCGGCCCCGGTCGTCGCGGACGTCGATTCGCCCCCGTGGGACCGGGCGATGATGGACGGCTTCGCAGTGCGCGGCGCCGACTATCCGCCGGGCGGGAGCGTCGCGGAACTCGACGTGGCGGTCGACCTGGCCGCCGGCGACGTGACGACACTCGAGATCGCCGCGGGGTCGTGTGCCCGGATCATGACCGGAGCGCCGCTGCCGCGAGGAGCCGATTCCGTCGTGCCCGTGGAGGCGGCCGTGGACGGCACCGCCGGCGCGCACGCCGGCGGCCGGGTGCGGCTGCTGGACGGCCGGTTCCGCCCCGGACAGCACGTGGCGCGGCAGGGAGCGGCCTTCCACCGGGGCCGGGAGGTGCTCGCCGCGGGCATGACGCTCGGCGCGGCGGAGATCGGTCTGGCCGCCGAGGCCGGCGCCACGCACGTGGTCGCGGCGGCTGCGGTGCGGGTGGCACTGCTCTCCACGGGCAGCGAGCTGGTGCCGCCGGCCGCCGTCCCGGCTTTCGGCCAGACCCGCAACTCCAACGGCCCGATGCTCGCCGCGGCCGTGCAGCTGCTCGGCGCCGATCCCATCCCGCTGGGCATCGCGGCCGATCGCCCCGAGGCGATTCGTGCGGCCGTGGCCCAGGGGCTCGCCGCCGACGTGCTCGTGCTCTCCGGCGGCGTGTCGGCCGGAGACCTCGACCTCGTGCCGTCGATCTTCGCGCGGTGCGGCGTCGAGCAGGTGTTTCACAAGGTGCGGCTGAAGCCCGGCAAGCCCGTGTGGTTCGGCGTGCTCCGTCGCACCGCGGCCCCGGAGACGATCGTCTTCGGGCTGCCCGGCAACCCGGCGAGCTGCCTGGTCTGCTTCGAGCTCTTCGTCCGTCCGGCGATCGCGATCCTCGCGGGCCGGCCGCGTGACGGGTGGCATCTGCCGCGGTGCCGCGCCCGGCTCGCCGGCCCCGCCAAGGCCGCCACCGACCGGCCCGTCTACCTGCCCTGCCGGCTGCGCGGCGCCGCGGGCGGCTGCGAGGCCGAGCCGCTGCCGTGGTCGGGATCGTCCGACATGCTCGGGCTCGCCGGCGCGGGCGGGCTCATCGCGCTGCCGGCCAGCGGTCGCGTGCACGAGGCAGGGGAAGAAGTCGAGGTCGTGCTGCGCGACTCGGGCCGCGTCGGTTTCGGCTGAATCGTCCCGAGTATGGCCCGGCGCAGGGCTGCCCATGCCCCATCGCCGGACGTTCGCTCCGGGCATCCCAGCCCTTCGCTCTCTCGAAGGCGTCTGCGCTCCGCCATCCTGGCTCCGCTGGCCGCCTACGCCGGCTCTCGGGGCACGGGCAGCCCCGCGCCTCCCGGACGGGTGAGGCTCGCTTTCAGCCGCGGAGACGTCCCGTGCCGAGAGATGCGCGTCGCTCGTGCCGATTGCGTCGCACGGATACGACGCCCTCGCCAGCGAGCGGAGTCTCGCCAGGAAAAAAAGGATGGACGGGCATCCACCCGTCATGGGCACGATGCCATGTTTTTCCCACGGTCGCGATGCCTTCGGCCGATTGCGTCGCCCTCGCCAGCGAGCGGAGTCTCGCCAGGAAAAAAAGGATGGACGGGCATCCGCCCGTCATGGGCACGATGCCATGTTTTTCCCACGGTCGCGATGCCTTCGGCCGATTGCGTCGCACGGATGCGACGCCCTCGCCAGCGAGCGGAGTCTCGCCAGGAAAAAAAGGATGGACGGGCATCCGCCCGTCATGGGCACGATGCCATGTTTTTCCTTAAGTAGACGGCAGGCTGCGGTGGAAGTGGACGTGCCGCCAGCGGCCGCCCTGCTTCTGCCAGAGCCGCGTCTCCTCCGAGCTCCGTGTGACCGGCTTGCCGGCGTCGTCGAGCGTCTGCGTGAGCCGCACGTAGGCGACCAGCGCGACGTCGTCGGAGAGGAGCTTGACGACCGGGGCCGCCATCGTGGTCGTGACGGGCTTCGCGGCCGGCGCGGGGAGCTTGAAGTAGAACTCGTGGAACGGCAGCCCGGAGACGAGGTGGCCGCGGGCTTCGGGCTCGAAGCAGGTGATGTTCTCGGCGACGAGCTCGCGGTAGGCGTTCCAGTCGCCGGCGGCGACCGCGGCGAGCAGGCGGCGGTTGAGTTCGAGCAGTTCGGCGGCGGCGGACATGGGCGATGCGGCTCCGGAGGGAAGGAACGGGAGGGGAAACAGAATGCCTGGCGGGGGTGTGCGGGGCGGGGCGGTCGACGTCAGGCCGGGCCGCCCGCCACGACCAGGCCGAGCGTGACCAGCTTCGCGAGGCACTCGTCCCGCTCGCGGCAGCGCTCGAGCGACGCCCACGACGGGTCCTGCGCCGCGAGGAAGGCGTCGTGCCGCGCCGGGAGACCGCCGGGGCCGGCGGCGGCGACGAGCCGCCGGATCACCTCGCCGTCGAGCCGGGTCAGCCGCATCGCCTCGAGGCGGTAGTCGGTGAAGGCCTCCCAGACGAGCGGAAAGAGCGGCTGCACGATCTGCTGGCCGATCGTCTCGGCGTAGCGGCGGATCTCGAGCTGGGCGTGGACGTCCATCCGCAGCGCGAGGAAGTGCAGCAGGTTGTGCAGGTCGATCTTCCAGTAGGCCTCGGTGTAGGTCGACAGCGGCAGGTCCTTCCGCGCCTGCTCCCGCGCGATGCCGGCGGCCAGCCGCTCCTCGTAGACCCGCCGCGCGTGGCCCTGCAGTTCCTGCTCCGACTGCGTCAGCGGATGGCCCTCGGCCTTCGACAGCGGCCCGGCCGATCCCTGGCGGTTCGTGGCGGCCTGCCGCCGCCACTCGTCGTCCTGTGTCGACTGCATCGAGTCGATCGCCAGCGAGTAGCGCGTGGAGTATTCGTTGACGCTCGCCGTCCGATGACGGATCCACTGCCGCCAGCAGTCCATCGGCACGCGGACGACGAACTTCAGTTCCGCCATCTCGAACGGGGTCGTGTGCGCATGCCGCAAGAGGTAGCGGATGAGCTGGCGGTCGTCGCTCACCTTGCGGGTGCCTTCGCCGTAGCTGACCCGCGCGGCCTGCACCACGGACCCGTCATCGCCCATGCAGTCGACCAGGGCGACGAAGCCGTCGTCGAGCACCGGCAGTTTCTTCCAGCGCAGGGACTCGAGCAGGGCGGCGCGGTCGGCGGGCGGGACGGTCGTGGACATGTGCGGCTCCGACGGGAGGGAGACCGCACAGGATGGTGCACGACCGCGGTGCGGTCAATCCTTCGCCAGCAGTTCCTGCAGGATCTTGGCGAGTTGGCGGGCGTCGTCCGACTTCACGACCGTGTCGATGCGGCTCTGGGGCACGCCCAGCTTGGCCAGCGACTTGGCCACGGTGTCCCAGAGCTTGGCCCGCTTCTTCCCCTCGGCGAGGTAGAGGTCGGTCACCTGCTCGCCGAGCCGTTGCAGCAGGGCGGTGTCGAGGTTCTCGTAATAGTTCTTGACGATCGACTGCTGGTGCTTCGTGAGTTCGGCCATGACCCCGTTTCCAATGTGCTGGTTTCGGCCTGCTGGAAGGACTCCGGCCCGGCGGATACAGTATCGGAAATTCGACCCCTCCCAAGCGAGAGAATTCGATGCCCACGATCACGTTCACCAACGAAAAGAAGGAAATCCAGGTTCCCGAGGGGGCCAATCTCCGTAAGGAGGCGCTGCGGGCCGGGGTGGCCCTCTACCCGGGCGTCCACACGGTGGTCAACTGCCACGGCTTCGGACAGTGCGGGGCGTGCCGCGTGCTCGTGACCAAGGGGATGGAGAACACCAGTTCGCGGGGGATCCTGGAGTCGGCCCGCATGGCGGTGTCGCTGGCGTACATCGGCAACGAGGCCACGATGCGGCTCGCCTGCCAGACGAAGGTCAATGGCGACATCTCCGTCACCACCTGCCCGCCCATGAACCTGTTCGGTGAGAACTTCTTCAGCTGAGATCACAAAAAACATGGCTTCCTGCCATTGTTTCTTGGCCGGACTCCGCCGGCTGGTGCCGCGCATGGCATCGTGCCATGCCGGCCGCGAGTGACGATGTCGGGGATGCACCGCTCGCCATGAATCGCTCGCCATGAAGGAAGTGATCGCCATCGTGAAGCCGTTTCTCGCGGAGCGGGTGCTCGAGGCGCTCAAGTTCGCGCCGCTCGAGGCCTGCACTGTCCGCGAGGTGAAGGGGTTCGGCCGGCAGAAGAGCTACCTCGACCAGTACGGCGACTCGGAGTATGCCCTGGCGTTCCTGCCGAAGGTGGAGATCCAGCTCTGGGTCGATGACGCCCGGGTGGACGAGGTCGTCGACCGGATCGTGGAGGTGGCCCGCACCGGCAGGATGGGCGACGGCAAGATCTTCGTCCTTCCCGCAGTCGAACGGGAGCTGGCGTGACGGCGGCCCTGGAGGGCGGGTCGCACGCGATCCGCCGCTGTGATGAGCGGTGACACGGTGCGAGACGACGTCGTCCGGGCGATCGACCTGGCGCTCGCTGGCCAGTGGGACGAGGCCCACGACCTCGTGCAGCGGCACGACGGGCACGCGACGGCCGCCTGGGTGCACGCCGTGCTGCACAAGATCGAGGGGGACCTCGCAAACAGCCGCCACTGGTATCGGCTTGCCGGGAGGCCGGCCGACGTCGACGCGGAGCCGCAGGGGGAGCTGCGGGCGATCAAGGAGACGATCGGGGGCGAGAGCGCATCCGATTGACGCGGAGCACGATCGGTCCTCTGGAGCGATCACCGCCGGGCCGGAAGAATCCACGGCCTCCTAGCCGCCCGTGAGCGTGGGCTTCACCGGCTCGAAGGGGCGGATCCAGATCGAGCGGAACTGCACCGGGTCGCCGTGGTCCTGCAGCCTGATCGGCAGGGCATCGGGGTGCGCCGTATAGCTCGGTGGCGCGTGGAAGAAGGTGTCGCCCTTGATGACGGTGTCGGAGTGGATCGCCACGCCGTTGTGGAGCACACTCACGCGGCCGGGCTTCTCGAGCGTGCCGTCCGCTGCGAACCGCGGCCGCGTGAAGAGAATGTCGTACGATTGCCATGCTCCCGGAGCGCGGCAGGCGTTCACGGCCGGCGGCTGCTGCTTGTAGAGCGCCCCGCATTGGCCGTCGTGATAGGTGACGGGGCCGTCGGTGCCGTCCTGGAATGAATCGAGCACCTGGATCTCGTAGTGGTCCATGAGGAACACGCCCGAATTGCCGCGGCCCTGCCCCTTGCCCTTGGCGGGGGCGGGCGTGCGGAACTCGACGTGCAGATGGCAGTCGCCGAACGGCTGCTTCGTGCGGATGTCTCCCTTGCCGACGGTGGCGACGCCGTCCTTCACCGGCCAGTTGTCCGCGCCGGCCCACTGGTCGAGGCTCGACCCGTTGAAGAGGACGATCGCGTCGCCCGGCACGTTGGCGGGGGCGGCCGGGGCGGGGCCGGGGTCGACGACCCGCGGGGCGGGCCACTCGGCCGGCGTCTTCCACTCGGGCGAGGTGCCGTGCTGCCGACCCATGAGGTGCAGCCGCCGTGACCGGATCGACTCGGTGATCGCCCGGGCGCGGGCCTCCGCCTCGCCGAGCGGCAGGCCGTCGGGCACGCTCGGCCGCAGGTGGCCGGCCGCGGACAGGTAGCCGTCGCGCAGCAGCTTGAGCCGGGCCTTGGCCTCGGGGAGAAACGAGACGTAGGCCGACGCATCGGCCGCGGCGGCCGCCTGCTCGTCGCCCAACGCCCGGAGCACGGCCCGACAGATCGCCCAGTGGCCCTCGTCGTTGGGATGGACGCAGTCGGGCGCGAACACGGCTGCCGGATCCTTGGCCCGCGCGGCCTGCAGATCAGCCTTCATCGGGCCGTGCACGTCGATCACCGTCCAGCCGTCGGCCCGTTTGGAGAGCAGCCAGGTCGAGTAGGCGTCGAGGACCGCGTCGTAGTCGACGTCGCGGGCGGGCCCGGGCTTGTCGGGCCGCTTGTCGTACACAGGCGGCGTGAGGTGGATGATCCTGGCCCCCGCCTTCTCCACCGCGTCGTGCAGCCGCTGCATCCCCTCCTTGAACCGGCCGAACCGCTGCTCGTCGAGCGGCAGGTAGATGCCGCAGTTCATGCCGTAGCAGGCGAAGACCAGATCGGGCCGGGTGACGCGCAGCACGCGGTCGAGCCGCTCGCCGAGGTCGGGCCGCGGAAACTTCCCGTCGGCATGGCCGTCCTCCGAGAGCCCCGACACCGTCTCGCTCGAGAGCCCCACGTCGATCACGTCGGCCTCGATCCCGTGCGATTCCAGCCACGAGGCGAGCGTGGCGATCCACCGGCCGTCGTAGGTGATCGAGTCGCCGAGGAAGACGATCCGCTTCGCCTGCCGCACCATCTTCAGCGGCTCCAGAGGCGCCAGCGACGTTGGCGCCGGCACGGGGTCGGCGGCCGCCGCGGTGGCGGGCAGGGCCATGGCCAGGAAGGGGGCTGTGAGCAGTGCCAGGCAGAGGGCCATGACGGGGATCAGCACGGTGAGCAGGCCGGCGGCCGGTCCTGCCACACGTCCGGCGATGGGCCGGGGAACACGCAGCCGGGGGAACGAGCGGCGACTCATCGCGATGCCTCCTGGGGGATGTCTCGCATGACGGGTGGCGTGGAACCGCCGGCGGCCGTGACGCATTCGCGGCACGCCTCGAGCGGACGAATCACTTCTTCGCCGGCGTCGCCCCTTCCCGGATCGCGAACAGATGGCTCTTGTTGGCGATGTAGAGCGTGTCGCCTGCGACGATCGGCGTGGAGTAGACGCTGTTGCCCATGTTGATCTCGCCGATCAGGTCCTTCTCCTTGGAGAGCTTGAAGATCGAGATGTCGCCGTCCTCGTCGCCGATGTAGACCTTGCCGTCGGCGATGAGCGGAGAGCCCCAGCTGGCGGCCAGCATGTCGTGCGTCCAGGAGGGCTTGCCGGTCTTCAGGTCGACGCAGTGGAACAGCCCGCTGAAGTCGGCGACGAAGAGCAGCCCGTCCTGGATGGCCACGGTGCCGCAGGTGCGGTGCATCGTCTCCTCGAACTCGAGCTTGCCGTTGCCATTGGCGTCGAAACCGGGGTAGTGCCAGACCGCGGCGGAATTCGGGTTGGGCCGTGCGACCTCCCCCTCCTCCTTGATCACCGCCTGGTTGCGGCGGTGCGGCAGCGGCGTGTTGGGGTCCTTGAGGCTCACGGCGAGCTCGGGGCTCGTGTCGCCGCGCTTCGTGGGATCGATGCACCAGAGGTGCCCCACGCCCTCGCCGTGCTCGGGATCCTCGCCGACGGCGATGTAGACGAGGCCGTCGTGGACCACCGGCGTGCCGATGATGTGGTTGCGGTCGGCACGGCCGCCGAGCGTGTACTTCGACTCCTTCGGGTTGCAGTCGAACTTCCAGAGGAGTTTCGCCTTGCCGTTGTCGCCGCGGGCGTCGAAGGAGTAGAGCCAGCCGTCGCCACCCCCGAAGAGCACCTGCGGCACGCCGCCGATCTCGGCGTAGGACGGGCTCGACCACTGCCCGTGCAGCACGTTGGCGCCGGGCGAGCCATCGGCCCAGAGCACCTTGCCGTCCCGCTTGTCGACGCAGAGAAAACTCGGCGCCTCGGAGTTGGGCAGGTTGATGTGCCCCTCGTCGACGCCGTTGCTGGTGTTGACGAAGAGCAGGTCGCCGACGGCGGTGACGCTGCAGGAGCACATGTTGTGCTGCGACACTCCGAGCTGCTTCATCATGTCGAGCACCCAGACGACGTCGGCCTCGTCCTGCGCCGAGGCCTTCTCGGCCGTGAAGGGGCCGTCGTTCTCGCCGTCACGGAAGCCCTCGGTATCGAGACACTTCACCTCGCCGCGGCTCGTGACGTACCAGAGCCGGTCGCCTTCGGCCAGCGGCGCGCAGCAGATGCCCTGCAGCGGCCAGTCGTGCACGCGGCCGGTCGGCAGCTTCTCGCTCGAGTCCTGCCAGAGAAACGTGCCATCCTTGATGTCGAAGGCGAGCAGGCAGCCCAGGTCGGTGGCCGCCGGATACCTGGAGAGCCAGCCCTTGCCGTTGTTGGAGCCGACGTAGGCCTTGCCGCCCGCGACCACCGGGTTGCCGTAGGTCTGGCTGCCGAGCTCCGCCACCCAGGCGACGTTCTTGCTCGTCTCCGGCTTCCACCTGCCGGTGTCGGCGTCGAAGTCGCCGGGCGTCCACTCCGTCGGCAGGTTCTTCGCCGGGCTGACATTGTTCCGCTGGGGCGAGCCTCCCCACTGGTTCCAGTCGGCGGTCTCCGCAGCCGCGACGCTGGTCAGGGCGACGCCGGCCAGCATGACGCAGGTCAGGGCCGCGAAGACGGCTGCGGACGGACGTGCCACGGACAGGGGGCGGCGTGCTGTGCGTTGATGCGTTGTGTTCATGATTCGCTCGTTGTTGATGCTCTGGTGCCGGGATGCTCAGGGGAGTGGGGCCACCACCACGTTGTCGATCGAGATCTCGGAGTCCTTGGAGTTGCCGAAGAAGCCCGGGCTGCCCTGGAGGTTGCCCTGCTCGTGCGAGGCTTCGATCGTCCAGGCAGCGGGCTCCGGCTGGCCGCGCGGCCAGACCTTGCCGCGGAGCACCGCCGTGGAGCCCTGCGCGCGGGCCTCGAACTTCATCGTGTACCACTTTCCCGCCTCCCAGGCGAACGGGATCGTCTTCGAGAAGTGGGTCGCCACCTGCGGCGGCCAACTGCGCACCTGCAGCTGCTGGCTGGCGCCCATGAGGTCGAGCGTGTACCGCTGCGCGATGAGGCCCATGTCGGGCATCCGCGCCTTCTCGAGCGCTGCCGCGTTGCCGAACCGCTTGGCGAAGGCGTCGGCGTCACTGCCGGCCGCCGGCTGCGGCGTCCCCGGCTTCTCCACGCCGGTTTCCTGGGCGCGGAAGTCGGCCGTGATCGAGTAGGACTTGAGCCCGATCGGGCCGATCCAGCCCTGGCTGCGGGTGCCCTTGGGGATCGTCGTGACCTTGACGAGGCACTTCGAGCCGTCGACGGTGCGGACGACGTGGCGGTAGCGCATCCCGATCCAGGGCAGCGGCGGCTCGCCCCGCGGCGGGCCCCCCTTCGGATCGGGCTCGAGGGCGATCTCCTCGAAGTCGAACGTCCAGGGGAGCGGCGGCATCGACCGCACGCGGGCCCGGCCCTCGAGGCCGGCCACCTTCGCCGTCAGGATCGCGGCGGCATGCCTGCCGGCGGGAGCGGTGTAGCGGCCGTCGGTGCCGACGGCGCCGACCGTGGCCGAGAACTCGGCCGGCGATTCCTTCACGAACCTGCCCGCCGCGTCGAAGAGCCGCACCTTGAGCGGCAGGGTTTCGCCGGCGGCGATCTGCGCCTCGGCGGGCACCACCTGCACCCAGGCCGGCTCGCCGGGCGGCGCCTTCGTGGCGGCTGACACCCGCTGCGGCAGCGTCGGCTCGCTCGCGGTCGTGGCCGGCGCGGCCGCGCCGGCTTCGCCGAGGCAGTAGAGCCGGGCGCCGGTCGTGAGGTAGACACGGCCGTTCCAGGCGATCGGCGAGGCCGTGACCTCATCCTCCTCGCCGAGCCGCATCTTGTTGACGATCTTCAGGCCGTCCTTCGTCGGCTCGAGCACGTGCCAGCCGCTCGTCGAGCACACGTAGAGCCTCCCGCCGGCCACGAGCGGGCTGCCGCGGACGATGGTGCCGAGCAGCTTCTGCGGCTTCCCCACCGGCTCGCCCGTCTTTTTGTCGAAGACGAAGACCTTGGCGCCGTCGTCGACGAAGTAGATGCGGTCGCCGAGCACGACGGGCATCGACCGGCCGTCCATCACGCCCTTGCGCTGCCAGATCACGTTGCTCGTCGTGATGTCGCCGGAACCCGCCGCCTTGAAGGCGGTCGCCGAGCCCATCGAGGTGTTGTCGAGGTTTTCCTCGGCCTGCGAGATCCAGACGGTGCCGTCCTCCACGAGCGGGGCCACGTTGAGCCCGCGCCGCGAGAGCTTGAAGTTCCACACCGCCTTGCCGGTCCGCGGCTGGAAGTTCCAGACGCTGCCGTCGCTCGACCCGAAGATGAGCGCCGCCTGACCGCCCACCTCCGCCAGGAAGGGCGTGCTGTAGGTCGTGTCCTCGGGGAGCTCCTTCGTGCCGTTCATCCAGCGGACCTCGCCGGTGCCGGCGTCCATGCCGAGGAAGCGGTGGGCCGGCCGGGCCGTGTCGCCCCAGCCGGTGACGACGGCGCTGGCGATCACGAGATCCTCGAACACCACCGGGACGTTCGTGCGGCCGCCGTAGGTGGAGAGGAACCCGAACTCCTCGTGCAGCGACCGCTGCCACTTCGTGCGGCCCGTGGCCGCGTCGATGGCGGTGAACGCGCCGCACACGCCGTGGGCGAACACCGTGCCGCTCGTCGGATCGGCGACGACCGACGACCAGCCGACCCGCTCCGCGGGCACGTCGGAGAGGTAGACGTTGAAGACGTTCTCCCAGAGCTTCTTCCCCGTGGCCGCGTCGAGGCAGAGCACCTTCTCCGCCTCCTCCTTCGTGTCGGGCTTGTGCCGCACGAGTGTGAAGAGCTTTCCGCCCATGATCACCGGCGTAGAGATGCCGCCGGCCTCGTCGTTCTTCCAGAGGACGTTCGTGCCCTTCTCCGGGTCGAACGACGTCACGAGCGGGCTGCCCACGGCGGCGTCACGGTTCTCACGCGGGCCGCGCCAGTCGGGCCAGTCGGCGGCGGCAGCGGTGGTCGTCGTCGTCAGGGTGGCCAGGGTGATCAGCGTGGCGAGCAGCAGCATGTGTGCCCGACCCTCGCGATGCGCCGTGTCGTGTCCCGCCGCGTGCTGTCCCGCTCTGTCCTGTCCCGCCTTGTCCTGTCCCGCCTTGTCCTGTCCCATCTGCCGCCTCCGGTGTGGCTGAGCGATCTGCTCGACGAGTGTGCTTGGTTTCGTTGGCGGGGTGTCGTTGGCGAACAGCCGCCAGGGCCCGCGCCGTGGGGGCTAGTTACCGATGCCCGCCGCCTTCAGCTCCCCGGGCAGCTTGGGATCGACGATCCCTCGGGCGCCACGGCCCTGCTGCAGGCGGTCGGATGCGTCGGAGCGGATGCTCTCGATGTCGGCGTCGCCCCAACGCCGCCGCTCGGCGACGTCCGGCGCCGCCAGCGGCCTGACGAGCCGCATGCCGACGCCGAGCGCCGGCTCCTCGGTGTACCACCAGGGGCTCTTTGGCAGGTTCGGATCGACGTCCTTCCAGGCGAGGTCCTCGGAGCCGCGGCGGGCGGCGCTGCGGCAGTCCGTGGCCTCGTCGTAGTAGGCGCCGCCGCGGACGACCCGTGGCGAGAGCTTCGTCGGCCAGACGGCGGCCGCCGTCTCGGGCACGGGCTGCGGCAGCTGCGCCTGCCGCGTGTACCCGTCGGGCTGCAGTTCGTCGAGCACCCACTCGGCCACGTTGCCGTGCATGTCGTGGAGTCCCCAGGCGTTCGGCTTCTTCTCGCCGACGGGATGCGTGGTCTCGTCGGCCGAGTCGGCGAACCAGGCGGCGTCGTCGAGCGACGACGCGTCGCCGCCGCAGTTCCACGGCGTCGTGCTGCCGGCGCGGCAGGCATATTCCCACTCGCTCTCCAGCGGCAGCCGGTAGAACCGGCCGGTCAGCCCGCTGAGCCACTTGGTGTACTGCCGGGCAGCGAACTGGGTCATCGTCACCGCCGGCTGGAGAGGGTTCTCGCCGTTGGAGAACGTGGTGGTCGGGTCGTAGAGGTTCGACGGGGCCGTCACCGCATCGGCCTCGTTGTCGGGCGTCACCAGACGGAGCTTCGCCGACTCCATCGCCTTGAACAGGTCGCAGGCCGCCATGTAGAGCTTGTACTCCTGCCAGGCGACCTCGCAGCGGCCGATCCAGAAGGGCGCCACCTGCACCTCGTACTGCGGCCCCTCGCTGGCGTCGCGACCGGCCTCGCCGTCGGGGCTGCCCATGCGGAACGTGCCGCCGGGCACCGGGATCATGCGGAAGGCCACCGTCGTGCCCGGGATCGTCTCGTCGTAGGCCACCATCCAGCCGCCGGGCACCTTGATGGCCTGGCCGTCGCCCGCGGGGCGGTCCTCGCCAGCGACGAACCCCGGGATGGCCTCGGCGGCGTCGAGCGGTGGAGCGGTGCAGGCGAGTGCCAGCAGCGGCAGCACCCAGCGCACGGGTGCCCAGCGCAGGCATGGAAGGAGGCCCCGCTGTGGCACCGGGGGCAGGGCCGGCCGCGTGAAGCGCGACGGGGCCGCCCGCGGTGCGTTGTGTCGGACTCGGCGGGAGCGTGGCATGTGCGAGCGTCTGCCGCAGGTGGGAAGCATCGGCGTCCGCGGGCCGCAGTCTGGTGATCGCCGGTCGGTGATCGCAGGGATGGGCGGCGGGCCCCGAAGCAGGAGGAACGCTACAGTGTACCCTGTGGGAAAACCGCTGCCCACACTCCCGGTGTTCATCTCGGATCATCGCATCCACGGTCCGGTTCCCGACTCCATCCCATCGCGACGCACCCAGCCGTGGCCGCATCCAAGCCCACCCAGGCATTCGGAAAGAAAGCCGCGCAGCCGGCCGGCGGCGGCCCGCGCGGCAAGGGCTCGTCGGGCGGCGCCAAGGGGCGGGCCAAGGATGAGGAGGCGGCGGAGCGGGTCGTGGCAGAGAACCGCCGGGCGCGGCACGACTACGAGATCATCGAGACGCTCGAGTGCGGCATCGCCCTGGTCGGCAGCGA
>Ga0114973_10001389_pt1 | contig 18050 bp, 16 predicted proteins | sample M_140807_MF_Meta_FD_87025 | JGI IMG/M metagenome (GOLD analysis project Ga0114973, IMG submission 87025) | Freshwater microbial communities from Lake Montjoie, Canada to study carbon cycling - M_140807_MF_MetaG | ecosystem: Environmental > Aquatic > Freshwater > Lake | place: Lake Montjoie...
AGCGCTTGGTAACCATCATCATTGGAAATAAGAATTTTCATGCTGCATCCCGTAAAGTGTCATTGTATGGTTTGAGCGTACAAATGAAAAAAAGTCCTTTTCAACCCTATTTATGGTTTACATAAAATGAATTCCATATCACTTAAAGAAAGATGACAATGAAAGCTTGGCTATGTGAAAACCCAGTTGGTGTCGAAGCTCTGAAGTGGGCGGATATGCCTACGCCAAACCCTGGACCGGACGAAGTTCTCATTGAAATTAAAGCGGCCAGCTTAAATTTCCCTGACATTTTAATTGTTCAAAACAAGTACCAAATCAAGCCCAGCCTGCCCTTTGTTCCTGGCTCAGAGTACGCTGGCGTCATTCAAGCAATAGGGTCTGATGTTAAGCATCTGGCTATTGGTCAAGCGGTGGCGTGCTTATCAGGCACGGGAGGATTTGGCACACACACTTTAGCCCCTGCCAAACTGTGCGTCCCACTTCCCCAGCAATTTCCAATGGTTGATGCCGCGGCTTTCATCATGATTTATGCGACCTCTTACCATGCCTTGGTTGATCGCGCAGAACTCAAGGCGGGTGAAACAGTTTTGGTATTGGGCGCGGCTGGCGGCGTAGGGTCAGCCGCTATTCAAATCGCAAAAGCAATGGGTGCCAGAGTCATCGCTGCGTCATCCACCCAAGCCAAGTGTGAACTTTGCAAAAATTTAGGCGCCGACGAAGTCATCAACTACAGCACAGAAAATTTGCGCGATCAAATTAAATTATTGACCCAAGGCAAGGGGCCTGACGTTATTTATGACCCCGTAGGTGGCGATTTTACTGAACCCGCGTTCAGATCCATTGCCTGGCGCGGTAGGTACTTGGTGGTCGGTTTTGCTGCTGGCCCGATCCCATCTTTACCCTTGAATTTGGTGCTTTTGAAAGGTGCATCTATCGTCGGTGTTTTTTGGGGAGATTTTGCAAAACGCGAGCCTGAAGCAAATGCCAAAATGATGGATACGCTACTGGACTGGTACAGTATCAAAAAAATTAAACCTCATATTGATTCGACTGTGAATATGGAAAATCTTCCTGCGGCCTATTTACGAATGGGGTCGCGTGAAGTCATGGGAAAGCTGGTACTTGTCAACTGAACTGTTTCGGCAGAAAAATGGCAAAATCTATGCCTCAAACAGAGTTTTTTTGCTAGGTGTGTTTTGTTCAACTTCTAAGGTGCTCAATGAGTCAAATTTTGCAATCTCTCTATAAAACCCTCTTCGCAGGATTGGTCCTACTTATTTTGGTTATCGTGATAGCCTCGACTGTCTCTGGTCAGACCATTCAGTTTGGTCATGCTTGGGGAACATTTGTCATGAGATGGCTTCATGTCGTTTCTGGCACCATGTGGATTGGTTTACTGTGGTATTTCAATTTCGTTCAAATTCCTTCAATGGCCAGTATTCCTGATGAGCAAAAGCCAGCCATAAGCAAAGTCATTGCGCCGACTGCTTTGTTTTGGTTTCGTTACGGCGCGTTGGCAACGGTCATCACAGGTTTACTTTTGGCCTGGATGCAAAAATATCTTTTCCTTGCCTTGACGCTTCAAATTCCATTTTCTGCCATAGGTATAGGTATGTGGATTGCCCTCATCATGGCTTTTAATGTTTGGTTCATCATTTGGCCCAATCAGAAAAAGGCCTTAGGTTTGGTGGTTGTTGAGCCTGCTGAAAAAGCCAAGGCAGCTCGAGTGGCTATGCTCACTTCACGTATCAACACTTTGCTCTCCATAACCATGCTTTATATGATGGTCGCCCAACAAAATGGCGGGCTCTAAGGGTTAGAAGTTTTCGATTAAATAAGCCGTGCCAAGTCTCACAAGATTTGGCGCGGTTTTTTAATTGTTAGTAGTTTCAGAAGAATTTAGCTGAGCTTGTTTTCGCTCTCGTTTTAGCTTTTCTTGCTTAAGTTCTTTGAGTTGAAAATATGCAAAGATAAATACAAGAAAAAAAATACCGAGCTCAATCCACATTCCCATGGTCAAATCGAACCAGATAATTAGGCTGCAACAGCCAATTTTTCAGTGAAACCCAATTTGGTCAATGCGACTTCTAATTGGGCAACACTTCTTTCAATGTTGTGAAGCTTTTCCAGTCCAAATAAACCAATCCGGAAACTCATGAAGTCTGGACCCTCATCACACTGCAGAGGAACTCCTGCGGCAGTCTGAAGCCCTAAGGCCAGAAACTTCTTACTGTTTTGGATTTCCGGATCCGTTGTAAAGCTAACGACAACACCGGGAGCCTTAAAGCCGTCAGCAGCAACACTCACAATGCCTCTGCCTTCTAAAAGATGCCTGACACTTGCACCCAAATCGATTTGCTCTTGACGAACCTTAGCAAAACCATAGGAACGCGTCTCTAACATAACTTCGCGCAAACGGGTTAAGGCGTCTGTAGGCATGGTTGTATGGTAAGAGTGGGTACCCTTCTCGTAGCCTTCCATGATTTGAAGCCACTTTTTAAGATCACAAGCAAAACTGGAACTTTGGGTGGAATCAATATGTTTTCTTGCACGCTCACTCAGCATGACCATGGCGCAACATGGGGAACCACTCCATCCTTTTTGAGGAGCACTTACAAGTACATCGACACCTGTAGAAACCATATCTACCCACATGGCTCCAGAGGCGATACAGTCTAAAACAAGTAAACCACCTACTTGATGAACAGCATCAGAAACAGAGCGCAAATAATCATCAGGCAGAATCATTCCCGCAGAAGTTTCAACATGGGGAGCAAAAACAACTGCCGGCTTATGCAATGCAATGGATGCAACAACCTCTTCAATCGGGGCTGGAATCCAAGCAGATTGGGAATTTTGTTTTGAAAGTGGCCTAGCTTTCATCAAAATAGTTTCAGAGGGAATATGACCCATGTCGAAAATTTGTGACCAACGATAACTAAACCAACCATTGCGGATGACCATTACTTTTTGACCGTGGGCAAATTGCCGCGCTACAGATTCCATTCCAAAAGTACCACTTCCAGGAACCAGCACACACGAATGAGCGTTATAAACCTCTTTTAAGATAGAGGAAATATCTTTCATAACCCCTTGAAATTTCTGGGACATGTGGTTAAGTGCTCTATCGGTATAAACAACAGAGAACTCCAAAAGTCCATCGGGATCGATATCAGAGAGTAAGCCAGCCATAAAAATACTCCAGTGAAATGAGGAGGGAAAAAATTGGGGTGGCTGACGGGACTCGAACCCGCGACAACAGGAATCACAATCCTGGACTCTACCAACTGAGCTACAGCCACCATTAAGCTTAATTATAGGACTTGAGGCAACTAAAGAAAATCAAGGTTGTTTCAAAAGATTACTTAAGGAGGGTTTTTCAACAAGATACTCGACTTTGAAGAGGCTCTTTAAGAAACTGAAATAAGCCATGCTCTCAGCCGAAGTCCAAGCTTTGGCATATTTACCAACGGAGTCTTTTCGGTCAGCGACAGGAACAGGCGGCAAAACAGAATTGATTTTAATGACACCATAACCCTTAGTGCCTAAATCCACGCCCACCAATAATGGAAGTTTAGCTGTACCAGACCGCATGGAAGCCTCAACTAAAGCTGTTGGCAGTTTTTGAGTTTGTTCACGAGAAATAACAACAGGGGCTTGAAATTTTGCTAAAGACATATCCTTTTGCCAAGCTGCAAAACTGTCTTTGCCATTAGTTTTTGCAAGCTGAAGGGACTTTTCAGACAAAACGGCTTGGACAATCATGGGCTTGACATCTTCAATTTGAAGACTTGCGGCAGGCTTATGCGCCACCACCCTTGCTGCAACCAATTGATTAGCGGATGTTTCAACCGCTTCTGTGTTGTTCTTTTTTTCAATGACATCCGTGCTAAAAATCGACTGCAACAGCTTTGGGTTTGACCAAGGTGCTTTAGAGCCGCTTGCAGACTGCTTTGAAATGTCCCGTGCAACTTGAACATCCAATTTTAACTTTTGAGAAACAGGCTTCAAACTATCAGATTGCTCATAGACCATATTTGAAAACTGATCCGCCAATTCAGCATATTTCTTTTTAGCCAGATCGCGTTTTAAATCTTGTTCTAGAGAAGCCTTAACTTCTTGAAAGGAATTTTTAGCAGAGGACTTGGTATCGGTCACTTGAATGAGGTGGTAACCGAATTCAGTTTCAACAATATCACTTATATCGCCTTTTTTCAAAGAGAAGGCAACATCTTCAAAAGGTTTGACCATAGAGCCACGTGCAAAAAAATCTAGATCTCCTCCTTTGGAAGAAGAACCAGGGTCTTGCGAGTTCTTTTTAGCCAAATCAGCAAACAATTCAGGTGACTTTCTAAGCGTCACAAGAAGGGCTTGAGCCTTTTCAAGCGCAATTTTTTTATCTGCCGCATTGGAATCTTTGGCCACTGAGATCAAAATGTGACTGGCTCGGCGTTCTTCTTTTGCGTTAAGTAAATTTTGGTTCTGATCAAAATAGGTTTTTAAATCAGATTCAGTAACTGCGATGGTTTTTTCAACAGTAGAGAGATCTAGAACAACATACTCAATATCCACAGTCTCTGAAGTCTGGTAATCCTTTGCATGTGCAGCAAAATAATTTTTGAGATCTTCTTCACTTGGCTTAGCGGAGTCTAAATAATCGGAAGCTGAAAAAATAGCCACTTGAATTTCGCGCTGCTGCAAAAAAGCGTCAAGGGTTGTCGTGGCTTGTGATGTGGGAGAGAAGCTGCTTGAACCAACACTGCCAACGACTTGTCTAATAGACAAGTCAGACCTGACACGCGACTCGAAAATTTCAGGTGTCATGCCTTGCGCACTGAGAAAAGATTTATATTTTTCAATATCAAAGGAACCATCTGGCTTTTTTAGTGAGGCAAAAGAATCAACCTCGCCAATAGCCTTTGCTAATTTCTGATCTGAAATTTTGATATTCAACTTTGAAGCACTGGCTTCCAAAACTTTTGAACGAATAATTCTTTCAAGGGCCATGAATTTCATTGCCGGTGTATCAAACATGGCCACGTCCATTCCTGGCATGGATGCTGACATACGATCGACCTCAGCCTTGTGGACTTGGTCCCATTCAGCAACAGAAATTTCACGTCCATCAACCAATGCTGCTTTAGCGCTTGCATCATTAAACCGCTTGTACCCGTCTACGCCAAAGAAAACGAAGGCTGGAAAAATCAAAACAATCAGCAAAATATGCATGATTTTTTTGTTGCGCTGAATATATTCGAACATAAATGTACTCTGATGGTAAGAAAGGCGAACCCAAGTTCGCCTTTAAAAAGATTGGTGGGTGCTGACGGGCTCGAACCGCCGACCTACGCCTTGTAAGGGCGCCGCTCTACCAACTGAGCTAAGCACCCAACCTTAACTTTTCAGTTTAAAGCATCTTTCAATGCTTTACCGGCTCGAAATTTTGGCGCCTTGGAAGCCTTGATGGTGATAGATGCCCCAGTTGCTGGGTTACGGCCATTACGCTCTTCGCGATGTGACACCTCAAAAGTTCCGAAGCCAACCAAGGAAACTGCATCACCTTTTTTCAATGCAGATGTAATGGTCTCTAAAGCAGATTCCAGCGCTCGAGTAGCAGCAGCTTTAGAAATATCGGCATCAGCCGCAATGTGTTCAATCAATTCAGTTTTATTCACAAAAGTCCCCTTGACATCAGGTGTGATTATTGGGTTAAGTAAAGAAGGATGGTTGCGTGGAGGTTGCCGCGCAGTGATATTCTAGTAGGTTTTATCTGAAAAATTTATAGCGAGTTTGAAGCTACATCTTGCTAAGAAAGCCAGCAATAGCAATGCCAACATCAGTACATTTAGCATTACCCCCTAAATCAGGGGTGCGCGGACCATTGTTTTGAGGGTCTAGGCAGGCTTCAATTGCAGCAATTACTTTGTCGTGAGCATTTTTAAAGCCGAAGAATTCAAGCATCATTGCAGCACTCCAAATTTGACCAATAGGGTTGGCGATACCTTTTCCTGCAATGTCAGGGGCGGAGCCATGAACAGGTTCAAATAAAGAGGGAAATGTCTTGGCTGGATTGATGTTTGCGCTTGGTGCTATAGCGATTGTGCCAGTACAAGCGGGACCAAGATCGCTCAAGATATCACCAAACAAATTACTGGCAACGACAACATCAAAAAAGTCAGGCCGTTGAACAAAATGGGCTGTCAAAATATCGATATGGAATTTATCCAAACGGACATCAGGGAAATTTTTAGACATCACAACAACGCGCTCATCCCAATAGGGCATTGTGATGGCAATACCGTTGGACTTGGTAGCGCTGGTCAGGTGCTTTTTGGGTCTTGACTGAGCTAATTCAAAGGCGAATTTCAAGACGCGGTCAACACCAACCCTGGTCATCACAGTTTCTTGCATGACAATTTCTCTTGGTGTTCCTTCGAACATTCGGCCACCAATACTTGAATACTCACCTTCAGTGTTCTCCCGAACAATGTACATGTCAATCTCACCAGGTTCTCTTGGAGAACCGTCAGGACGAACAACAGGAGCTATCACACCCGGCATGAGCTTGGCAGGTCGAAGATTGATGTATTGATCGAACTCCCGCCTGAACATTAATAGCGAATTCCATAAAGAAATATGGTCAGGAATCTTTTCAGGCCAACCGACAGCACCGAAGAAAATAGCATCGTGCCCCATTAACAGATCACGCCAGTTATCAGGCATCATCTTTCCATGCTTTTCGAAATATGGCCAACATGCAAAGTCGAAAACATCAAACTCGAGTGGGATATCAAAACGAGTTGCCACTGTTTCCAAGACTCGCAATCCTTCAGGCATAACCTCCTGTCCGACACCATCACCTGCGATGATCGCAATACGTTTTTTTGTCAAAAATCACCTCATAAAGAGCATAGGAATTATTTATTTCATAGCTGCACGTATATGCGGTACAGCTTTTTTCAAATAATAAAACATTGACCAAATAGTCAAAAAGGCAGCGAGCCAAATCAGTACAGTTCCATAAAGTCTGGTATCTAACCAACCCCATAAATTCCCATCAAATAATAAAAAAGGAATCGCAACCATCTGCAGCGTTGTCTTTAATTTTCCCAACAAATTGACAGCGACGCTTTTAGCGGCGCCTATCAGCGCCATCCACTCTCTCAGTGAAGAAATGGCTATCTCACGACCGATGATGAGTAACGCAACAATGACATCAACTCGTCCTAAGTCGACAAGCACTAACAAACTGGCACACACTAAAAATTTATCCGCAACAGGATCTAAAAATGCGCCGAAAGCTGACGTCTGATTTAGTTTTCGGGCCAAATATCCGTCCAACCAGTCTGTCAATGCAAAAAGAATAAATAGCACTGTTGCTATTAAATTTTTTGTAACGCTCTCTAATGGCACATCGAAAATAAAAACAATGAATGGAATAGCTGCAATACGCGTCCATGTCATTATGTTGGGGATGCTAAAAAACATATCGTTAGTCGTACGCAATAAATGCTTTACCTTCAAGCGGACCATTCACCAATCTTTGTACATGCTCTTCAGAGGGTACAAATACAATTTTATCCCCTAATAGTATTACAGCTTCACAGTGCTGCAATTGAAAAACGATACGAATACCAAGACCTTTGACTTCATTCACAGTATGTTGAATAGGATTAGCACCTTGAGTTTGATAATTTTTAATTTGAATGATTTCCTCTAGATCGAGAAGGTCTTCTTGTAAATTGCACTGAAGGTATTTGCCAAACCTACACCTGGCCTCGGTTAAATTAAAGGATTGAATAAGGCTTAAACGCAATTCAGAAGGATCGCGGCGATCGGATTGAACCTTGACTTGCGCAACCAAGATTTGATCCTCCCGAATATTGTTTTTATTGGCATTGAAAATATTTTCATCAGAGCTAATTTCTAGAACGTCACTCATATCGTCAAGCTCAAAAATATACAATTTTCCTCGTGCCGTATTGATAAATCGATAGTTTTTGACCATCCCGACAACCCACTGCGGTTCCTTCGCTTCAATCAGACTATTTAAAGATGTCTTGATAAACTTTCTAACCTCTGATGAATATTCTTCAAATAAGTGGCCTGAAAGATGAAAACCTAAAGCAGACTTCTCATGGGTCAAGCGCTCACGAATGGTCCAAGGAGGTGCAAATCTAAGAGGCGGCTCTTCTGAATGAGCCCCATGCCCAGCATCAAATAACCCCACTTGATGCAGATTGTTAACCTGCGACTGGGCGTAATCCCAGGCTAAATCTACCGACGATAAGACAGACGATCTGTCTGAAGAAATACAGTCGAATGCGCCAGATTTAATCAGGGCTTCTAAAGATCTTTTATTAACTTTAGTTCGATCAACGCGTGTACAAAAATCAAACAGGCTAGTGAAGTTTCCACCTTCACGGCGAACTTCAACAATTTCTGCAATAGCTAATTGTCCTGTCCCTTTGATGGCACCCAATCCATAGCTGATCTTTTGTGTGCCAAGCGGAATAAAAATGTAGTCACCCGTATTGATGTTGGGATTTTCAAAACTTATGCCGAATGAAACCGCGTCATCAAAAAGAATTTTGAGTTTATCTGTATCCCCCATTTCAACAGTCATGTTGGCGCAAAAAAATTCGGCGATATGGTGTACTTTTATCCATGCTGTTTGATAAGCCAATAAGGAATAGGCTGCGGCATGAGATTTGTTAAAACCGTACCCGGCAAATTCCTCCATTAAATCGAAAATAGCATCTGCTTGATCTGTGGATATGCTATTTTTTTCTGCGCCTTGACGAAATATGGAGCGGTGTAACGCCATTTCGTCTGCCTTTTTCTTACCCATGGCCCTTCGCAATAAATCAGCACCACCCAAGCTATAGCCGCCCAATATTTGGGCCGTCTGCATCACCTGCTCTTGATAGACCATGATTCCATAGGTTTCCTCTAGTACGTCTGCAACTAAAGGGTGAGGATAAACAACAGGCTCTCGGCCATGCTTACGCGCCACAAAACTAGGAATAAGAGCCATGGGGCCAGGCCGAAAAAGTGCATTCAAGATAATTAGATCTTCAAGCCGCGAAGGCTTTGCATCTTTGAGCATGGCTTGCATACCACGGCTCTCAAATTGGAATACAGCCTCGGTTCTTCCCTCTGAGAATAATTTGTAGGTGATTGCGTCATCTAGGGGTATGTCATCCAACGACCATTGTGGCGCGATACCTTCTTTTTTCAGGATCAAATTTTTAGCGTTTTCTAGAATCGTTAATGTTGCCAACCCTAGGAAGTCAAATTTCACCAAGCCGACTGCTTCAACATCGTCTTTATCAAATTGGCTGACAGACGAAGGACTTCCTGACTGTTGATAAAGGGGGCAAAAGTCTGTCAACTTGCCAGGCGCAATGAGGACACCACCAGCATGCATGCCCACATTTCGCGTCAAGCCTTCTAAATTTTGAGCGAGGTTAAGAAGTATCTTGACTTCATCTTCATTTGCGTAGCGCTGGGCTAATATGGGCTCTTGCTCCATAGCCAAAGCAATCGTTATATGCTGACCGGGCTTATTGGGAATGAGTTTAGACAAACCATCACAAAACGTGTAGCTCATATCTAGCGTACGGCCAACATCTCGAATTGCCGCCCTAGCAGCCATCGTGCCGAAAGTCACGATTTGGCTGACAGCACTTCGGCCGTATTTTTCTTTGACATAGTCAATCACGCGGTCTCTGTTTGTTTGACAGAAATCAATATCAAAGTCGGGCATGGATACGCGTTCTGGGTTCAGGAAACGCTCAAAAAGCAAGCCATATTTTAAAGGGTCAAGGTCAGTGATTTTGAGCGAATACGCGACCAATGAACCTGCGCCTGAACCTCTTCCGGGTCCGACAGGGCAACCATTGTTCTTAGCCCAGTTGATGAAGTCACTGACAATTAAAAAATACCCAGGAAAACCCATCTTCAAAATGGTTTGAATTTCAAATTCAAGCCTTGCTTCATAGCTTGATTGCGCCTCCAACCTGTCTTGTGCGCTAGGAAAGAGTTTGTTCAATCTTTCCAATAAGCCAGCCTGAGACACTTGTCTGAAATAAATATCGATAGGAATACTTTGGCCATCTTCTATAGGTGTTGGGTACTCTGGCAGTTGTGGCTTTCCTAAAGAAAGTTGCATGTGGCAACGCTTTGCTATGTTCACGCTATTGGTGATTGCACTGGGAATATCAGTGAACAATGCCTTCATTTCCGCTGAACTCTTATAGTACTGCTCACGTGTAAACAACCTCACACGTTTGGAATTACCAAGAATTTCACCTTGAGCTATACAGACCCTGGCCTCATGGGCCTCATATTCGTGCGCCTCTAAAAATTGAATCGGGTGAGTTGCAACCACAGGGATTTTTAGCCTAGAAGCCAAGACAACGGCATGAGCAATATAACGTTCTTCATCCGCTCTGCCTGCTCTTTGCAATTCCAAATAAAAACGATTCGGAAATATTCTTGACAAGTCATTGCAGATTTTTTCGGCCTGTTCTTCATTGCCAAGCAACAAATTTTGTCCGATATGGCCAAGTTGCCCACCTGACAAAAAAATCAAGCCCTCGGATAACTCTTCCAACCAAGTCCATTTAACGGTGGGTTGATGGGATTTCAGATCCTGCTGAATCCATGAACGTGTAAGCAACTCACATAAGTTCAAATAGCCCTTTTGCGACTGGACTAGAAGTAATATTTTGGAGTGAGCAGCACTTATAGTGATATCGCTAAGTGACAAATTCACTTCGGCACCTAATATCGGTTGCACCCCTGATTGCCTGCTAGCCGAATAAAACTTAACTGCGCCAAATAAATTATGTATGTCGGTAATTGCTAAAGCAGGTTGCGAGAATTCAACTGCACGCTTCACCACATCGTCAATTCGGCATGTGCCATCTGCGACAGAGTATTCAGTATGGAGCCGAAGATGTACAAACATAAGTAGAGGCATTTTAGGGATCAAATCTGCTGAAAGTGCTTAAACATCAGGCGAAGCGAATTTATTCTAAAATTACCCAAAACTAAGGATCTCTCCATGGCGAATGAACTCATACAGCATATTTCAGACAACACCTTTGAGAGCGTGGTTCTGCAATCAGACCAACCTGTTTTGGTTGATTTTTGGGCTGAGTGGTGCGGTCCTTGCAAGATGATTGCGCCTGCCTTGGATGAGGCGGCCACCACTTACCAAGGAAAGCTTCAAATAACCAAGCTTAATGTCGATGAGAACAAAGATGTACCTTCTAAATTTGGCATTCGAGGTATTCCAACCCTCATGATTTTTAAAAATGGTCAGTTAGCTGCCACCAAAGTAGGCTCATTAAGCAAGGCGCAATTGACCGAATTTATTGATCAGCAGTTGGCTTAAGACCTGTTTTCCTGTCATAATAATCTGACTTTCAGCGATTTGACCCCCGAGCTCATCGCCTGACTAATCCAAGACTATCCGCTGGACTGGTCTTGTTCATCCCCCTCGATAGTTTTCAACACTCCCTTAATGGAGTACTCCTATGCACCTGAATGAACTCAAGGCACTGCATGTGTCAGAAGTGTTAAAGCAAGCTGAAGAGCTTGAAATTGAAAATACAGGTCGTATGCGCAAACAGGAGTTAATGTTTGCCATCATTAAAAAAAGAGCCCGTGCTGGGGAACAAGTTTTCGCTGATGGTGTGCTCGAAATCTTGCCTGATGGGTTTGGTTTTTTACGCAGCCCAGATACCAGTTATACAGCAAGTACTGATGATATTTATATCAGTCCGAGCCAGGTCAGACGCTTCAACCTGCACACTGGAGACATGATCGAAGGTGAGGTGCGTATTCCTAAGGACGGCGAGCGCTATTTTGCTCTGACAAAGCTCGATCAAGTGAATGGTGATCTTCCGGAAAATAACAAACACAAAGTCATGTTTGAAAACTTGACGCCCTTGTTTCCCAAGGAGCAAATGCGTCTAGAACGTGACATCAAGGGCGAAGAGAACATCACCGGTCGAATCATTGACATCATTGCCCCGATTGGCAAGGGACAAAGAGCACTGTTGGTGGCGCCTCCAAAGAGCGGCAAAACAGTCATGATGCAACACATTGCCCATGCCATTACAGCCAATTACCCAGACAGCCATGTCATGGTTTTGCTAGTAGATGAGCGTCCCGAAGAAGTGACGGAAATGCAGCGCAGCGTCAAAGGCGAAGTGATTGCGTCCACATTTGATGAACCCGCAGCCCGTCACGTTCATGTGGCTGAAATGGTCATTGAGCGAGCCAAGCGCCTTGTAGAGTTAAAAAAAGATGTGGTCATTTTGCTAGATTCGATTACTCGCCTTGCGAGGGCCTATAACAACGTGGTTCCAAGTTCTGGCAAAGTGCTCTCCGGCGGTGTTGACTCCAACGCCTTGCAGCGCCCCAAACGCTTTTTTGGCGCGGCCCGAAAAGTTGAAGAAGGTGGCTCTTTGACCATCATTGCCACTGCCCTGATAGACACCGGCAGTCGAATGGATGAGGTCATTTTTGAAGAGTTCAAAGGCACGGGCAATTGTGAGATTCATTTAGACAGACGCTTGTACGAAAAACGGGTGTTCCCAGCCATTCAACTCAACCGAAGTGGCACACGCAAAGAAGAGTTACTTTTGTCACCTGAAATTCTCCAAAAATCTAGAATTTTGAGGCAATTTATATACAACTTAGATGAAATTGAATCAATGGAATTGATGCTCAAAAACATGAAGTCCACCAAGACAAATGTCGACTTCTTTGACATGATGCGCCGGGGTGGGTGAACAAACTAAGCTAGAATTAAAAACTTTTGCGAAAAGTGCATCGGAATGGCCGGTGTGGCTGTCGTAACGACACAAGGAATACCCATGAAACAGGGAATACACCCCCAATACCGCGAAGTTTGTTTTATTGATCTCTCCAATGGTTTTAAATTTGTGACTCGCACTTGCGCGAATACCAAGGAAACCATCAAAATGGACGATGGTAGAGAACTGCCTTTGTACAAGCTTGACACCTCTAGCGAATCTCACCCTTTCTACACAGGAACACAAAAATCTGTGGATACCATGGGTGGACGCGTTGAACGATTCCGCAACAAATACGGTAAAACAGCAGTCAAGTAAGCCTTGTTTGCTTTACAAGAACAGCCTGTCAACAGGCTGTTTTTTTTTGTCCTTAATGATTGTTTAAAATTTTTGTAAAAATCTATTGAAGTGAAAATACCTAACCCAGCTATCGTTACCCAAACAGCAGCCCAACGCTTGCCGCTGTGGGCATTGATATCCATATGCTTGGTTTACGTTTTGACGGGTCTTGTCAACCGAGACCCTTGGAAGTCGCTTGATATTTCGTCTTTTGGGTACATGTGGGAAATTTCTCAAGGATATTCTTCAGTATGGCATCCCGAAATGGCTGGAAGCACGCCAGAGCTTTCTGGGCCCCTTGCCTATGCCATAGGTGCTGGTGCCATTTTAGTGTTGAGTCCCTGGATCTCTCCTGACGCTGCAGCAAGAGTTCCTTTCATTGCGAGTTTATTCATCACACTTATCGCAACTTGGTACGCCATTTATTTTTTAGCCAAAAATCCACATGCTCAACCAGTTGTCTTTGCATTTGGTGGAGAGGCCAAACCTGAGGACTACGCTAAAGCGGTCGCAGATGCCGGCCTACTTGCCTTGATTGCTTGTTTGGGCATGGCATTACCAAGTCATGAAACAACCCCTCTGTCTTTACAACTATGTTCGACCGCCCTGCTCTTTTGTACGGCGGCATTGCTGAGGACGCATCCTTTATGTGCGGTTTTACTGCTTGATGTTTCATTGATATTGTTAACTTTAAGCGGAGCCCCCTTTCTGGCTTTAATGCTTAGCATCGGAATCATTTTTTTATTCGTCAAACAAAAACAAGTACAGCTTGAACTTATCGTAATTTTGTTTTTAGGTTGCTTCAGCGTGATTGCAATCGCATCCTGGGTCGATTTATGGCAATGGAAACTAATCACCCTGAGTGAGGCAGGTACCCAGTGGAAAGGCTTGCTGCGACTTTTGCTCTGGTTCACATGGCCTGCTTGGCCGTTGGCCGCTTGGACGCTCTGGACATGGAGAAATCATTGGAGAGAAAACATTTGGCAACAGCACTTGGTTCTTCCTGTTTTCATGTGTTTTGTGATCATGATTGCCAGCATCACATCCAAAAATCCTGAGCGAACACTGTTTCTCACACTTCCCGCCTTGGCTTGTTTGGCTGCCTTCGCTTTGCCCACCTTAAAGAGAAGCGTGGCTGCATTGGTTGATTGGTTCACATTGCTTTTTTTCTCGGGCGGTGCTTCTATTATTTGGGTAGTTTGGATGTCGCTTCAAACAGGCTGGCCAGCTCAACCCGCGATCAATGTCAGCAGATTAGCGCCAGGATATGTTTCTGAATTCGAGTGGGTACATACGGGCATTGCATTGCTCATAACGGGCATTTGGTGCAAATTGATCATATGGCGACTGGGCAGAAATCCAAGGTTTATTTGGAAAAGTTTGATCCTTCCAGCAACTGGGGCTTTGATGTGCTGGGTACTTTTGATGACTTTGTGGATGCCATTGCTCAATTACGCACTAAGCTACAAACCCTTGGCTTCGCAGGTAAGAGCTTGGGTGAAAGACCCCTCATGTGTTTTTTCGCTGAACCTCAGCCGCTCACAAGTTGCAGGATTGAGTTTTCATGGTAATTTCAAAATGGTGGATTTTGAAAATAGTAAAGATCTCATATCATGCGAATGGCTGATTGCAAATCCTGTCACACTTCAACTGCAAAAAAAGACTATCGACGAATCATCTTGGATGAAAATTAAAGTGATCCGAAGACCCGCGGACAAACGTGAAGACATAGTTATTTATCAACGCATCGCATCCATGAAAAATGAGTGAGAGGCGATTAATACTTAACCATGCTCTGACGGTATTAATTGGCCAACTTGCAGTCATTTCCTTTGGTGTCACTGACACCATCGTCGCAGGAAGATATGACCCTCAGGCACTTGCGGCTCTTTCCATCAGTTCTGCTATCTATATCTCTGTTTATGTAGCACTGCTAGGGGTGTTGCAAGCAATGCTTCCCATTCTTGCAGAGCTACACGGGGCAAAATCGAACCAAAAAATAGGTGAAATATTCCATCAAGGTTTGTATTTACTAGGCCTTCTAAGTCTTATTGGAATTGCAGCGCTCTTGTCCCCAGGACTGCTATTGAAATGGACAAAAGTACCCGAAGAATTGCACACAATAGTTTTTGACTATCTTTTTCTTTTGGCTGTTGCACTTCCTCCCGCCTTATTTTTTCGAATGTTCAGTACCCTAAGTCAAAGTTTGGGCAAACCGAAGATGATTGCAATCATCCAAGTCGCCGCCTTGGCAATCAAAATTCCTTTGTCTATTCTTTTGGCTTTTGGGCTTGACGTGATGGAACCAAGAGGCTTGCAAGGGTGTGCATTAGCAACCGTGATCGTCAACTTCAGCATGTCGTTTGTCAGTCTTTGGTTGCTAAAAAACAGTCCGATCTTTCAGCCTTATGGGATTTGGAAAAGGTTTTATCCCCCAAGAATAAAAGACATCGGACACATCACACGTTTGGGAATACCTAACGGCTTGAGTGTGACTGTAGAAGTTACATCTTTCACCATGATGGCATTGTTCATTGCCAGATTGGGAACCTCAGCCTCAGCAAGCCATCAAGTGGCTGCAAATTTGGCAGCTCTTTTATACATGGTGCCCTTGTCTTTTTCGATTGCAACCAGTGCCAGAACCAGTTATTGGATAGGGGCTCAAAATTTCAATATGATGAAAAAAAGTGTGCGCTCAGGTTTTGAATTCATACTACTTATCGCTTTTGTTTTGGCGGCTATCGTGGGGTTTTGGCAAAAAGAAATTGCATCTATTTATGTTAAAGATCACAACATCCTGGAACTTACTGCTCAGCTGATTGGACTAGTGGCCCTGTACCATTTTTTTGATGCGATACAGACAATGTGCTTCTTTGTTTTACGGAGCTTAAAAATTGTTTTTATCCCTTTTCTGTTTTACAGTTGTTTACTTTGGGGCTTTGGGTTAGGAGGTGGTTTTATATTGGCCTACGAATATGACATACTTTTTTACCAATCACCGTCAGCATTTTGGTTATCCAGCAGTACCGCGCTGTTCTTAGTGAGCTTATCTATGCTGTTTTTATTAAGAAATAAACTCAAGGGCTTTTCTTCTTAACCTTGAATGTGGAAACTCCAAAGTGAAGCTAGACCCAACATTCAATTTACTGTCTATGCGCAAATGCCCTCCATGCCTTTGGATAACATGCTTAACAATGGATAAGCCTAAACCTGTACCACCTGTGTCGCGAGATCTGCTTCTGTCAATTCGGTAAAAGCGCTCAGTGAGTCTTGGAAGATGCTCGGGTGCAATTCCAGCACCCGTGTCTTTGACAGTGAATTCAAACTGATCATTTTTTTTCGCCCAAGTGACATTCACCTCTCCACCGCTTGGGGTGTAACGAAGCGCATTACTCACAAGATTTGTAAAAGCACTTTTGATTTCATCTAAAGAGCCTGAAATTTGATAGGCGCGGAAATCTTCAGAAAAATTAAATCTAAGCGAGTGTGTCGATCCTTCCTTTTGATTGATAAAGTGCATTAAGCCATTGGCCTCGTCTGAGCAATTTTTCCAAAGCGTATCGAAATCATGCCATTCAGACTCGCTTGGCAATGGGCTTCCCTCTAACTGCGACAAAGTCAATAAATCTTGTACCAAGGTCTGCATCCGCAATGCTTGCTGCGACATTAATCTCAAAAAATCCTTGATTTCAACTTCATTCAACTTTAAGTTTTGCATGGTTTCAACAAAACCCACCAAAACGGTCAAGGGTGTTCGAATTTCGTGCGAAACATTAGCCACAAAATCACGCCGCATCACTTCGGCTTGCTCTAGAGCGGTAATGTCTCTTGACAAGAGTAATTTTCGACCATCCCCATAGGGAAACACTTGGACTGCAATTTTTTGTGGGTGATCGGATCGATTTTCACGACCTTCTATGAAGATTTCATTTTCGTAAAGACTAGAACGTGCATACGCACTGAAAGCAGGGTTGCGAAGCAAAAAGCCAATTAATTGCGACACATCTTTTTCAGGGTCAATGCCTAAATGTTGAGAAGCCGTTCGGTTAGACCAAACAATATGCCATTCAGTATCAAGCAAAACAACTCCATTGGGAGATGCTTGTATTGCGGATAAGAATTGGCGTAAACTTTCTTCGCTTGCTTTTAATTCCATGTCCTTTTGCCGGAACAAGCGTCTTACGCGGTCAGCAGACTCACCCCATACGCCTGATTGATCCGGCGCTTGAAGAATATCGTTAGACCTAACCCAACTGAGAAAGACAAGCGAACGCCAAGTATCTATGAGAAAGAGGCACAAAGACACACTGACAATACCTATACAAGCACCCTGCCACGAGCCTAATCCATGGGGAATTAAAAAACCCAACAGAAAACCCAGAAGGTTTAAAAATAAAAAATAAAATAGACGAGAAATCATTCCTGAAGATGCTAGCACTGCACGCTACAAAAACGGTCACATACTGGGTAAAACGTTACCTTTGTTGGGTAATCGTTTCTAATTGCACTTGAGATGTCAGTCTATAACCTGTTCCACGAACAGTTTCAACCATCACTCCAGCCACACCTAGCGCCTCTCTTAAGCGTTTGACATGAACATCAACGGTTCTTTCCTCAATAAACACATGGTCACCCCAGACCTTGTCCAAAAGTTGTGAGCGGGTATGCACACGTTCTGAATGGTGCATCAGGAAATTGAGAAGTTTGAACTCGGTGGGGCCAATCTTGATGGGGGCATCCATCACAGTGACGCGATGCGTAGCGCCATCAAGATGCAAGCAGCCAATAATGACGCTGTCGGTCGCTTGCTCTGGGGTTCGTCTTCTTAAAACGGCCCGAATTCGAGCAAGCAGTTCCTGCGTAGAAAAAGGTTTTGTG
>Ga0114973_10001395_pt1 | contig 18019 bp, 33 predicted proteins | sample M_140807_MF_Meta_FD_87025 | JGI IMG/M metagenome (GOLD analysis project Ga0114973, IMG submission 87025) | Freshwater microbial communities from Lake Montjoie, Canada to study carbon cycling - M_140807_MF_MetaG | ecosystem: Environmental > Aquatic > Freshwater > Lake | place: Lake Montjoie...
GACAGCCAATAAAGTCCAGGAGTTGACCCCCCCCATGGCATCGTGCTATAATTACGAGGTAACGCACCCACCCCCACCGACCCATGGCATTCGAGGAATCACTCCGGTCCGAGGTTCTGGATCGTGCCGACCGCAACGGCAATCTCTGCGCCGCCGACGCCTGCTATCTGCTCAAGCAACACGGCTTTAACCTGAGCGACATCTCCGAAGACGACCACGACATCAGCCAGGCACGACTGGACGAGCGTAACGCGGAAGCCTTGCTGGACTGGCTGGGCTACTGATCGCCACGGGGTTAGGGGGCTTGCGTTCCCTAGCCCATCCATGCTACAATTACAGAGTCCCAAACCGACACGCACCAATGGCAACCACCACCACCACCACCCCCCGTCGCGCCGCGATCGACCGAATCGTCGATAGAGCCGTCACCGAAGGAATCGCCCTGGCCAACCTGATCGGATCCCTGAGGGAAGTGTACCGCCCCGATGGCGAAGCCATCTTCCGCCCTGCCCCTGAAACCCTGGAGACCCTGGAGCAGCTGAGGGCCACCCTGAACTGTGCTATCGAGTCTATCGAGAACCTTACCTAAGGGTTCCGGCCCAACCCCCACCTTGCCCTGGCCTTGCCGGGGTTTTTTCATGGGCATGGTGCTCGGAGCCTAACTCATTGCTGTCGGGTATTGCCATCGGGTATTGCCCCCGGGTATTGCCACTAGGCAAGATAATACAAGTGTATTACTCCCGTGGCACTGTCACCAAACGACATCAAACGGCACCCCGCAGCACCCACCGGCACCCTTGGCCCCGTGCTATAATTACAGAGTCATCCGCACCGAACCGCAATGGCCACCCTGACATTCCCCCGCTTCCTGACCGTTGCCACCGCCCCCGGCGTCCGTCGAGTGATCGAGTGGAACGACCCCAATAGCTACCGGACCACAAGCCCTGGCACCGCGCTCCGCCGTCACCTTGATATGTTCCCGGGCGAGTCACCCGTAGCGGTCCGCCCCTACTGAGCCTCTCCACCCCCCTAGTCCCTGGCCCCACCGGCTGGGGGCTTTCCCATGGTTTCGACTTCTGAGGCAATGTGACGAACTGTAGCGAATCCGGGCTCCCAGGGCCACATTGCCCCCGTCTAGGTGCTATAATTACAGAGTCAACCGCACCGAAGCGCACCATGGCTACCGCCGCCACCGCCGCTGATTTCACCGCCTGGGCCGCTAAAGCCAGCCGCATGACCGATGCCGAGCTGTTCTATGCGGCCAAAGATTGTCGCCAGGCCGAAGCCGCCATGCGTGGCTGGAACCCGATTGCTGAGGGCCGCTATAGCGATGAGGCTTGCACCTACGGTGATGAGCTGAGGCGCCGCTGCTCCAAGTGAGTTAAGGGCCCTAGCCCACCGCCCCGGTTTCCGGGGCTTTTGTCATGGGTATGATGCTCGGAGCCTAACTCATTGCCACCGGGTATTGCCACCGGGTGAGCTAGTACAAGTGTACTACTCCCGTGGTAAACTCCCTGCCATGGTGTGTTAAGTTTTGTAACATCACACCCGATAGCTAACTCATTGCCGTTAAACTCCCTGGCATTACGTGTTGAGTTTTGTGTTGTCACATGGTAGCTAACTCAACGGATTATTAAGTTTTGTAACATCACACCCGATGGTCAACTCACCGAACCGCAAACCTACCCGAAGCACAACACCACCCAGCAAACTTCGCCCGTATCGTGTCCTAACCGAAATAACTTTAAACTCAACTTACTCATTAACCCGACAGCACATCCACAACATACTGGCCCATAACTCAACTCACGCAATTACTACCGCGTTAGAACTCGCGGGCCCCGGTTCGGTTATAGTCCGTTGTTCGCGGGAGGGTGACTGGTAACGTGTACTTGCGTTCATGGCCCTTGCGTTCACGGTCATTTCACTCACAGTCATCCTACGGCAATCCTACGGTAAACCCCCCAGGGCACCCATTGACTTTTGGGGGTAAACTCCCTACAATAGAACAGAATCAGATTGCCTTTGGCCTCATGGTTCACGGCATGGCCCAGAGGCCACAACACACACTAAAAATGACTGACAACTCCGCATCAAGCCAACCAGCTAATTACGACACTGCACTAAAGGCAATCGAAACTGTCACCAACCAGCCAACCATCAACCTCAAGGTAGATTTTGGTATCTCGAAGGTCCTGTCTGTACTCACAATGGCATGGTGGTTTGCCGGAATTGCCGTGGCCCCGTGGTTTTGGTGGAAACTCGCAGCTTGCATTCCGCCGGTCGGTATGATCATTGCCGTCGATCGTGCCTTAACTGTGTATGCTCCCAAGGTTATGGCACCCGCTGTGGTAACCCCCGAACCTTTAACACCATCCACCACAAAATGAACTCACAACAAGTTGCCCCCATTGGCCCAGCCCCCATTAGCCTGGCAGAGTGGCAAGAGCTTGCCTCGTTAAAGGCAGCAATTGACGGCTACCCCCAGTCAGTTTGCCCCAGCAGGCAAGAGCGATTTACTGAACTCATGGTAAAGTCCCTGGTGGGCAAAGGTGATCGTCCCTTGATTACGGGGCCCTAGTAACAAAACTCCCCCCTAACATGATATCAACCCAAACTAGGCTACGACTCGAAGATATAGCGGCTAGGATTGCAACTGGCGACGAAGTTTCATTTGAAGAGGCGTCATTTATACAGAAGTGGGCAACTCACAACCGCCATGCTTATGAAATTCTGGAAAAAGCAAGGCGGAGAGCAATATCGGGAAAGCCTAAGCCGGGGTCCATGGATGAACTCATTGACAGCATGAATCTCGGCTTTTCTGACCCCGAGCGGCACCTAATTGGCCCCCAAAGTCCAGACGATCTGGCAAACTTCTTTAAGGCACCTCCATGGTTGAAGAACGATTGATAGCCTTTGTCCTAACCATCATTAAATAAATAACCATAGACTAGAACTCAATTACATAATTATCATAACATGACACAAACAGAATGGGGCACTAAAGTAAGGACCCTAAATCTATCACAACCTGACGGCAGCACATGCCAATCGGCCTGCATTGCTATGGCAATCGGCAGTAACGACATCTATGGTATCCGCTCTCAGCTTCTGAAACTAGGGGATGCAGGTCACCCATCAAATATGGGGCAGATTCTTAGGCGTTACAAAGGGGAAAAGTATATTTATGACGAAAGTGCTTCCATCAATGATATGGTTGGCTACCTGAAAAATGGTGAGTTTTTGATAACTCATGGTTGGTTCACTGATAGCGGTCACGTTATTGCTCTTGATGGAGTGAAGACCACGGGAGCATCTTCTAAGGGGCACGCTTTCAATGTAAAGGATCCTTGGAGTGAATTTGATGGCCCCACATGGAGCTATAATAAACCATCGGTAAACTTCTTTGATGGGTTCTATAGCGACCACATCATCTATGCTTCTTGCGTTGTTGGAACAAGTCGAGGGGACGCATCCCGTTGTTACCACGAGAAAGTACAACCTGATGTCGGTAGGGCTTGGGTCCATCGTATTCTTCCGTAGATGCTGGCACCAAACTCTGCTTTGAAATTAGAAGCCCCTGATGCCAGGAGACCCTTAGAAGCTCTGGATCCCTCAACCCCGTGGTACGAATTCTTGTCGTATTGCGAAGTTTGTCGGAGCCTAGGTGTTAACCCATCGGTCGGGAGATTTATGCGTTATCAAGCCTATTTGAAGACAATCACTCGATAAAACATGCAATCTGAAACCCGCAATAAAACCCTATTGGGAACCTTCCCCGTCTCCATTTCCTTTAACTTCAATGATAAAACTCAGAGAAACCTAAGAAAAGCAGCTAATTTGCATTTTTTGGGTGACGAAGACTGTAATGTTCTGGGTGATGATGGTCGATTTACCAAAAAGTACCCAGAAAAAGAAACTGAAGAGTTTAAGAAATGTTCATGGAGCATCAGTTGTGATTACCAAAGGTGTATCATGGTGAACTTCTACAGTGACGGGTCGTCTGAGATTCTAGGAGAGGTTGACTTTAAGGACATGGGTAGCTATAAAGAACTACCCAAGCAGTGGCTCTGATGGACACCAAGTAACACTAATTAACAAACAATGACAAACGAACTCAATAACCCAATGCTAGACAGGGCTAAAGGCTGCTTAATCGGGCTCGCAATTGGTGATGCCTTAGGTGCTCCAGTGGAATTCAGTGATAAGGGTACTTTTAAACCTGTAACCAACTATCAAGATGGTGGCCCATTCAACCTTAAAGCCGGCCAATGGACTGATGATACGTCTCAGGCCCTATGCTTGGCAGACTCCATTCTCTCGGATAAAGGATTCAGTCAAGAAGACTTCCTAAATAGGATGGTTAATTGGAAGCAGCATGGTCATAACAGTAGCACAGGCGAATGCTTTGATATTGGCATTGGGACTGCGAATGCTTTATGGCATTACGAAAGTACAGGTAAGGTGCCGCTAAATGCTAATTCAGGTGGTAACGGAAACATAATGAGGTTGGCCCCGGTTGCTATAGCTTACCATAGGGACACCGACAAGGTTCAAGAAATTGCTAGGCTATCGAGCTTAACAACTCACGGACATAACTCGGCACTAACTTGTGCCAATCTCTTGGGCATCATGCTAAGGGCTTATATTACTGGGGACCATGTTGAAGGTGACTTTCCCCTACCTGGGCGCACCGAAGATGACCCCCGTGACCCCTTTATGTGTAGCAATACGCTATATAAATTGTCAAGTGCGGCAACATCCGATGGAAGTCAGTGGCATAATATAAGCGGATTCTCAACGGACACCTTATGTGCGGCTTTGCATTGCTTTTTCAGTACAGGGTCCTTCGAAGAATGTGTATTAACTGCAGTTAATCTAGGTGGCGACACTGATAGCGTGGGGGCCGTGGCTGGGCAAATTGCAGGAGCGTATTATGGTCTTTCTGGCATACCCCGAAAATTCATTGATGGGTTGCAAGATAGCGAAAGGTTTTTAATGCTAGCAGAACAACTATTTAACTTATACGGGGACAAAAATGAAAACTAAAGCAAAGAAAGGCAAATTCATAACCTTCGAAGGTATCGACGGCTGTGGAAAGACAACCCAACTAGCAACTATCGCTGATTGGTTGTGGTCAAGTGGTTTATTGCCAGATGGGGTACAGGTTGTAGAGACTCATGCGCCGGGTTGTTTGCCCGCTATTAAGGCCCTACTTAAAGATCCTGCCACTGCATTAACCCCGAGGGCCGAACTCCTATTGATGATGGCTGATCGAGCCCAACATGTGGAAACTGTAATTAAGCCCGAACTTGAAAGAGGCAATTGGGTATTATGTGACCGTTTCTATACTAGCACTGTGGCATACCAAGGGTGGGGTAGAGCCTTAGGGTGGCAAGCCGTTAAGCAAGCACATGAACTTGCGTGTGGTTTGTTTTATCCAGACTTTGAAATTTACTTTGATGTCCCGGCTGATGAAGCTGCGTTGAGGATTGAAAGGCGGAATAAGCTACTGAGGCAAGAACATGGGAGTAATTCCGTCGCCAAAGATCGATTTGAATCGCAAGGAAGACCATTTATGGACAGGGTTATTGAAGGTTACGACAATGCAAGTAAGTTACCTTTTATTAAGGAGTATCCGCATGTTATAATCGATGGGTGTTGTGATATCGGCAAGGTAACTGATTATTGTAAGGATGCCATTGCTTACTTTGTTGCTGAGGTGGATACGGTCAGTGCCCCCATGGTGATTAGCCCGTCTTGGTACAGAGGGTCGTGGGGTAAATAGGCCCCTGCTTTTGTATACCGTGATGAGCGGTACCAATGAAACCTAGATACATACATACATACATACATACACACCCCAAACTCAAAAGCAAAATGAAACCTTTTCTTCATGGGCGAAAACATGCCAAGAAGTACGGCGGATCACCAGACGATTACGCTGACATTGACGACTTCATCGACAGTAGTAAAATTGCGTTCCCCGACATTCGGCACCGTGCGTTGTTGCACTCTTCTTTCGGGTGTTTCATCGTCGAGCAAATGTTCGGGCGCACCCGGATCAACTCTGCGGGAGTAACTTACTCTCCGCGAGACATTGCTGAAGATCACATTATTCAGGATCTGGGGTTTATTCCCACAGTCGAGAAATACCTGAACAATATGGTTGCCCAACCATGGATGTCAGGAACTAACAAATCACCAAACAAACAGACTAAATTCATCCCAATCGGAGATTAAACCATGACTCAATCCCTTGACTCCCTTATTCAAGATTTTACCTCTTACCAAGAGCAATTCAGGAAATTGGCTAAGGAAAAACTTAAAGAGTTCTTCGTAAAATTCTGGGAAGAGAACCCTGCTATTAAAGCTGTAACTTGGAACCAATATGCACCCTATCACAATGATGGGGACCCGTGCGAATTCAGTGTGAATGATCCTTCCTTCACGAATGCCGAAGGAAAAGATCTTGAGGATATCACCTCGTGGGGTGAATACGACGGGGAAAAAGAGGACATTTGGTCTGAGTATACGTTCACATGTAAATATGGAGAGGTTATTATCCCCGAAGGAGTAGACCCCGTCTCAATAGAATCTCTTTCTTCTCTTTTAACCTCAAAGGTTATGGAACCGATTATGGAGGCAATCTTCGGGTCAGACAACGCCGTAATTGCAACACGGGAAGGGTTCCAGGTGAATGACTTTTCGGGGGATCATGATTGACTATACTGTGAAAGGCTTGTAACTGATTCTTAATGTGAAGCCTAACCAGCGGTGATCAATCCCGACGGCAATCCCAAAGCAGGGTGCAGGGTAAACCCTAATTGCACGGCAAACAAGCAGCATGGGGCAGGACGGCCCAAAAATAACAGAGGCCCCCTTAGCCCCCCTAGAGCTATTGCTCGAATGGGTTAGATCACCACTGGTAGACTCCACCCTGAATACCAATCAAATTGGTAAATTCAAGGGGTATACGCCTAGTGCATTAAATTGGTTGGTTGAAAATGAATATGTGGTTAGATTCCATCGTGGTGGAGGGATGTCTAGGCCAGGGCCACGTAGAACGAAAATGGCAACATATCCTGAACTCGTCCGGGCTAGACTAGGTTTAAAGAACTCCAACCTAAAACCAAGCACCATCCGATATTACAACTCTGTGCTAGGCATACGGAACCCTGAGGATCTATTTAAAGTCAACGCAAAAGGTTTGCCTGCTATGTTTGAAGGTATCTTCGGGTTACCGCACCGGGTAAATGCAACCACATTCGCGAAAACTCATCAGCTACCAACCGCAAAAGTCAAAGAATGGTTTAGGGATTTAGTAAGATCAGAGCGGGCTTCTATCATTGCAGTTAGGGGTAAGCGACTGATTGTTTGCCAGGTGGAAACCGAACCTTGACTTTGTGGTGGGACTCATTACAATGTCAATGACAATGACTTTCTCTCAAAAAAAAAAAAAATGACCATTAATTTTGATTCGATTACTAATGACATCAATAGCCTAAAGGCAGATATCTTTTGCATGATGGGTGAATTTCAGGAAATTCAGACGAACTATGACGAACTTTTGGAGTGCCTAGGTGCTACTGATCGTAACTCTGCGCTCGATGCTATCCGCGAGTTGAAGGCTGCATTGGGTAGCCCCGCAGAATTCACTAACTCTGCGCTCGATGCTATCCGCGCAATGAAGGCTGCATTGGGTAGCCAGGTTGTTGCCGCACCGGTTGTTATCGAACCTACCATCAAATTTTCCAACTCGACAGCTTTGACCCCCACAGAACTAGCCACCATTATAACGCAGTCACTATCAAAAGCTATTGATAATTCTAAGGCCACTACTCCTGCGGTCAAGAAAGTTAGAACTTTCGGTGACATTGCAGGTGTGAGCTGAAATGAGTGGTCACACGCCAGAATTCAAAGTACAGGAACTCCATACATCTGTATACTTCATATGGTCAACTGATGATTTCCTAGACCACTGGGGGGATAATGAAGACGGGGAACCCACACCAAATGACTACTACGCATGGGTCAAGGAGAAGGCTAACAAACTGGAATGCGATCTTCGATATGCACTGTCATCAACGGACATAAGTTTGCCATCCTGCCCTTACTTTACTACATGTAGTCTACCTGGGCAACAACAACCCTAGGCAACAACAACCCTGGGCAACAACAACACCCATTCGCAAATCGCAAATAGCAAATGACAACTGTAGAACCACCTGACTATTCGGCAGAAAACTCAAAGCAACCACAGCAACCACAGCAAACCGCAATTACGATTAATATACCGACCAACTTTGCCGAAGCTTTTAATTCGCTGGCAGAACGGGAGGGGCTGACCCAAGATGAATTATTCATGCGCTCACTTGGCCTTTATTCGGTGGCATCTCAAGCTGAAGAAGGTGACTATGCTCTATCATTCACTCGGATTGAGGGAACTAATGATTTGACCGTGAAGGAAGCTATCCGAATCGAAGATGAACCAGAGTCCCGCCTTATTTTGCCCCGCTAATTGCTGTTTGGGGTTATCTACACCATCTATATCACCCACGGTAAACACCTGACTCGACCCATGACAAACCACGAAATCTACTTCTCAACTGACATAGAAACTGACGGGCCAATCCCTGGCCCACACAGTATGTTATCTTTGGGGTCAGCTGCTTTTAGTTCGGATGGTGTTTTGTTAGGGACATTCAGTGCTAACTTAAAAACATTGCCAGGGGCAAAACCAGACCCCAAAACTGCCGAATGGTGGAAGTCTCAACCTGGGGCTTGGGCGGCGTGCCGGGAAAATGTGCAGGACCCAGCTGATGCCTTAGTTGCCTATATTAAATGGGTAAAGGAACTTTCAGGTAGCGGCAAACCTGTATTTGTTGCGTTTCCTGCAGGCTTTGACTTCCTGTTCGTGTATTGGTATATGATTAAATTCGCAGGGGAATCCCCATTTAGCTTCTCTGCCCTAGATGGCAAGACATATGCTATGGCTCTCTTGAAGAGACCGTACAGGCAATCTACAAAACGTAATTATCCAAAGGCGTGGTTTCCCCCAAAGTCTAACCATACTCACATTGCCCTTGACGATGCCATTGAGCAAGGCCATATTTTTTGCAACATGCTGAGGGCTAATAGTTGACGTGCGGGTAATTCATAATTAGGCAACTGGCAACTAGCAAATAGCAATTAACACATTATTATTGGCAAAATGACCCATGACCGACAGCAACTAGCAAAATGACACACTTCAAAGCAAAACAAACTCGCGTTCTGACGGAATTTGGTAGGAGATTGGTCGATGTATACAATAAGACCCCCGGATCATCAGGGCCATATGCCAACCCCGAGTCTATACAGGCAGTTATTAACTTGATTATGGCGCATATCGATGGTAAAGGGCAGTATGATTTTGCAATCTTTAGTGACGATTGACCCCATAAGTCATTACTTTTAACTTCCTTACAGCTAAGTATACTCTCCCACCCATGAGCCACGCAGAAAAAATGCAGGCGTATTCCCAGAAGGTAATGGATTCGTATTTGTCGTTATTGGAAGGCAATACCGAAGCCAGTAATAGCCTCTTTAGTGAAGTGAAGCCGATTTGGTTGGATCTGATTTCCGATGATAACGATTTGGCATACCCTGAAGCATAATGTTCGTATTATCCATCCTTTAACTCTTGACCGCAATGAAAAACCCAACATTCCTACTCCAAGCCGGTGGGCCACTACCGACAGAAAAAATCGCCTGCAGCTTCTCATGTTACCCTGTCAGGTATTGCTCATTGGCGGATCTAACAAAGTTAGACCCCCTGGAAGCAAAGACTCGATATATCCCGGTCGGCTCAGTTGAGTTTGCCAAGGCATATGGTGACCACGTCGGTATCCGGCTACCTGATGATTTTTCCTATGGGATTTGCGATGGTGATCTGGACAAATTCCTAATGAGGACTATCCGAAGGGGGACTTATGGTGAGGCGACCATAACCGATTTCATCAAACCCATTGAGATAAAGTTGTTCACGGGTAATGTGAAGGGGCACCTTGATATGGGGACATCGGATTCCATACCAAATGACACCCCAGTTTGGATTTCCGAGGTCGTACCTTTCGGAGCTGAGTTTCGCTTCTATGTTCATGACTTCATAGGCGGTGGCAAAATTCAAGGGTGGTCTCGATACGATGATTCAAACATGCAATGCCCTGAACCCGACTTCGGGTTGGTTGAGGCCATAATGAAAGAATTGGAAGGCAATGGTGCCCCAGGAGCCTATACGGTGGACATCGGATGGAGGTGTGATTTAGGCAGGTATTGTCTAGTCGAACTTAACGATGCGTGGGCATTAGGTTTGTACGAAAATAACGACCCCCAATCTAACCCCCCTACCCGACAGCAATATGCAGATATGCTGGTGTCTAGGTGGCGGCAAATCGTATTTTGTAGCCTTTTAGATGATGCCAATGGGTCTCACGAACGGCTAAGTTGGTCCCATGCTACCGCCGAGTTATATCATGCCACCGACGACTATGGTGATGACTACGGCGAAACAGCACGATAATTACTGCCTATAAGCATCAATAGCCAAACCAAACCACCGATTCACCAACCACCAACCACTAACCCCCAAATGACTGAACCCCTATCAATCAAACCAAACAGCAAGGACCGAATTTCCCAACTAGAAGAACAAGTTGCATTCCTAATGGGGGAACTAGAAAGGGAACGTAGACGGTCAGATTCCCTGTGGGGGGCCATCTATGCGGCATTCATTGACGAGGATAATGGAAAGGAAGAGGCGCAGTTTTGGGCTGATCGGATTTCGGCTTTAGTTGCTGATTGGGTTAACAACCGCCGGGAGAACCTAAACCAACGCATCATGGCGACGGGAGCAATGCCCCCATATTCTGATTGTCTAAATGAGCTAATCATTAGTATTTCCCCGCCGGGTTCAACTCCGGCCCCGCTACCTGAATTTAATCCGCTACATGCTCAGCATACAATTAGTTATCAAGCTGCCCCAATGCCAGAACCATATCAGCCATATCAGCCATATCAACCCCCCACCCAATTGCCATCGATTCCTACGACCGTGGCAATGACCCCATCCGCACCACAACAAGCTGCAGTTACTGGGGAACGTATTGCCCCGCGTGTCAATGTCCCGAGGCCATTTGCTGTGTCGATAGCTGCTAATGTTCCTAATGGTGCTGTCCCTAGTGTAGACCTTAGTGTAAACACGGCCGAGGGGGTGTAGGTTTGGTTTTTGCCCTATACAATGCTTGGGGGGCTATGATGCCTATGTACCCCTATCAACGCAAGCCCTTGACAACAAACTGAAGTCAAAATGGCAACCACATACAAACCACCCGCATCACTCCCACCAAAATGGCAAGGTTACAGCGTCTTTCTCGCTGGCTCTATCGAAATGGGGGCCGCCCCGATTGGCTAGCTGAGATAGAACGCAATCTTGCCCACCTTGACATTGACATCTACAATCCGCGCCGCGACAACTAGGACCCAACATGGGTTCAAAGCGCAGACAATCCCCAATTCCGTGAACAAGTGGAGTGGGAACTTGATGCTTTGGCTCTGGCGAATCTGGTCGTTATGTATTTGGCACCGGGCACCATGAGTCCGATTTCGTTATTGGAGCTTGGGATTTACGCTGCCAATGGGGGCAACAAGCTGGTCGTATGCTGCCCTGAAGGATTCCACCGAAAGGGAAACGTTGACATTGTTTGCGAACGTTACGGCATCGAACAAGTTGATTCCCTGGATGAGCTTACGGACGCTATTCGGACTTGGTATTTTCAGTGGCACGAGTTTATGAGCCACATGAGCCAACAGATGATTTACCCTAAATAGCCAAGGGTCGGTAAACCGCCCTATACACCCAGGCAGGAACACCCTATAATACACTCAGACCCCCCACCTGAACCATGGCAAAACCCGGCGAACAACTCAACAAAATGCTTGTTCTGGCAGTGAATAATCACTCAGGACAATACGACAAGGGTGGTAAGCCCTATATCCTGCACACGCTTAAGGTGATGCACTACCTGAAAACAGAGGATGAGGAATTGATGCAGATGGCGGTCGGCCACGACCTCATTGAAGATACCAAGGTGACGTATGCGGATCTCCGGGAGCAAGGATTCACCCATCGGGTAATCGAAGGCATCCGCGCCCTGACTAAGCTTCCGGGGGAAACCTACGATGAATACAAGCACCGTGTGTTTTCCAATGGGGATGCAATGCGAGTGAAACTTTGTGATCTCCGACATAACACCGATGTGCGCCGCCTGAAAGGTGTAACCGAGAAGGATATTGCTCGAATGGCAAAGTACCATGTTTTCTACATGGAGATTATGGCTAGACTACAGGATATTGACGGGGGTGATTCTTGACGAGACTTCAAGCCCCCAAAAAGCCAGAATGCTACAGCCCAGGCCGAACAAAGTCCTATGCCGAGATCGCAGAGAACGACTGCTTTACGTGCTTGGAGCGGGCCACTTGCCTTGATTTCGTCAAGGACACGATGGAATTGAAGCAGTTTCTCAACCTTCTTGACAATGACATTGAGACTAATCCACAAAATATAAAACCGATTACCGAGTCTCTGGCCGGGCAATTGGGGGATTTGGTCGGGAGTATCGAAATCGACCTTGATGCCCCACTAGTAGACGAAGAGGATTCCAACGGATGTTTGGAGGACTGATAAGAATGAACCTTTTTAATAAAATCACTAACTTTTTCTTCCCTAAGAAAGAACCAATACAATTCCCACTTACAAACAAAGAGGCAGAAGATTTATTATCTGATTTACTCACTAATTGTAGAGAATTTGATATGATTGGGTATCTTTTAGGTTACTATCTTTCTGGATGCTGCAATAAAAATGAAATAGAGCAGAAAATCAAAAAGTTACGGGGGGGGGTAAACCGCCATGCCCGGTTCGGTTTTCCGGCTTGCTTCTAAGGGGCAAAAACAGTAAGATAAATGTATGGAGAACGATAGCACATTAGTGGCAAACTGGTTCATAGATGCTGCTAGGCGAGATGGCCAGCAAATCACGCTATCCAAGTTGCAAAAACTCGTATACTTCGCTTACGGGTGGAGCCTGGCTCTATACGGTAAGCCCCTCATTAGTGAAGTAGTGACGATGATGCCATGGGGACCCGGATTTCAAAGTATTTATGGCTTTGCAGGGGAGTTTGGAAGTGGGCCAATTCCGTCCTGCCTTTCACTCCTCGACGGTTGCCCAACTCTTCGAGAATACGACTCTAGACTCCCACTCTTGAGGCGCATTTGGGAACTGTATGGCCAATATTCTCCCTCCCAACTTGCACGAATGGCTAATGAGACTGATGGGCCATTTGACAAAACAAGAAGAAAATACCTCAACAGAACTCATGTGAGCATTGATGACGATGACATCAAGAATCACTTTAAAAGTAAAATGCAAGATTCCCCAACAACCGAACAAAACATCATGGCCGACTACACACTAAAACAAGCCGCTCAAGATTTCAGGTCAATCAGTGACGGAGTGAAGCAAAGCTCTGAAATCCTGGCTGCAAACAACAACATGCTAGGGGAAATGGCAACCACTCTGGCATCGTGCCATTTGGTTTCCAAAGACGATTTGCTAGATGCCACAACCGCTGCCAGTTATCTGGGACTCTCGACACCAGACACAATCCGCAATTGGCTGGAAGGTGGTAGCTTCCCTGGAGCATTCCAGTCCAGGGGGCAATGGTTCTTTCCTGCGGTGGAATTGGACAAGGTGAAGCGTCGGATAGATGAAATCCAAACAAAAAACAAGAACAGAGACCTTCAACTTCCTGATCCAAGTGATGACTATGATCTCTGGGCCATCTATGACTGAGGCAGAGTCCACAACCACACTCAAACCATGCCCACACTGCGGCAGTATCAATCTTCGTGGCTCGCACTGTACCGAATACCAGGGAGATACCTACGCTCCAACATGGCAGGTAGAGTGTGAAGAATGCCCCGCCAGCATGGAAGTTGCCGGAGAGACCCCGGAGCCGCTGATTGAAGCCTGGAATCGCCGCCCAAACTAAATACATACCACCTACCAATGACTGACTTAGAACTTGCCCAAGATCCTAAAACTGAAACACCTGACCACTCCGAAAGGAAACGTATTTGCCACCTGGCAACAGCTCAGGCCAAAACCACCCTAAAACGAGGTGACAGACTGAGAGTAACCAAATGCCCTGGCACCAAACGGTGGATCACCTTTGAGTGCTGGGACGGGGACTGGATCATGTCCAAATCGGGAATTAACGACTATCATGCGATTAATATTGATATGGTAAACGACAAAGCTATTAACTTTCCCATACAACCAGACCCCGCCCTCCTTGAGTCCATGGCAATGCGGTACCGCCACGATTTCGGACTGCTTGACTCTAAGCACCAAGCTGCTATACTAGTAACGATGCGGCAGCTTTGGGAAGAGGTTGCTGGCGTCGGGTTCTATCGGCCTATTAACTAATTACCACCCTATAGGACACCCTACATACCTCACCCACAACAAGATGCAAATCACCACCTCGCACACCCTTAAATCCAAAGCAGTACGAATAGTTTTTTATTATGACTGGGATGAATTTGTAGAAGAAGTCTATGGGAAGACATATAGTGTCCAGGCACAGCCTGATCAGAGATTTACAAAAATGCAGTACATCACTGTACCCCTAGAGGAAGTGGAAGAGTATAAAAATACAGAAATTACATTCGAGCCTTTTCCTCTCCGATTTGGGGTTAAGTTTGAAACTTGGAAGAATACAACACCAGAAGAAACCCTGAAACACTTTGAATTTGACTGGGATAATGATTATTTTTGGGCACATGGATTTTTTCCGCATATCCAAATGATTGCCAATGACCTGCACGCTAATGGTCTTTTGGAAGCTGGTGAGTACGTTATTGTGCATCCTGATAGGACATACTGCCAAAGTACCGATTAAATCTTTTGAATTAGAAATTAACTTACCCCCAACCAAACATCACAATGCAAACCGCCACCTTATACACCCTTCAATCTAAAGTCATCCCGGTATACAACGATAAGTATATTAGGTACATGGACCGTACTGAGGATGTGTCTCCCCTTTATATTGAGGGTGGGCACACCGTATTCACTGACAAGGTTCTGTTTAAAGAGGTTTACCTACCTTTGCACCATGTGTGTAAATCGTTTAGGGTGTCCCAAGGGTGCCATGGAATTTCACCCCCTGGCCCGTGGAAATGGCTTGACACTGAGAAAGACTGGAAGACCAAGGATAATATAAATACTTACCACCACCTGTTCGCCGTCGAACCTGAACTAGAGGGTATCCTATGGCACGTATTTAATGAAGAAAAAGTAGCAGGAAAAATCTCAAAATTAGAGCATGAGAAAAGGGTAGGGACGGATAAACTGAATAAATGCCATGCAGATCTTACCGAAGCCAAGAACAAAAACGCGGAATTGCAAAGAGAATTAGACTTAACCCGCAAAGACTACCTTCAACTCGGGTCAAGTGTTGATTATTTCCGCAGGTGCAATGTCTTTAGGCGGCTATGGGTTGCGTTCCGAAATGAACTCACACCCTGATCACTATCATGACACCAACAGAAGCTAAATTTGATGGGGAGCGCGGGTTTCTGGCTGGAACTGGGCTTGATGCATATCGAATCCAGCTTTTACGAAGCAAATCTAAAACCCCTGAACAAACCCCTGACCGCATTTTCAGGGAAAATCTAGTATGGCTTAACCTCCCTGACCAACCCGCCCGTCTTTTCTGGTGCAATGGGGACGACGAGTGGTTTGAGCTTGATTTCTCTCCTATCGATAAACCATAGCCTCAATGAGCCTGCCCCTCTTGATTAACTAGCAATAAAAATGAATAATGCCTTCGATAAAACCACAAGATGCAACACCGAACAAGAGTCATGGTCATGCCCGAACATTCTAGAAACGTGGTCCGACTCCCATTGCGAATACTACAAGTGCAAGATATGCGACCGTAGAATGACTCTTTATCATGATGATATGCGATGAATGTCACCTTTATCTCCTTGAAACATGGGACCCCATAACCAGCACCAATTACAAGAGGCAATCATTTCCTTTCTTAAGGAACACCCAGAGCGCCACTCCGTTATAGACGTACACTTGGGGATTAGCGATTATTTTGCCGACCCTTGCTTCCCACATGAAGTAGCACCTATCCTGTGGAAATTAAGTGAAGATGGAACCATTAAATACAAGCAAGGGTTCTTTTTTCCCTCACCAACCAACCATCAAACCACAATGACCAACGAAGACCAACCAATGAGTATCTACCAATCTATTGACTTTCCGTCCTACGAATTAGTGCAAAGGTTCATGCACGAGTCGGGTTTCACTGTTCCAGATCCCGATGTCGAGCCAGCATTCCCCCGATCCGATTTCATGAAACTTGCAAGTCGCCTCATTATGCACGGTGCCGACCAGGAGTTAGACGCTATTTGCGAGTTAGTGGGTCAACAACAGCAACCGGAAGGCGACAGGTACTTTGATGGCTTTACCGTTGAGGGTTTAAAATTAGCCCGCCGCCCTAAACCACCCTCCGAAAAAGAACAGGCCCTAGAAGCACTGGATCACATTGACAGGTACGCAGTTTCTCAAATGAGGGCGTATACTTTTTATGACGAATTGATTGAGGATGTGGCTATCATTCGTCACGCACTAGAGGTTACACCCGGGGCCCTCCAATGACATTTACCATCCCAATCTGGCTCTTATTTGTAGGAGGCGGTGCAATTATTGTGACGCTTGCCCTAGCTTGCTTCGGAGCCTTGGCGCTTCGCTACCTTCGATCAATTAAACTGCAATGACATTCACAGTTCCAATCTGGCTGCTATACACAGCATAGGGCTTTGCCGCACTTGTGGCATTAGCGTTTATGTGTTTAGGAGCTTTTATTTTCGTAAGACTTGTTACTGGCGGCAATAGATTTGGGCCCTGGTGATAATAACTAATACCTTGCCACATAACACCCTTCTCACGCACCTTTGATTATTCCCATAAGCACCCAATGACGTTCACATTCACAATTCCACTTTGGCTTCTTTACGGTGCCGCTGGTGCCGTTGGCACTGTGGTTGTAGGAGGAGTTATCTACATAGGATTATCCATATTCATAATAAGCCAACTGCGATGATTGCTGAAGCCACCAATGACCACTGACAATCACCCATCAATGAATACCGACAGGCCCTTATCTCTCATCACCAATTGCGTATTTTCGGGTCCGCCCCCAGAGCCGTATGAATACTGGAATGATTACTTTATTGGAGTGACTAAAAGCGGCGTCTTACACGGTCTAAAAATAAGCGCTTTCCAATCAATGAACTCAACGCTTGATACAAACGAAGAGACCTAATGAGTACAAAATCCGGCTTCAGCCTGTGGCAAGCAATAAATAGGTCAGAAGATGAACTACTGACAATAGAAAGGGAGACAGGTGAGTGTTTTATCGACGAAGATTATAATGCTGCTCGAATCCGAGCTATTCGCGACTGGCTTGTACCAGAAGAAGAACCATTGGACCCAATCTGGTTTGGATCTTTAGTGGAACACGAGTACGATTTCCGGAAACAACTTCGAGCCCTGCTCACGTATGAAGCTGACCATGCGTTGACATTACAATGACTGAACCAAAGTATCACGCCCCTTCTGCAAATCCGACATTTGAGACCCCTGTGACTAAATTCCTTTCTCCTGCCGCACTAGCGGCTTACAATTCATTCCATGAGGCTGAGGATGGGGAATACGTCGATGGTGTTTGGGTTACCTACTCAAATCGCATGATCGCTGCAGCCCTCCGCGCCGTTGCGGACGAGGTGGTTCCTTTTGAGGCTGAAGGTATCCTAGGTTGCTGGTACGAGAAGAAAAATCCAACCCGTGAAGCACTCCTAGACATTGCCTCTGAATTGGAGGAATTTCAATGAGCCC
>Ga0114973_10001397_pt1 | contig 18012 bp, 19 predicted proteins | sample M_140807_MF_Meta_FD_87025 | JGI IMG/M metagenome (GOLD analysis project Ga0114973, IMG submission 87025) | Freshwater microbial communities from Lake Montjoie, Canada to study carbon cycling - M_140807_MF_MetaG | ecosystem: Environmental > Aquatic > Freshwater > Lake | place: Lake Montjoie...
CTGAATTATCTTTCTCTTTTTTCATTGATAATTCAACCTTGGTTAAGCGTTTGTTAGTGTAGGCATAAATTTGTGGAACAAACAGAAACGCTATTGTTAAATATTGTAAAATATTCATTATATTATAAATACATTTTATTTTAAGTAGTTTGATAATTAATGCTTTTTTACACCTTTTCTCATTTAAAACGCCCATTTTATAAATATGTCCTAATTTGGTTCCAATCGGTTCTTGTATCATAATAACATATTTCAAATGTATTGGGTGCATTAAACCCATAATCATAACATAACCCTACTCTAGAATCTATATCAAATCCAAATTCAAAATAAAAATCTTTACCACGCAAATCTATATTTTTCATTATTACAATTTTTTTACTTATAACTGGCATAATAATATTATATCTTTCATCATTTTTATGTATTACATTTACATATTTACCATTTTTATATTTTATTCTGCCATCATATTCTAATATTACATTTAATACATCTTTTGGAATATATATATTTTTCATTATTATAATTTATAATATTACCGGCTTTTTAAATGAGAAAAGGTGTAATATCTTAATACTTTTTTATTTTATAGTTCTTTTTTGTTTTTCGTTTTCGAATTCTTTTAGAGATTTTACGAAATGTTTTGCGTTTTCTATAACCACCAGACTTAACATATAAATCATCTTGATAATTTCGCATATCATGAGTTTCTCCATCAAACATCATTTTATCCGAATGCCCCTTTTTTATTATTTTACTAATAGGTCCTAATTTTATATAATCTTTACCATCATGATAAAATATGTCAGTGTTATCATTCACCTCTCGACCAGTATCGTTTCTTTTTATATAATTTGCGTTATAATACGTTATTTTTGCGTACGCGTTGTCCCGCGGCGGAGGGGGCAGAAATGGGGAAGGGGGTGGTAAATAAGAATCATTCATCTATATAGTAATATAATAAAAAATAATAAAAATAATAAAAATATTTAGAAAGATTATTGTAAATAAATATTTAAAAAAAGTAAGTTAAACTTAACTTGATACTATAATGTATAGAGAATGGAAGAAGCTATTGCCCAAAATAAAAATGATGAATGTTTAGAACTCAAAAATATTAAATATAAAACTATGCTTCTTAGTGGAGCTCCCCTTAAAGAAACAAAATCGTCTAATGATTTCACTAATTTAGACAAATTTTTAGAAAATGAAAAAAATAATAACAAAAACGAACCTTGGTGTAAGCTAGACAAAACAATAAAAACAAAAAAAATGATAGAATTCATTCAAATTTATAAAAAAGAGAATAATCTAGACGATGAAGAAAGTCATTTACTAACTTGCTTTTTGAAAGATTGTTTGGAAAGAAAAAAACTTCAACGGGTGAAAGACGTTATTTATGATAAAACTATTGGAGTGATCAAAGAAATTCCTGCTCTCTCTTATACAAAACCAACCAAACATTTTACTCTAAAAAATGTTGACAAGCGCGTATCCACTCTTAAATCATTAACCCCTAAAAAAATACAACAAGGAACTATCAAAAACAAAATAAATGAAGTTTGTAAAAACGAAGATTCTTCCAGCGATGATGAAAAATAATATTGTAATTATAATACGCTACACCAATATAAAAACTTGTCATTATATTTAACAAATGAAAATGACAAGTTTTACTTTTATGAATGAATTGGAAGAATTAGAAAATATTATTAATATTGTAGAGCCGCATGTTGAACCAAGTATTTTTACAGAGGAAACTACGTTGGATCTAATTGAAACCGCTTTACATTTAATGGAAATATACATTGAAGAAAATCCTACAGCTGTTTCTGACCCTGATTTTCAAGAATGCTTTTTAGAAGAAATAAAAGAGTTTTTTTATATTCAGTTTGAAGATCATTTTTGGTATTTTGATTACGTTGAAGACGTGATAGATGATTTATTAGATGATGCGCTAGACATATTTTTTAGCACATTTTATACAGAAAGATCTTTAGATGATGATGATGGTGATCGTGGTAAGAATGATGATCGGGGTAAGAATCCAGAGGATGAGGATGAGGATAGTGATTCTAAAGAAAAAGAACGGTGCGATTTGATCGAGAAACAAAACATTATTACAAAAAAATTAGAATTGTTACGATTAAAGCCGCAACCAGAACAAAGAACTCCTGAGTGGTACGTTTTTAGACACAACTTAATAACTGCTAGTAATGCTTATAAAGCTTTTGAATCTCAGTCCATGATGAATCAGCTTATTTATGAAAAATGTCAACCAATAAAAACTCATGAAGAGTCTAAAAACGCAATGGTAAATGTAAATACTACTTTACATTGGGGTCAAAAATACGAACCTGTCTCTGTATTACTTTATGAATATTTATATAATACAAAAATAGAAGATTTTGGTTGTATACAACACGAAACACACGAATTTTTAGGGGCATCACCTGATGGTATAAATATTGATCCGTCTTCTCATAGATATGGACGAATGTTAGAAATAAAAAATATAGTTAATAGAGAAATTACAGGAATACCAAAAAAGGAATATTGGATACAAATGCAACTTCAAATGGAAGTTTGGAATTTGGACGAATGTGACTTTTTGGAAACAAAATTTACAGAATATGAAAACTCTGTAGATTTTTTTAATGATGGACAAGAAAAAACTTTTAAGGATGAATTTAAAGGCGTTATCATGTATTTTCACAGGCAAGATTTGAAACCTTTTTACGTTTATAAGCCTATTGGTCTTACAAATTATAATGATATTAACGCGTGGGAAGAAGAAATGGTTGACAAATATCAATCTCCAGAGTTTAATATGCTTTGGGTTAAAAATTGTTATTGGAAATTGGAGAAGTTAAGCTGCGTATTAGTATTAAGAAATAAAAAATGGTTTCATGATAATATAGAACAGCTCCAAAAAATTTGGAAAATTATTGAAGAAGAGAGAATTACTGGTTACGAACATAGAGCTCCAAATAGAAAACCTAAAAAAGATGGAGGTAAATCATTTATGAATATAAACTCTTCTGATAATTACCAGGGATGTTTATTAACTCATAAATTTACCGTAAAAAAATTACAAGATAATCAATAATCATAATGAAATCTAATAACTAAACTTTATGGCGTTAAAGAATCTATTCTTACATTTGTTAAGTTATAAAGAATTGTTTGTGTTCCTGTATTATCGTAAGGCAAAAATGTTATATTCATATTACAATTATTATACATTTCTTCATTATATACATTATTTATGTAGTGTAAAACAGTTTCAAAATTATAATTTGGAGTTGTTGTTCGCCCTTTGAAACATCTTCTATAAAAATTTGTGTTAATTACTTCTATATTGTCTATTATAGTTTGACTCAAAACACCATCAAGTGATTCTAATAACCAAATGCCGATTGAGGTGTATATTATGCTTAATTTTATTTGTTCCATATTTCTTACTTTTTTTACCATAATAATATCTTCTAGTGATGGATAAAACTTTAAACTATTTGGATGAGTATGCCATACGACACTGTACAACCCCTTATTGCGTATATCACAATAAGCTCTTTGTGAAAAATTTCCGACATTTGTATCGTCCTGTCTTAAAACGATTTTTTTTCCTGAAAAAATATTATCGATATTATCAACTACATATTTTCCACAATATTCGACGTTTGTAGACAATTTACTTTTTGCGAATTCAATTTCATTATACGGTATTTCTATTGTTACGTTAACTCTCGGCGATGAAGTAAACGCATTTATTTTTCCACCAACTCGTTTTTTCTTTTGAGATTTATTTTTTCTACTTTTTATACTTTTTCTACTTATTTTTTTTATATTTATTTTTGTTATGTTTTTTATATTTTTTCTAGATTTTGTTATGTTTTTTTTGTGTGCGTTTCTTCTGAAAACGTTCATTATTTTATATATTATCATTTTATTTTCTGTTCGGACTAATACTAATACTAATACAAAACATTTGGTATATTTGTTCTAAAAGGTAACAAATTTATGCCAGTTGTAAAATATCCGATTCTATTTCCACAAGTAGGGTTAATTGGTGGAAGAGGGATTACGTAATTCGATTTCGTTTTTCTATTTTTGTATATAGTTCCACAAAGATCTTCCGCGGTACAATTACCAATATCCGGGTTATCAAAATATCTAATATTGTTTGTTATTTGCGCATAAGAACCTTCTTTGAAAACAGGTTTATGCCACCACATCTTACTTGCTTGTTCTAAACCATCTTTGTCCAATTGTCCAGGGTTTTGTCTTATAGGAAAACTGTCTTTTAAAAGAAAGTTTGATAATGAATATGGGTAACTACTTGGTCCGCTTCCTAAAATAAATTTTTTGTTAGTAGCAAAATTTTCTTTATACGATGTTGTCATAATTGAATTCATTAACATTGGCAACGTCAATACTATTACTATAATTGTCATTAAAAATATTACACTATTCATATATATAAATCATATATTATTTTTGTAAAAATTATAATACTTTTTTTCATAAAGTATTATAAATCATTATTTTTATTATTTTATTTTTATTTATTAAAAATATCAATTTAAACCTATCTTAAATAAATAATATAAATGGAACATTTTACAGATATGAGAGTCAAAAAAAGAAATGGAGAATTAGAAGACATTTATTTTGATAAAATTTTAAACCGCATTAAAAAACTTGGTCTTGAAGCAGGTATTCAAATTAATTATTCTTCGCTCGCTATGAAAGTGATAGACCAACTTTATGACAAAATCGAGACCGGCAAAATTGATGAATTAGCTGCGGAACAGTGCGCGTCATTATCTACACAGCATCCGGATTACGCGACTCTTGCTTCTAGAATTGTTATTTCCAACCATCAAAAAAACACAGACGAAAGTTTTACAAACGTTGTATCAAAGTTATACAATTTTGAAGATTCTCGAGGAGAAAAAAAATCTCTAGTAACCAAAGAATTATGGGAATATACTAATGTATATTCAAAAGAGATTGACTCTATTATAGATTACGCCAGAGATTATTTGATTGATTTTTTTGGATTTAAAACCCTAGAAAGAGCCTATCTTTTTAGAATAAATAAAGTTGTAGTAGAGAGAATACAACATATGTGGATGCGTGTCGCTATTGGAATTCACGGAGATCTACATAATCCAGACAGCTTGGCTCTAGTTAAAGAAACATATGATTTTATGTCTCAAAAATATTTCACTCACGCGACGCCAACGCTTTTCAATGCGGGTACACCAAGACCTCAATTAAGTTCTTGTTATTTGGTCGCAATGGAAGAAGATAGCTTGGATGGAATTTATAATACATTAAAAGATTGCGCAATGATTTCTAAATGGGCTGGCGGCGTAGGGCTACACATTCACAATGTTAGAGCAAAAGGTTCCTTTATACAAGGCACAAATGGAAGCTCTAACGGAATCGTACCTATGTTGAGAGTATTCAATAATACTGCGAGATATGTAGACCAAGGCGGAGGTAAACGAAATGGTTCCTTTGCTATTTATTTAGAGCCATGGCACCCTGATATAGAAGATTTCTTAGAAATGAAAAAAAATCATGGAGATGAAGAATCAAAAGCCCGCGATCTGTTTTACGCTCTCTGGGTCTCTGATCTTTTTATGGAGAGAGTCAAAAACAACGCAAAATGGAGTCTTTTCTGTCCCCACGAATGCCCCGGATTATCAGACGTATATGGAGATGCGTTTATCAAATTATATGAAGATTACGAATCGCGCAATATGAGTAAAAAAGTTGTCAATGCCCGCGACTTATGGTTTAAAATATTAGACGCTCAAATGGAGACCGGAACTCCTTATATTTTGTACAAAGATTCCGCAAATAAAAAATCAAATCAACAAAATTTAGGAACCATTAAAAGCTCAAATTTATGCGTTGCTCCGGAAACGCGAATTTTAACAGATATAGGACATATAGAAATTCAAGATTTATTAGGGCAAAAAGTAAACGTGTGGAATGGAGAAGAATGGAGTTCTGTTATAATAGAAAAAACAGGGGAAAACCAAGATTTAATTGACGTATTTACTGATGATGGCTCAAAATTAACGTGTACGCCTTATCATAAATTTTATATTCAAAATGATTATTCAGATAACTCAATTGAAAAAGTAGACGCCAAAGATTTGAAACCAAACGATAAATTAATTAAATGTGAATATCCTATTATTGACGGCTGTGAAAATATGACTTATGCGTATACGCATGGTTTTTTTTGTGGAGACGGAACATACGGAAATAAAACAGATGAGCCAGAAAGAGCTTGTAAATTTAAAGCATTAAAAAATCACTATTTTTGTAAAAGACATTTGCCATATGAAACGGAAAAATATTTATTTGATAAAGATTATATATTGGAAGGGGAAGAAAATCAATGTCAATCCAAATCATACGTTAAAAAACCTATCATTTATTTATATGGAGACAAACAAAAATTATTAGAATTTATAGATAAACGCAGTTATAAGTTAGACGAAAAATCAAAAAGGATAAACGTATTGGCGCCAGTTGATTTAAATGAAAAATTTGTTTGTCCTTCTAATTTCTGTTCTATAAAAGATAAATTAGATTGGTTTGCTGGTTATTGCGACGCCGATGGGTGTATTTGTAGAAATGGAGAAAACGAACAATTACAAGTTTCATCTATAAATAAAGAATTTTTAGAAAATATCAAATTATTATTACAAACTTGCGGAATTAATCCTAAAATAAAATTATCTCAAGATAAGACAGAAAGTTATTTGCCTGATGGAAAAGGCGGATATAAATATTTTAAAGTAAAACCAATATATCGTTTATTAGTTACGTCATGTGATTTATATAATTTACATACATTGGGATTTGCGCCTAAAAGATTAATTATTTCTGGAAATAAACCATCCAGAGACGCTAAAAAATTTATAAAAATATTAAAGGTTGAAAACAATAACAGAATTGATGACACGTATTGTTTTACTGAACCCAAAAAAAATATGGGGGTTTTTAATGGAATAATCACGGGACAATGTAGTGAAATAGTGCAGTACTCAGACGATAAAGAAACCGCAGTATGTAATTTAGCTTCTATTGGCTTGCCATCTTTTGTAAATAAACAAACAAAACAGTTCAATTATAATGAACTTCACGACGTAACAAAAGTGATTACAAATAATTTAAATAAAGTAATAGATATTAATTTTTATCCAACAGAAAAAACAAAGCGAAGCAATTTGCTACATAGACCTATCGGGATTGGTGTTCAAGGTTTAGCAGATACATTTATTTTAATGGATATCCCATTTCACAGCGAAGAGGCAAAAGAAGTAAATAAACTTATTTTTGAAACAATTTATCATGCGGCTTTAGAGAGAAGTAATGAAATCGCAATAGAAAGAAAAAACGCATACACGAAAGCTGATTCAAAAGATAAAATGAGATTATTAACTGGACGAGAGATTTTCTTACCCGAACAATCCATTGGCGCGTATAGTTCGTTTGTAGATTCTCCTATGTCAAAAGGGATTTTCCAGTTTGATATGTGGAACGTAATTCCAAGCGATAGATACAATTGGGGATCTCTTCGTGAATCTGTTATTAAAAATGGTATTCGAAATTCACTTCTGGTTGCTCCAATGCCAACCGCATCTACTTCACAAATTCTTGGTTTTAATGAATGTTTTGAACCTTTTACAAGCAATTTGTATAGTCGTCGCACATTAGCAGGCGAATTTGTTGTAGTAAATAAATATTTAATGAACGAGCTTATACAGTTGGGATTATGGAATGAACAAATCAAAAATAATATTATTGCGAATAAAGGGTCTGTTCAGCAATTGACCATATTATCAGAACATATTCGAAATAAATATAAAATAGTATGGGAAATTCCTATGAAGCATCTCATTGATATGTCTTCTGATAGAGGAGCATTTGTGTGTCAAAGTCAAAGCTTGAATTTGTGGGTTGAAGATCCAACCTATAGTACATTGACAAATATGCATTTTTATTCTTGGAAAAGAGGGTTAAAAACAGGTATTTATTATTTGCGAAGAAAAGCCAAACATCAACCTCAACAATTCACTATTGAACCTGATAAAAAAAATACGATGGAAGAAGAAAATGATGATATTTGTGAAATGTGTTCTGCGTAAATTTAATTCATTCATTTTACAATCTTCATACTGTATTTTTTATATTTTGTTTTTGTAATATTTTATACATTATTTATAAAATATTATTTATTTTTTCTGGTTTCTGAGTCTTTTTCTAGTCAGTTTACGTTTTCCTTGTTTTTGTTTTTTATTGGTTTTATTGCTTTTTTTATTTGACTTTTTTTTGTATTTTCTTCGGGTTTTACCTCCGCGTTCTATATTCTCTGAATTGTCGCTATCTGCCCATCCTTCAGGATATTCATACCCTGATATTGGAATATTATAATCATCTAAACCGCCTGTTTCATTTGTCGCGTTATTTACTTTTCTTCTTTTATTGGAATCTTCCATACGGGAATAATTTTGGATCTGAGATTGAAAATTACCTTTAACCGGGAAATCTTTATGTATTTCTTCTACTGACGTTCCTCTTGGATATACTTTTCCAGGAGGAGCATCCAACATATATTTAGGCTTAAAGATTCGCACTTTTCTTCCACTTCTATCGTATACTACGGACAAATTAGAATTAATTGCGTTTTCATTCATCAAAAGTCTAGAACGGGTTAATGCTGAATACGTTTCTTCTAATTCATCTTGAGTCGTGCTTGTTAAATATGATGGGTCGTCTGGAGTAAACATTAATTCAATTAAAAACAATAATATTGAAAAACGATCAGGAATTAGGGGTTCTTCCATTCTTCCCTTAGAACGAGCACTTAATATAAATGATTCTTGTACCATTTCTACAATCTCGGGTTCGTTTGAAGCAATCCACAAATTTTTACTTAGACATATTGTACTATAAACTTCAAATTCTGGCTCTACATATTGTGGTCTTTCAGCTTCTATTTCATCACAAGAAAGAACTAAAATATAATTACCGTCAAGTAAATTATATATTTTGTCATTTAGCGCTTGTAATTTCTTACTAAATACAGTGGGGTTTGAGTTATAATTATCAGCCGCTACAGCGCAAACCGTTGTCATTTTTTTAGACATTTTTAGTATTTTATTTCCTACCTCGCACATTGTTTTGTAACCTTGTGTAAAAATGCCAAGCGTATTGACAAATATGTTACCGGCAGTTGTAGCAACAGTTCTCGCAACTACTACTGCTGGAGTTGTTGAATCGTCGAATGGATTTTCTTCACCAGTTAACGGAGGTTGTGTTATTGCGTTCATTTGCGTAGGAGGTATTAAAGGATTTCCGTTTATATCAGGAATACCAGGAGCCTCAAAAAAAGTAGAGGTAGTAGACATTCGTATAATATATAAATATATAAATAATATATTATTCTAAATTACTGTAATAAATTGAAATATAAATGATTTAATTGTTGATTTACTTCTAAAATATCTTTACCATGAATCAATTTGTAATAACAACGCAAACAAACAATCACGTCATTTAAAGAATTATGAAGATTTTTTGGGGTTACTTGAAACAAATGTTCATGTAACTCCGATAATTTTGGAAATTTTACATATTCTCTTCCATATCTATCAACCGCTTTAATATTACATATATCAATTGACTCTTGTAATGTACAAAATAATTTGCTACTTTTTGATAAGTCTTCTATAAATTTTTTATATATTTCATTTTTATTTATTTCATTTTCATTTTTCAAAAGTCGCATTATTTCCGCTTTCACCAAATTTAAATCAAACTCTAAATTATGAGCTATTATTGTAGTTGATGAACGAAAATCTTGAATGAATTCATCTATTACTTGTTGAATATTTACGCCGCATTCTTGAGACATTTTATTTGTAATACCATGAATTTTTGTACATTCTTCGCTCATTTTAAAATCCTTTGGTAATTTTACAACAAAATCGCATTTTTTTATAACTTCGTTTGTTGTTTCATCATAAGAAATCCAACTCATTTGAACTATACGCGGATATAGATCAAGCGTATCATTTCCTAATTTTTTGCCTTTTGGTAGTAATCCGGTTGTTTCTGTATCAAAAACTAACTTGGTCATTTTAATATTAGTATTAGTAGTTAAATTCTAAATTGATTACGAATAAACTATATTTGTTTTCGAAATTCAATTTTATTTTATTTTATAAAAATGCTTTTTTACATCTTTTCACATTTACTACGAAGTGAAACGCCTTTTTTTACATATTTTCTTTTATACATTTTGCCTTCTTTACCACACATATCTTCGCGGTTTCTTGCTGTGGCACAATAATAATATTCAATATTTTTATTTTCACTAATACCATTAACTAACGTGTAAGAATTAAAATTTTCTTTTTGAGTAAATAATGAGCATTTACCAAATTTACCAGTATCATTATCGGTAATAAAATGCTTACAATTTACGCAAAGTTTTGGTTTAATTGCGTTGAAAGATAAACCTTGTAAAAATAATATACTTAATAGAGTAAAAATATATTTCATTTTATTAGTTAATGAAATATATTTTAAGTTATAATTTGAAATATTTATTATTTATTATATTTAAGCGTAATTTTTACAAATACCAAACGTTTTTCGGTGCCAAATTGTTATACCATGTTCTTTAATTCCTTCAATATGTCTTTTAGCTCCATAACCTTTATTTGAATCTATTCCATATTTTTCAGATAATTCTGGGTATAATATACACAAATGTTCAATGTATTTATCTCTCTCTACTTTTGCTAGGATAGACGCGGCGGCTATTGAAGTATATTTATTATCACCTCCTTCAATAGTATTGAATGGTATAGTTTCTAGTTTATTTGTGGTTTTATTTATATAAGTAATTGGATTAAAATAGTTCCCATCAATTAATAAATGAAAATGATTATTTTTCAATAGTATATTTTCTTTTTCTTTTTGAATATATTGTTTTCTAACTTCCAAAATAGACGTATGCATCGACTTCTGTGTTGCTTGTAAAATATTAATTTCATCAATTACTTTTTCGTCTTCGAAACTTACATACCAAGCTAAAGCGTTCGCCTTTATGTATTCAGCAACTTCTTCTATCTTCTTTTTTGAAGTAAATTTCTTGCTGTCTTTTACTTTAGAATGATCAAATGAATCATCTTTAGGTAAAATAACCGCGGCGGTATAAACCCTACTAAATAACGGACCTCTTCCCGCTTCATCGACGCCAATTTCGATTATATTATTTTCCAGATGTAAACATTTTTGTAACGGTTGTTGTTTTTTTATTACTCTTTTTGATTTTTTCGGATTTTCTGGTTTTTCTATTTTGGAATCATCTAAAATATGTATATGTTCTGAACATTCGCCTTCTTTTTCAAATACATTTTTAGATTCTTCAACAATACAGTCGTAATTAAAGTCTGAATTATTCATATTATTTAAAAATACATATGTTTAAATAATACTACATTTAATTCAATTATTTTTTATCTTTTTATCTTTTTTCACTATATAAATTATACAATGAATAAGGAAGCGCTATTTCTTTTTTTGATATTATTATTAGGACTAGTTTTATGTTCTTTTTTAGGAGGTAGTAATTGTACGAAAGAAGGTTATACTAATACTAATTCGACAACGACTACAGATACATATCCAAATATTAGTAACCAAACAAAATTAAAATTTAAAAAGGATAAATATAAATATAAGTATGAACATAATCATTATAACAGTTACGATAATTACAATCATTACACTGGAAGCTCAACTCTAGTAAACGGAACTGTATTTTATGGACCAAATGGAGCTACCGCTGAATATATTGTCGCTAGCGATGGAAGTGCGAGTATAAAACTTATTCAAACGGAAGGGGGGTCTAGTTACGTTGTTTTTAATTCAGCAAAACAAGGTACTCATGTAGCAAGCGCAAATACTACACAAACAGATACTACTTTTTACGGACCAAATGGTTTTACTGCTACTATACGTTACGGTAAACATGGAATAAATACTCTAGTATTTACTTTACCAAATGGAACAATTCAAGTATTTGTTCAAAATACAAACTCATCTAACATTACTAATACAGAATATTATGGAAGCGTAGGAACAAATATGCCTCCATCAAGTTCTTATTCCGCATATTATGGACCTTACGGCGGAAGCGCAGCAAAGGCACAAGGTTATTATGGAGGAAGCGCTGGATACGTTCAAGGACCCAACGGAAATACCGCGTACTACGCTCAAGGACCAAATGGTAATACTGTAGCAGGAACGACTGATGGAAATGCTGGATATGATGAAGGTTATTATGGAGGAAGCGCTGGATACTACCAAGGTTATTATGGAGGAAATGCCGGATACGTTCAAGGACCCAACGGAAATACCGCGTACTACGCTCAAGGACCAAATGGTAATACTGTAGCGGGAACGACTGATGGAAGTAGCAGTAGCATTTATGGCGGAATACCAGCGAGTCAAATACCTCCCGGGCAGGAAGATCTTTATATATTAAAATCAGAAATTGTTCCTCCAGTTTGCCCCGCATGTCCTTCCTCATCTGTTTGCCCTAGCACAAGTAAAGAAACGTGTCCTCCATGTCCAGCGTGCGCTAGATGTCCCGAACCAGCATTCGAATGTAAAAAAGTCCCTAATTATGATGCTATAAGTGAAGAAGATTTACCACAACCGATTTTGAGTACTTTCTCTACGTTTGGAGCTTAAATACGTTTTTTAATACATTTTTTATCAATTTGAAAAGATTTGCTTTTGTCATCTTGTGGAACTATTTTTATTATACACTTTGATTTCTTTCCGTACAAAGGTTCTGTACACCCTTTTTCACTTTCACTTTTACTTTTACTTTTATTTTTTCTAGATTGTAATTTTTTAAATTTGAAAATTTTAGGGTTTTCTTCTGTACATCGAGATCGAAAATGTTCATATCTCTCTCTCACGTCACAGTAAGACAAATTTGATTTTTTGCTTAACATTTTATTTACAAGTTCATGTAAATTATAAATATATCTCGAAAAAGTGTCTCTATTTTTCATTACGTCCATGTTTAGAGGAAGCTGTTTTAAATTCGTCTTTAAATTCATTCTACAATATTTACAAGGCAAAACGTATTGTAAGTTTAAAACAAAATCTCTATAATGTTTTTTATCTTCATCTGTAGGATTTACAGGATAATTAAAGCTCATTGTGTGTAAATAATGCCACATAGGCGGACCCCAAGTAGAAGTTAGAAATCCATCTCCGGCGCTATAGTCAGTACTTTTGAAAACCTTCTTTTTTGTTTTATTATTTTTTTTTCTATGTTTTAAAGTATTTGTCATATAATAACTATTTATAAAATATTTCAAAAATAATATAATATATATTTAAAATATGGACGCAGTGGATATAAAAAATGTAAAAAATTCTTCTGATTACACAAAGCAAATATGTTACTATACTTTTTTTTCTATTGTCTTAATAATAATTTTCATTATTAGCCCAATGAAGCAGTTTGTTTTTATTTCAACAATAATGAAAATAGTTATATTAATTATTTTAGGATATACAATTTATTTAAATACTATTCAAACAAATATGTTGAAGGGTGGAAGTAATAATCAGACTGACCCTGAATTTTCCTCACAATTAAATACCAATATTATCGCTTCTTATGTATTTACAGTATTTTTAGTAGTATTATTTATTTTTGTTGTAAAAAGTATATTTTGGGTTTGAACAATTCTATATATTTTATATTTTATATAATATATAATATATAATATATAATGAATTTAGCATTTTATACTTATTTTTATGGTTCTGATAATAATAAAGCATTCAAAATACCAGAATTACCATCATTAAAATATAATTGTTATTATTATACAAATAACAAAACAATTTTAGAGTTATTAAAATCAACAAAGTGGATTGGTATTTATGATGATATAATAACAACAGATGATTTGATAGAAAGTTGTATGGCTGGAAAACATATCAAAACTTCACCTCACGAATATAAAGAGTTAAAAGATTATTCTTATGTATGTTTTTTAGACAGTAAATTAGAAAAAGTAAATGAAACATTTGTAGAAAATTTTATACAAAAATATTTTATAGAACAAAACTACGCATTATTATTAAGAGAACATTGGTACATAAATAGTAAAGCGTTAAATAGGAATGTCAGCGTATGGGATGAATTTTATGAAAGCATGTACCAAAAACGTTACATAATAGAACGTGAAAAATACAAAAAATATATTAATAATCAAAAAGTGAATGGTTTAAGTGAAACAACAAAACGTCATTGTGCCGGAGGGTTTTTAATAAGAAATATGAAACACCCTAAAATAAATGAAATAAACAACACATGGTTTCAACATATACAAGAATGTGGAATACAAGATCAAATATCATTTTTCTTTGTAAAACAATTGTTTGATGATTGTATACATTCTTTTACTGAAATACCATTTGTATAAATAAATCATTTGAATTACATATATATTCATCTAACAGTTTACGCATTTTTTAATTGTATAATTTGAATAATTTATAGTAGTATTTTTATCATTTTTGTTTTTGTTTATTTCAATCAATTTAGAAAAAGATTGTTTAACATTCATTATTTTTTGATAAAATAATTTGTCATTTGTAAAGTCAAATCGAGATATTTCTATTAATTCTCCATCGACATTTCTAAATATCATTAAAAAGAATACAATATAATCTTTATATTGTATTCGTTTAAACACAATGAGAATTTCTTCTTATTTATATATAAATGTCAAAGCAAATTACTTTTTCTAAACCTAGCTTCTCTAGTCACGTAGGCGGAGAATCTGGAAATATGTTTTCTAAATTATCAACAAATGCTCGTTCGTTTTTAAATATGAAGAACATATTATTTTTAGTAGCATTTATATTATTTTTATCCATTGGAATATACTATTGTTATTATTACATAGTTCCGCGACTAAATCCTTCCTTTAAACCAAATAATGAATTAATGCCCGCAAATTCTAATGGTTCAAAAGAAGCCGAATTGTTATTGTTTTACGCAGATTGGTGTCCTCATTGTAAAACAGCCAAGCCTATTTGGAATGAGTTGAAGGATGAATATCAAGATAAAACTATAAATGGGTATAGCGTTGTGTTTACAGAAGTAAACTGTACTACAGAAACGGCAGAAGTAGAGAAAATGATGAATCAATATAAGGTCGAAGGGTTTCCTACTATAAAATTGTTAAAAGATGGGCAAGTTGTAGAATATGACGCAAAACCTACAAAAGAAACATTGAGTCAATTTTTAAACACTGTTCTTTAATTTAGAGATAAATTGTTTAGAATATTCGACTCCTTTATTATAAAATTCTATTATTTTTTCTATAGAACTCAATTATATTTTTAATTCATTTATTGTTACAAACTTTGCGTCGCAAACAATTTCATTTTCAACGCTTTGTTGGTTCAAGTCAATACTTAAACTATAAATGGATTTAAATAAAAAATTCATTATAAAATCCAATAACGTAGATTCAGAATCAATCCGATTTGTTTTATTATGATCGAATTGATTTTTTACGCCTAATATTTCGTTAGGGTCTTTACCACTTTCAACGCAATATTTTAAAGGGTAGTTACATACTATACCGCCGTCAATATAACATTTACCGTCAAAGCAAAGAGGAGTTACTAATATAGGAATACTACAGCTCATATGTAGTGCTTGAATTAACGACAAGTCTGGGTGCGTTAAATACGATATATCTTCCAATTTGAAATCATTTATTTCAAATGAATATACATGTAATTCAATTTTTGAATAATCATAAAAATCTTTTAATGTTATTTCTAGTGATAAGTCTTTAGCATCAAAAAGCGGTTTAAAGCATTTTTCAATTGTTTTAATGTCAAAAATTCCTTTTTTTGTATAGGCGTTTAAAATATCTTGAACGCTAATAGGAAAAATTTGATGCCAAGGGCGTTTAATAATGTAATCATATATGGTTTCTATATCAAAATTCAAGCAAAGCAAAACGCCTACAATAGCTCCAGCAGACGTTCCATATATGGATTCTATATTTTGGAAATCTATCAGTTTCTCTTGGACAAGATGGTGAATAGTTCCCAAAGATCCTATCATAGTAGGACCACCTCCAGAAATTACTATGTGTTTTATAAGCATAATAATATAAAATACATTCATTTTAATAACTTTTTTCTATAATCGTTTTATATGGCGAATATCTTTACTCTTGAGAATATAGAAGATTTTTCTGAAAAGTTAAATATTGATGAACTTTATGAAAAGAAACGTCAATATGATTTGAATAAACTCAATTTATTTAACAAAATATTAAACAGAATACACGTTCGTATAAGAACAACATCTCGTCAAAGATTAGATGAGCAATTTTGCTGGTTTGTAGTTCCAGAGATTATTATAGGCGTTCCAAAATATGACCAAGCGTCGTGTATAGCTTATTTATTAGATAGACTAAAAACAAACGGATTTAACGTTAGATACATCCATCCAAATACTTTATTTATATCTTGGATGCACTGGGTTCCTTCGTATGTTAGAACAGAATTAAAAAAGAAAACTGGAATTGTAGTGAATGAATATGGACAAAAAATAATTGACGAACAATCTACAAATGAATATAAAAGTTTAGAAAATAGCAACTCTTCATCAGACCCAAATAATTTTATGTTAAATTTGAAGGAACCAAATTCTCAACAGTTGAAACAACCAAAAAAGAATTTTACTCCCATTAATTCATATAAACCTTCAGGTAATTTAGTATACGATGATGATTTGCTAACTAAAATAGAAGGGAAATTCACATAAACCTAAAAATTAATATATATTATTTTTAACTTAAAGAGGCAGGTTTTCGATTTTTTTTCAAATTGTAAATCGGGAAAGTAAAAATGGACAAAAATAATGTCCAATTTTACTTTGGGGGTATAGACTTTCGCAAAAAACTTCGCCGCGCACGATAAAAATTTTTAAGGTAAGGTCGCAAAAAATAAATTTTTCATTTTGTGATTGTAAATTTTATTTTTTTGTGTATTTTACAAAAAAAACAATTTAGGGGTTTTTTGTGTGTTTCAAATATATGAAACAAATGAAACAAAAATCCCCTAAAAAAAACCCCCTGTTTTTTTGTGATAAATGTTGTTACGAAACCAGTAACAAAAAAGATTTTTCTCGACATACCACGACACTAAAACATTTAAGTGAAACAAATGAAACAACAAAAATCCCCAAAAATCCCCTAAAAATTACAGATTTTGGGTGCTCATTTTGTTTATTATCGTTTAATAGCAGAACAACTTTATGGAGACATCGAAAAAAATGCACTTTATGCGTTGATACAACCGTTTCAAAAAATGATGACGACTCTAAAATAAAGTTACTTAACGATATATTTCAAAATCACATGAAAGACAATAAAGAACTAATGGATTTATTGATAGATCAAAACAATAAATTAATTGAGATATGTAAAGAAAAAACAATTATAGGAAATAATAATAATATTAATATTACTAATAAAACTTTTAACCTTCAATTATTTTTAAATGAGCGATGTAAAGATGCCATGAATATAATGGATTTTGTTGATTCCCTTAAAATTCAACTTTCAGATTTAGAAAATGTTGGTAAATTAGGATACGTAAATGGTATATCACATATTATTGTTAAAAATTTAAATGCTCTCGACGTTTACAAAAGACCTGTTCATTGTAGTGATCCAAAAAGGGAAATCTTGTATATTAAGGATGAAAATAAATGGGAAAAAGAAAATGATGAAAAAAATAAATTAAAAAAAGTCATAAAAAATATAGCAAAAAAAAATACAAAATTAATAAAAGAATGGAAAGCTCAAAATAAGAAATACGATAGTTGTAATTCAAAAA
>Ga0114973_10001401_pt1 | contig 17991 bp, 17 predicted proteins | sample M_140807_MF_Meta_FD_87025 | JGI IMG/M metagenome (GOLD analysis project Ga0114973, IMG submission 87025) | Freshwater microbial communities from Lake Montjoie, Canada to study carbon cycling - M_140807_MF_MetaG | ecosystem: Environmental > Aquatic > Freshwater > Lake | place: Lake Montjoie...
AGAGGCTTTTTAAAAGCAATTTGATTCATCGCCCCCCAGCTATATTTCAGCGTATCGTTTAGAAGTCATAAACACCGAATTTACAAAACGCGCTGCCGCCTGTCTGATGGTCGATGCCTTTGACCATCACACTCAATAAAAAACAGAGAGTGTATACACGGAGACATCCCATTAACGGGATGTGTAATAGCATGACTTTTTCTAAAGAAACCAACCCTACTGGAACAGAGTTCCAGTCTTTCGCCCTCGCGGCGCCACTCCTTAAAAACGTTGCTGAACTGGGTTATACCCAAGCCACCGAAGTGCAAGCTCAGGTTATACCTGCCGCTCTTGCTGGTGGTGACTTATTAGTCAGTAGCCAAACTGGTAGCGGTAAAACCGCAGCCTTCTTACTGCCTTTAATTAATCAACTCATTGAAGACAATCCAAACGGCTCACCTGTACCAGGTCGCGCACAACCCAAAGTGCTAGTGCTCTGCCCTACTCGTGAATTAGCTCAGCAAGTTGCCGCTGATGCAGTGAACTTAGTTCGCGGTATGAAAGGTATTCGTATTGCAACCGTCATGGGTGGCATGCCTTATGGCAAGCAAATCCAAGCAATTAAAGGTGCAATGTTAGTTGTTGCAACTCCTGGTCGTTTACTCGATTTGACCGACAGCAAAGCAATTCGCTTAGATGATGTGAAACAACTCGTTATCGACGAAGCCGATCGCATGCTCGACATGGGATTTGCCGATGACCTCGAGGCAATTGATAAGCGCTGCGCTAATCGCACCCAAACTTTGATGTTCTCTGCAACTTTTGCGCCAAAGATTATGTCTTTAGCTAATGAGTTGACTAACAACGCTAAGCGTATTGAGCTGGCTCATGCTGGCGAGAAGCACGCAAACATTGAACAGAAGCTGCATTGGGCTGATAGCATGTCACACAAACATAAATTGCTCGAGCACATTTTAGCTGATGCCTCTTTGGATCAAGCGGTAGTGTTTGCAAGCACCCAAATTGAAAGTGAAAAAATTGCTGACACCTTGCGTGCTAACGGCTACGAAGCTAGCGCCCTACACGGTGCCATGCCTCAGGCTGTACGTATGCGTCGTCTTGAGTCATTACGTAAAGGTCACACCAAGATTTTGGTTGCGACTGACGTAGCTGCTCGCGGTATTGATGTGCCACGTATTAGTCACGTGATTAACTTTGGCTTGCCAATGAAACCAGAAGACTATACGCACCGTATCGGTCGTACAGGTCGCGCTGGTCGCAATGGTGTTGCTATCACTTTGGTTGAACATCGTGATCGCGCCAAGATTCGTAATATCGAACGCTTTACACAGCAAGACATCGTTGCTTCAGTGATCGCTGGCCTCGAGCCACAAGCCAAGCCTAGCTTTGGTGGTGGTGGCGGTCGCCCAGGTGGTGGTCGTTCAGGTGGCGGTTTCGGCGGTGGTAATCGCTCTGGTGGTGGCGGTGGTGGTCGTTATGGATCTGGTTCTCGCTCAGATTCTCGCTCTGGTAGCGGTGGCGGAGGCGGTGGTAATCGCTCAGGCAATCATTTCGAATCCCGCTCTAGCGATTCACGCCCTGCTAGTGACTCCCGTCCATCCGGTGATTCACGCCCTACTGGTACTAATCGTTTTGCTGATTCACGCTCTACGCGCTCTGGTGACTCACGTCCTGCTAACGGCAATCGCTCTGGTGACTCACGTCCGTCCGCTGGCCCACGTTTTGGTAAACCTAAAACTGGCGGTCAACGCAGAAGCTTTAGCGGTAACTAAAAATGGTTCACCGTCGTCGTCTCCGTTCTTCATGGAATCGAGTCGATTCCGGTGAATTGCATCAAGCGCCACGCCAGTGGCAGCCTTGGCTTAGCGATACTGGTTCTTTAACCCAAAAAATTGAGCGTGCAATCGGACAAAAACTAGAGGTAGTAGTTTTGCGTGATTGCCGCCAAAACCTAAATAGCGACGAGAGTCGCTATTTCCATTTTAAGATCAAGCGCTGCCGCATCAGAGAGGTGCTACTTTGCTCCAATGGCATTCCGCTGGTGATGGCACATAGCATCATCCCCAGTACTAGCTCGAGCGGAAGTAATCATGAGGTTCTTTGCTTAGGAAAGAAACCATTAGGTGCAGTGCTGTTTGCCAAAACACGCATGCGCTCCCACAAGAAACCACCCCGTGAGATTGCTCGCCTTGATAAGCAAAGCGCTCTATGGAAAAAATGTTTTCAGCAATATTCAAGCTTGCCACAGGTCAGCTGGGCAAGACGTACGCTATATCAACTGAAAGGACACCCACTCTTAGTGAGTGAAGTTTTTCTGCCGGCCCTTCTCAACTATCCTATTGATTAAATAGACAGCCAAGCTTGCGATGCGGCAATCAAAGCCTCATCTCCAGGTTCACACGTAACCACTTCACCAAAGCCAATCTGCTCAGCCGCCTCAGCAATATTGTGATGCGGGCAAATAGCCGTAGCGAGATCAAGTGGAAGTTTCGCTTGACCCAAATACCTTACCGCCTCCGATGAAGTCAGAAGCCAAAGTGATTTAGAAAACTCCATCTCATGAATTTCATTCCAGGCCGAACTATTGAAATCTAAAGGAACGCGGGCATAGACTGAGAATGCTTCAACTTGCGCACAAGCATTTTTTAGAGTATCAGCCAACCAATCGCGCCCACCCTCACCTTTAAAGATAATCACTTTTTTAGTGAACCAATTCCAGTGCAGATTCTGCAATTCAGTCCACAAGCCCTCCGAATCCCACTGCGTATTATTCTCAGGCAGAATGACTTTTGAGGGCTTACTTTCAAGACCAATGCCATGATTTTTGAGAGCCGCCATGCTGCTACCACCCATCACCCCAATTAGCACTGGCTTGTTAGACAACTCTTGCCAGGAGCACTCCAATAAACGCATCGTGCACTCAATGGTATTCGGACTAACAAAGATAGCCAAGTCTGCGGTCTGTAGCGCTGCAGTAATCTGCTCCACCAAAAGATCATCGCCCTTTGGGACAATCGTCAGCAAGGGTAAAGAAATGATTTTGGGGATAGATTCAGAGGTAAAGCCACTATTGCGCAAGCTCAGCTGAAGTGCTTCTGACAACTGACGCGCCTGTCCACTAGGGCGGGTAATGACAATGGTCTTATTACTCATCCGCAACTTGTCTATTGGACTCTTACTTATCAATTCTTATTTAGGCAGGCCATTAGGCAATAAACGCTCAGCACCTTGAGCAATCAGATCTTGCGCTACTAATAAACCTAAAGCTTCTGCATCATCTAGACTCTTTACGGCACCTTGAGCGCTAGCTAGGCAACTTGTAGTGCCGTCCACGCTAGCAACAAAAGAGCGGATGTTCATATGGTCTTGATCCCAAGTAGCATATGCAGCCAAAGGTACTTCACAAGAACCGCCTAATTGACGCGACACCATGCGTTCAGCAGTCACTGCGTAGAGGGTTGGCAAATCATTAAGAGGTGCAAGCCACTCTTTGATTCCGGGATGCTTACTCAGGGTTTCGATGCCAAGAGCACCTTGTCCGGCGGCTGGGGTATACGGATCAATCGGTAGTAAAGCCCGAATACGACTTCCTAAACCCAATCGCTTAAGACCTGCAGCAGCCAAAATAATTGCTTGGTACTCGCCGCGATCGAGCTTACCCATGCGGGTATCTAAATTGCCACGCAAAGGCTGGATCACCAAATGCGGAAATCTGGACCTGAGAACGGACTCCCGTCGCAAACTAGAAGTACCCACCACCGCACCTTTTGGTAAATCCTCCAGGCTGGCATAGTCATTAGAAACAAATGCATCATGGGCATCTTCCCGTACCATCACACAGGACAAATCAAAGCCCTCTGGCATGACCATAGGAACGTCTTTTAGAGAATGCACCGCCAAATCTGCCCGACCATCTTCTAGGGCAGTTTCTAACTCTTTTACAAATAAGCCCTTACCGCCCACCTTGGAGAGGGCTTTATCCAGTATTTGGTCTCCCCGGGTAGTCATGCCCAGGATCTGTACATCACATGCTGGATAGAGCTTTTTAAGGCAATCCCGAACGTGTTCAGCCTGCCACATAGCGAGGCGGCTCTCACGGGAGGCGATTACGAGGCGCTCAGGGGGACTAGGGTTAGAGGCTGTAGGGCTAGAAACAGGGGTTTGGGACATAGCATTTAAAATAATTAAAGATTTACATCAATATACTGCGTTTATGAGCTCATCCAAAAATTCCCTTTCCAACAAAGCCCAAGCCTGGTCGGCCCGGTTTAACGAACCTGTTGACGAACTTGTTCAACGTTATACCGCCTCTATTGGTTTTGATCAACGATTTGCCTTAGTGGATATTGCCGGATCTTTAGCCCACGCTGAAATGCTGGCTACTAAAAAGATTATTGGCGCCCAAGATTTGGCGGATATTCAAAAGGGTATGGCCCAAATCAAAGCAGAAATTGAAGCCGGTGAATTTAACTGGCAACTCGCGCTGGAAGATGTACATCTAAATATCGAGGCTCGCCTCACTGAGTTGGTTGGCGATGCCGGAAAGCGTCTTCATACCGGTCGTTCGCGTAATGACCAGGTGGCGACTGACTTACGCTTATGGTTGCGTGGCAGCGTTGATGAAATCGCAGCCACCCTCAAAACTCTGCGCACAGCCTTACTGAACCTTGCTGAAACTCATGCTGCCACGATCATGCCTGGCCATACGCATTTGCAAGTAGCTCAGCCAATTACTTTTGGTCATCACTTAATGGCCTATTACGAAATGTTTAGTCGCGATGCGAGTCGCTTGGCTGATCTGCGCGCCCGCTTTAATCGTTTACCGCTAGGTGCAGCTGCTTTAGCCGGAACAACTTATCCCATCGATCGCGAGCAGGTTGCCAAGATCTTAGGTTTTGATGGCATCTGCAATAACTCTCTTGATGCGGTATCTGATCGCGACTTTGCAATTGAGTTCTGCGCCTTTGCATCCATCTTGATGATGCACGTGTCCCGCTTATCTGAAGAGCTAGTACTGTGGCTCAGCCCACGCTTTGGCTTTATTGATTTGCCAGATCGCTTCTGTACCGGCAGCTCGATCATGCCGCAGAAAAAGAATCCGGATGTACCTGAATTGGCACGCGGCAAAACTGGTCGCGTCTACGGTGATTTAATTTCTTTATTAACTTTAATGAAGAGCCAGCCATTAGCGTACAACAAAGATAACCAAGAAGACAAAGAGCCTTTGTTTGATGCGGTGGATACCGTACAAGATACCTTGCGCATTTTTGCTGATATGGTTCCCCATATTCAGGTGAAAGCCGATGTGATGAAGTCAGCTGCTGAAGAAGGCTTTGCAACCGCTACTGACTTGGCTGATTATTTAGTTAAAAAAGGTTTGGCTTTCCGTGATGCACACGAAGCAGTAGCTCATGCAGTGAAAGCCTGTGTAGGTCGCAACTGTATGCTCATCGATTTATCACTCTCTGAATTGCGTTTTGCTTGCGGCTTAGATAATCGTCCTGAGCTTATGGGTGATGATGTCTTTGCTTTATTGACCGTAGATGGCTCCGTGAATTCTCGCCAGCATGCTGGTGGCACTGCACCTGCGCAAGTACTAGCCGCAATTAAACGGGGTCGTGCAGATCTCTAAACTGCATGGGCTTTTGGGGAACACTCTCAACCGGGATTGACCGTTTAAATCAATTCCTAGGCAAGGCGGCTGGCATCATGATCTTGCTGTCTTGTGTAGTGTCAGCTGCTAATGCTGTACTACGCTATACCTTAGACATGAGTAATAACTGGCCACTAGAATTACAGTGGTATTTGTTTGCTGCTGCTGTCATGCTCGGAGCTGCATACACCCTCAAGCTCAATGAACATGTTCGAGTCGATTTAATCTACTCACAGCTTTCTGATCGCGGTCGTCTTTATGTTGACCTCTTTGGCTTGATTGTTTTTTTATTGCCCGCTTGCCTATTGTTTGCCTGGCTATCTTGGACTACTTTGTTTTACCCATCCTGGCTGGTATCTGAACATTCACTTAATGCTGGCGGTTTATCACGCTACCCCATTAAGTTTGTTGTGCCCTTTGGTTTCTTCATGCTGAGCCTCCAAGGACTTTCAGAAATCATTAAACGCATTGGCGCCCTCAAAGGTAAAGCAACATTACCCGCTGCTGATCTCCATTATGAAAAGCCCATGCAATGATTCCACTTGAATGGATGCCACCGCTGATGTTTGGTGGACTCATTGTGTTTATGCTGATCGGTTTTCCGGTGGCTTTTTCTTTGATGGCTGCAGGATTATTCTTTGCAGGTATTGCGATTGCTGAGAATTTCTTTGGTATGCCGTTTTTGCAAGCTATTCCTCAGCGTATCTTTGGTAGCGTTCTTGCTAATGACCTTCTACTAGCAATCCCCTTCTTCACATTTATGGGCGCCATCTTGGAGCGCTGCGGTCTTGCAGAAGAAATGCTGGACTCCATGGGTCAGCTCTTTGGACGCATTCGGGGTGGCCTTGGTTACTCCGTGATTATTGTGGGATTTATTTTGGGGGCAATTACTGGCACAGTAGCCGCTCAGGTGATCGCTATGGCGATGATTTCCTTGCCGGTGATGATGCGTTATGGTTACAACATGCGCTACGCTACGGGCGTTTTAGCAGCTTCTGGGACTATTACTCAGCTTGTGCCGCCGTCCTTATTGCTGATTGTTTTAGCCGACCAGCTAAAAACCCAAAGCGGTAGCGCCGATGTGGGCAGCATGTACCTTGGTGCTTGGGGACCTTCGCTACTGCAAATTGGTCTTTTTGCGCTCTACACCTTTTTTCTTTCTCGCTTTAAGCCTGATTACCTTCCTGCCGCCCCAGAAAACGAGCTCACTCTCAAAGGCTGGGCACTCTGGAAGAAATGCCTACTAGGAATTATTCCCTCTGCGGTGCTAATTTTCTTGGTATTGGGAACCATCATGACTGGTATCGCAACCCCAACCGAGTCTGGTGCTATGGGGGCGATGGGTGCCTTGCTTTTAGCATGGATTCGTAGGGCCGGCATTCCTAATCTCAAAGGATTAATACAAGAGGCTTATCAAAACACCATGCGGATTACCGCCATGGTGGTATTCATCTTGATTGGTTCAACTTGCTTCTCAGTTGTCTTCCAAGGTATTGATGGCGGTCACTGGGTAGAGGCATTATTTTCAGACCTGCCAGGAGGCTGGATTGGATTCTTGGTTGCTGTAAATCTATTTGTTTTCTTCTTGGCATTCTTCTTGGACTTCTTTGAAATCGCTTTCATCGTTGTACCCTTACTTGCACCAGTTGCCGTCAAGCTACTCGCACCAGTATTGCTTGCTTCCATGAATGGCAACCCCCAAGCAGCGGCTAGTGCCGCACTGGTGTGGTTCGGTGTCATGCTGTGCGTGAATATGCAAACCTCATTTATGCATCCCCCATTTGGATTTGCACTGTTCTATCTGCGTGGTGTGGCACCTAAGGAAGTCAAGAGTAGCGATATCTACTGGGGCGCATTACCTTGGGTTGTTCTGCAACTGATTATGGTTGTGGTGGTTGCGGCATTCCCAGCGCTAGTCACCACCTTGCTTGATAAGCCTGCAGCAGTAGTGCAAAGCCAAGACTTTAATTTCACGGGAAGCGAAGAAGCTAAACCAGACTCATTGTCAAACAAGGTTGATGAAGATGCGCCAGTTATCTTTCAGTTAGATAAGCCAGGGAAATAACCATCTTCAGGCCACAATTATTGGTAGTGATATCGGCAAGCAATAACCACAAGCTGATCTTTCTCGATGGCGTAGACAAGACGATGAACATCATCAATTCGTCTGGACCAAAAGCCCGATAGACTTTCCCTTAATTCCTCAGGCTTTCCAATGCCATCCTCAGGATTTCGCATGGCATCTTTTATAAGTGCATTAATACGCCTTAAAGTTTTTTTATCTTGCCCTTGCCAGTAAACGTAATCAGACCATGATGCACTTGTCCATACAACTCTACTCAGCATCTACAAGATTCTTTTCTTTGGTTTGTCCTTTGCGATATTGCGCCAATGATTTCTCCAGATGTTTTACGTTAGCTGGAGATTTTAATAAATGAAGTGTTTCCATCATGCTGTTATAGGTATTCAAAGACATCACCACAGCATCATCAGCATCCCTACGAGAGATGATGGCTACATCGCAATCGCTCACTACTTGATCGATTACTTGTTTAAATTGGTTTCTTGCGTCAGAAAAATTAATTACTCTCATGACTCATCCTTACTTGTTCAATATATTGTACAAGTATAGTTAAAACCCTTTTCACACGCAAGCAAAAAAATACCCTGCAAAAGCAGGGTATTACGAGAGATTGATTACTTAAACTAGATCACAGGGTGATATCTGGCTCCTGCCTTACACAATCAACGTAGTACTCACTACTTCCATTGATATCGCCTTTTACCAATCCATGAATATCAGTCTCAAAGCCCGGGAATTGCGCATTGAAGTCACGGGCAAAGTAGAGATAATCAATGATGCGTTTATTGAAGCGCTCGCCCGGAATCAAGAGTGGAATACCTGGAGGATACGGCGTTACCAACATTGCAGTAATACGATCTTCGAGTTGATCTAAAGGAACACGATCCACTTTTTTGTGCGCCATCTTTGCCCAAGCTTCTGAAGGCATCATCGCTGGCACCATATCGGAGGTATACATCTCTGTAGTCATACGGGCTACATTACGACCCTTGTAGAACTCATGGATCTGCTGGCAAATATCTTTGAGGCCTACGCGCTCATAGCGAGGGTGTTTAGCAACGAACTCTGGCAATACTTTCCATAATGGAGCGTTCTTATCAAAGTGGTCCTTAAATTGCTGCAACTCAGTTACCAAAGTATTCCAGCGACCCTTGGTGATACCGATGGTGAACATGATGAAGAAAGAGTACAAACCGCACTTCTCTACGATCACGCCGTGCTCAGCCAAGTACTTGGTCACAATGCTCGCTGGGATACCCATAGAGCCGAAGTTACCTTCAACATCTAAACCAGGCGTCACTACGGTAGCCTTAATTGGGTCCAGCATATTAAAGTCTTGTGCAACATTACCAAAGTCATGCCAGCTGGCATTAGGCTCCAGAATCCAATCCGAACGCTCGCCAATACCTTCTTCAGTTAAATGGTCTGGGCCCCAAACCTTAAACCACCAGTCTGCGCCAAACTTATCATCCACCTCACGCATCGCACGACGGAAGTCCATCGCCTCGGCAATAGACTCCTCAACCAGCGTAGTACCGCCAGGAGATTCCATCATGGCGGCAGACACATCGCATGAAGCGATGATGGCGTATTGCGGACTAGTAGAGGTATGCATTAAATAGGCTTCATTGAAGCAATCACGATCAAGCTTCGTATCCTCTGCATCCTGCACCAATACCTGTGAAGCTTGTGAGAGACCGGCCAATAACTTGTGAGTCGATTGGGTAGCAAACATCAAGCTCTTCTTAGTACGCTTACGGTCGTTACCAATAGCATGCATATCTTTGTAGAAAGGATGGAATGCAGCATGCGGCAACCAAGCTTCATCGAAATGCAATGAATCGACTTTGCCATCGAGCATGTCTTTAATCATCTCGACGTTATAAATAATCCCGTCATAAGTACTTTGCGTGAGCGTCATGACTCGTGGCACCACGTTTTTATCTTTAATAAAGGGGTTGGCATCAATTTTCTTCTTGATGTTTTTCCACTCAAACTCTTCTTTAGGAATCGGGCCAATAATGCCGAGGTGATTACGCGTTGGCATTAAGAAGATCGGAATCGCGCCCATCATCGTGATCGAATGAATTACCGACTTGTGGCAGTTGCGGTCTACCAGCACTACATCACCAGGGGCAACGGTAGAGTGCCAAACAATCTTATTGGATGTCGATGTACCGTTTGTCACAAAGAACAAATGGTCCGCGTTAAAGATACGCGCAGCATTGCGCTCGCTTTGCAATACAGGTCCAGTGTGATCTAGCAGCTGACCTAATTCTTCGACTGCGTTACAGACGTCAGCACGCAGCATGTTCTCACCAAAGAATTGATGGAACATACGCCCCACCGGACTCTTCAAGAAAGCTACGCCACCAGAGTGCCCAGGGCAATGCCAAGAGTAAGAACCTTCAGAGGCGTAATTGGTAAGCGCGCGGAAGAATGGGGGCGCCAATGAATCCAGATAGACTTTGGCCTCACGAATGATGTGGCGCGCTACAAACTCTGGCGTATCTTCATTCATATGAATAAAGCCATGCAGCTCGCGCAAGATGTCGTTCGGCATATGGCGTGATGTTCGGGTCTCGCCATACAAGAAGATAGGGATATCTTCGTTGCGCTTACGAACTTCAGTAATAAAAGCACGCAAATTATTTAATGCAGGTAAGTCATGATCTTCAGAGTCGGAAACAAACTCCTCATCATCGATCGAGACAATAAAACTAGAAGCGCGGGAGGCTTGTTGGGCAAAGGATGTAAGGTCACCGTAGCTAGTTAAGCCAATCACTTCCATGCCCTCGTTTTCAATCGCCTCCGCTAGGTCGCGAATGCCCGAACCTGAGATGTTTTCAGAGCGAAAGTCCTCATCAATAATGATGATTGGAAAACGAAATTTCATGTGTACCCTTTAAAGTCGCCAATACGGCGATTAAGCAGATTAAGTAGATTAAGTCTTCGGCAGAGTAACGCCGACTTGGCCTTGATACTTGCCACCACGGTCTTTGTACGATGTGCCACAGACTTCATCACTTTCAAAGAACAGAACTTGTGCACATCCTTCGCCGGCATAAATCTTTGCAGGTAATGGGGTTGTATTGGAAAACTCGAGTGTGACGTAACCTTCCCACTCAGGCTCGAATGGAGTGACGTTCACAATAATTCCACAACGCGCATATGTACTCTTTCCAACGCACACTGTTAAGACACTGCGTGGGATCTTGAAGTACTCAACCGTTCTTGCCAAGGCAAATGAGTTTGGAGGAATAATACAAACTGGACCCTTAAAATCGACAAACGATTGTTCATCGAAATTCTTGGGATCAACGATAGTGCTGTTGATGTTCGTAAAAATCTTGAACTCATCAGCACAACGAATGTCATAGCCATAGCTTGAAGTGCCATAGCTCACAATTTTTTGCCCAGCATCATCATGGCGAACCTGCACAGGCTCAAATGGGCTGATCATGCCTTGCTCGCCCATGCGGCGGATCCAGTGGTCAGATTTAATAGTCATGGCCGAATTGTAAAACCATCACAGGCTAGTTGCCCACGAATTTAAGAGGCGGCAGGTGGAGAGGTAAAAATTACCCTCTCTGGGGCATTAAAGATCTCAAAATGCTTCCCAGAACAACGGGATAGCAAGGTGAGATTGGTCTTGCGGGCAAGCTCCAGCCCCATTAAGGTCATGCCAGAGCGAGTCATGAGGAAGGGGATGCCCATTTGAGCGCCTTTGATGACCATCTCGGAGGTGAGGCGTCCAGTGGTAAAGAAGATCAGGTCTTTGCCTGGCTTGTCCGCCAGCCACATCAGCCCAGAGATTGAGTCAACGGCATTGTGACGCCCAACATCCTCAATAAAATGGAGAAGGCTGACATTGTTGTTACCGTCCCGCTCAAACACGGCGCAAGCGTGAACTGAGCCAGATTTTTTATAGATGGTGTCATGAACTCGAATGCTATCAATCAGATCAACGATGGCCTCTTGGGTTAATTGAGGGCCATCCGGCAATCTAATCTCTGCCATCTCCTCAATCAAGCCACCAAACATGGTGCCTTGGCCACAGCCTGTTGTTACAACGCGCTTACTGGTGAGGGCATCGATGTCGACCGTACTGCGATGAGTCTTAACTGCCGCTGAATCGGTTTCCCAATCCACCTGAATACTTGCTATATCGTCTGGCGACTCCACTAGACGTTGATTACGCAAATAGCCTAAAACTAAGGCCTCAGGGGCGCTCCCTAAGGTCATCAGGGTGACCACTTCGCGTTTGTCTAAATAAATAGTGAGAGGTCGCTCCCCAGGGATGTGGGTGGTCTTGATGCGCCCTGCCTCATCCATGACCTGCACCTCGTGCACCATGGGCACGGAAGCGTGAGACATCTGAATGTTGTGGGGCAAAGCCATAAAACGCCTCTTGAATAGGTTCAAATCGGTACTAACTTTAACCGCAGACTAAAATTGGTGCTGAAACAGGGCTCCAAGCCCCATAATCTGGTATTCCCATTTGTTAAATTTTTTCTATTTAAGTACGCATGAGTAGCCCCAAACGTCGACTGCTAGTTACCTCCGCCTTACCTTACGCCAATGGCCAGATTCATATTGGTCATCTAGTGGAGTACGTCCAGACAGATATTTGGGTTCGCTTCCAGAGGATGCGTGGTCACGAAGTGCACTATGTTGGCGCTGATGACACTCACGGCACTCCGATTATGTTGCGCGCCGAAAAAGAGGGCATCACCCCGAAAGAACTCATTGCAAATGTTTGGAAAGAGCACAAACGCGACTTTGATGATTTCTTAATCTCGTTTGATAACTACTACACCACCGATAGCCCTGAGAATGAAAAGCTGTCTCAAAGCATCTATCTCAAGTTACGTGATGTCGGCTTAATTGAAATGCGCTCGATTGAGCAAGCATACGATCCCGTTAAAGAAATGTTCTTGCCAGATCGCTTTATCAAAGGCGAGTGTCCTAAGTGTGGCGCCAAAGATCAGTACGGCGACTCTTGCGAAAAGTGTGGGGCAACCTACTCCCCAACCGATTTAAAAAATCCATTCTCAGTTGTCAGTGGTGCAACACCTATTAAAAAAGTTTCTGATCATTACTTCTTTAAGTTATCCGATCCCCGCTGCGAAACCTTTTTACGTGAATGGACTCAGGTAAGAACCCCGCTGCAACCCGAAGCTCGCAACAAAATGAAGGAATGGGTTGGACAACCTGGAGACAGTAAGTTAGGTGACTGGGATATCTCACGTGATGCTCCCTACTTTGGCTTTGAGATTCCGGATGCACCAGGCAAATATTTTTATGTATGGCTTGATGCGCCGATTGGCTATTACGCCAGCTTCCTCAATTACTGTCAAGCTAAAGGCATGAACTTTGAAGAATGGGTCAGGCCAGATACCACTACCGAGCAGTACCATTTTATTGGTAAAGACATTCTGTATTTCCACACACTCTTTTGGCCAGCAACTCTGCACTTTGCAGGTTACCGCACGCCAACCAACGTCTTTGCTCATGGCTTTCTCACGGTCGATGGCGAGAAGATGAGTAAGTCACGTGGCACTTTAATTTCCGCACACAGCGTAATCGAATCTGGATTTAATCCTGAATGGTTCCGCTATTACTTTGCAACCAAGCTCAATGACAGCATGGAAGATTTGGATTTAAATCTCCAAGACTTTGTTGCACGCGTGAATAGCGATCTACTGGGTAAGTACATCAACATCGCCAGTCGTAGTGCTGGTTTTTTAGTGAAGCGTTTTGGTGGAGTAGTTTCTGATGCGGCAATGAACAATCCACTGCTGACTGACATTGCATCTGCTAGCGAAAAAATTGCTGAACTATATGAGGCTCGTGAATATGCCAAGGCATTGCGCACCATCATGGAACTAGCTGACAAGGTCAATGCCTTTGTTGATGAAAATAAACCTTGGGAAATCGCCAAGGATCCAGAACGTGAATCTGATTTACAACGAGTCTGCAGCGTCACCTTGGAGGCATTCCGTTTATTGAGTCTGTATCTCAAGCCTGTACTGCCAGCAGTCACAGCTGGGGTTGAGGACTTCCTCTCCGTGCCAGCCATGACTTGGAATGACGTTAAAACACCGCTCTCCAGCCAAAATCCGATCAAACCCTATCACCACCTCATGACGCGAGTTGAGGCGCCTCAAATCGAGGCTTTATTAGCTGCAAACCTCTAAAAATAGGGTCAAAAGAGCGAATTTCTAGGAATTAGCCAAAAAGTCGGCAGGTTTGTAGGAAAAATCGTTAATAATGATGGGCTAAGTAGATGATTGCTAAGCGATAATTTTTGCAAGTTACTGAATTAATTGAGAATTTTAGGAAATATGATGGCTAGATATACATCCGAATTCACCCAGTTCTTAAATGAACTTAAGTCCGAGAAACCAGACCTCGAAGCTGGCCAGCAAGCTGGTCGCGCACTCCTTTGGGATAAGGAGCCTTTGACTATCGAAGATCAACGTCGCGCTCAGGCAGCCAAATTAAAGCAACGCGCTTACGTGTATTCGAATGACTAACCCAAGCAATATCTTGGGAGCTGATTCAAGCGTTCAAACCGGGCTGCTTGACAGCACACCGTCAGTTACCGATGGAATGTCATCTGCATTTGCTAAGTTGTATGGAGAGCCTCTATTTAAACTTCCGACAGATCTCTATATTCCGCCTGATGCTCTAGAAGTTTTTCTAGAAGCATTTGAGGGTCCGCTTGATCTCCTGCTTTACCTGATTCGTAAGCAGAATTTCAATGTGCTTGATATTCCAATGGCGCAGGTGACTCAGCAGTACCTGAGCTACATCGATCAGATCCGCCATCACAACTTAGAACTTGCTGCTGAATATCTATTGATGGCTGCTATGTTGATCGAGATTAAATCTCGCATGCTATTGCCAATGAAGAAGGCCGATAGTGATGAAGAGGTTGAAGATCCTCGCGCAGAATTGGTTCGCCGCCTCTTAGAGTACGAGCGTATGAAATTAGCCGCGCAAGAGCTTGACCAAATTCCACAACAAGGACGTGATTTCCAAATCGCTCATGGTTACGTTGATACTACTGTTGCAGTGACTTGGCCTGAGGTTAATCAAGATGACCTACAGATGGCTTGGCGTGACGTGCTACACCGCGCAAAACTGAATCAACACCATACGATTACCCGTGAAGAATTATCTGTTCGTGATTTCATGACTCGCATCTTGCGTCGCTTACAAAACACACGCTTTGTCGAGTTTGGCGAGTTATTTGAAGAAGCCATTAAATCCGGCAAAGGCATTCCGATTGTCATCGTGAACTTTATTGCGATGCTTGAGCTCTCACGCGAAGCTCTAGTTGAAATAACCCAAGCAGAGCCATACGCCCCAATCTACGTTCGCCTGGCCTATACCCCTGTTGCATGAAAATTATTAGCGATATACAAGAGTTGCGCGACCACTTGCGCGGACAAAATCGCGCCTCCTTTGTGCCAACCATGGGTAATCTCCATGAAGGTCACTTATCACTGATGCGTCTTGCTAGGCAACATGGAGATCCGGTAGTTGCTAGCATCTTTGTGAACCGCCTGCAGTTTGGTCCAAATGAAGATTTTGATAGCTACCCGCGCACGATGCAGGCAGATATTGATAAGCTTGAAAAAGAAGGTATCTATATCTTGTTTGCGCCTACTGAGAGCGACCTATACCCACAGCCTCAGGAATACCGCGTAGATCCGCCACAGCAGCTAGGAGACATCCTTGAAGGTGAATTCCGCCCTGGCTTCTTTAAAGGTGTTTGTACTGTTGTACTTAAACTTCTATCTTGCGTACAACCCAAAGTAGCAGTCTTCGGTAAAAAAGATTATCAGCAACTGATGATTATTCGTCGGATGGCTAAACAGTTTGCCCTCCCAGTTGACATCATCCCAGGAGAAACGATTCGCGCCGAAGATGGTCTTGCCCTCTCCTCTCGCAATAGCTATCTCTCCATTGAAGAACGTCTAGAAGCGCCCGAGCTTCAAAAAATCTTGAAGGAAGTTCGTGCACGTGTATTGGATTTGAATGAGCGTAATACACAGTCACTGATTGAGATTGAAAAACTTGCTATAGATCTTTTAGCAGGACGCGGCTGGCAGCCAGACTATATTGCTATACGTCAACAGAGTGATTTGGCGCCCGCCTCTAACGAAAGCCTGCAAGCAGGTGAACCGCTCGTTATATTGACAGCTGCCAAGCTAGGTAAAACGCGTTTGATTGATAATCTAGAAATCTAATTTCTAAAGATGAGATTTGCAACGCGATTACAGTGTGAAGAACTGGCCCACCTCCAAGTTCAACTCTTTAACCAATTCAGCTCCAGCTACTTTACCGCCAGAACCTTTTGCCTTGAGGACTTCGATTTGCCCGCCATGACAAGACACGAAGAATGAGTCCAAAGTAATTTGAGTGATTTCACCAGGCTTGCCTTTAACGGCGCCAAAGGTAGCTACTACATGTTTATGGCAATCGTAGATCTGGACTTTTTGCTCACCAAATTTAGTCCAAGCGCCGGGCGCTGGATTAGCCGCACGAATTAAGTTATGGATCTGATTAATATGGGTAGCCCAATGAATTTGAGCAGCATCCACACCGAACCAGCCCTCGTAGTTCGCCTTTGATTCATCTTGAACAACTTCTTGATGTTTGTTGGCAACTACGAGATCAGCAGCCTCAAGCAAGGTCTGAACACCTAATGGAAATAGTTTATCAAAGTAAACTTTTCCTAAAGTGTCGTCAGGAGCAATTACCACTTCTTTTTGCAGGACCACTTCGCCTTCGTCCAAACCATCGGATGGACGGAAAATAGTTAAGCCCGTCTTCTCCTCACCTAATGCGATCGCCCAGTTAATGGCGCTGGGGCCCCGATATTTCGGCAGTAGTGATGGGTGATATTGAATCGTGCCGTGCTTAGGAATCTTGCAAAGCTCTTGTGGCACGAACTGCAATACATAAGCCATGACGCAGATATCAGCCTTGCTATCAATCATTGCTTGCGCTGCTTCAGGACCCTTGAGAGAAGCAAATTGCAAAGGCGCTAAACCCTTTGCAATAGCGGCCTCTTTCAAAACCTCAGGCTTAGTTGATTTAGGATTATCCGGCGGACAAAATACGGCAACGACCTCATCGCCACGATCTAAAAAGGCCTCTAAGGCCGCCTTACCAAAATCAGCACTACCAATCAGCGCAATCCGCATCTTAGATCACCTTATCGTGGCGCAGAGCAATCAGCTCATCGGTTGAGTAACCCAGTTCACTCAGAATTTCATCAGTATGCTCACCTAGCAGCGGTGAACGCGTCACATCCGTTGGGCTGTCAGACATCTTGATTGGATTACCCACAGTGAGGTACTTACCACGAATTGGATGATCTACTTCAACTACAGTTCCAGTCGCACGCAATGCTGGCTCTTCTGCGATTTCTTTCATCGACAAAATTGGGCCGCAAGGAATATCGTATTTATTCAGAATATCCATGACTTCAAACTTGGTCTTAGTCATCGTCCATTTTTCAATCTCGCCAAAGATTTCCATCAAGTGTGGCAAGCGAGCCATTGGCGACGCAAAACGTACATCCGTAATCCAATCTTCGCGAGCAATCACTTTGCAGACTGCCTCCCAAACTGGGGCTTGCACGATAACGTACATATAGGAGTTTGGATCTGTTTCCCAGCCTTTGCATTTCACAATCCAGCCTGGTTGACCACCACCAGAGGCGTTACCAGCACGGGGTACAGAGTCACCAAACTCTCCATTAGGGAATTGTGGGTACTCTTGCATCAGGCCGTTACGCTCTAAGCGCTGTTGATCGCGGAGCTTCACACGACATAAATTCAACACGGCATCTTGCATCGCCGCTAATACTTTTTGGCCGCGGCCAGAGTGTGTGCGCTGATATAGAGCTGTAACGATACCCAAAGCCAAATGCAATCCAGTACCGCTATCTCCAATCTGCGCACCAGTAACCATCGGAGGACCATCATCAAAACCTGTAGTCGATGCTGATCCACCAGCACACTGTGCTACGTTCTCATACACTTTACAGTCCTCGTAAGGGCCAGGACCAAAACCTTTTACTGAAGCCATGATCATCATTGGATTGAGTTCCTGAATACGTTCCCAGGAAAAACCCATACGATCTAATGCGCCAGGAGCAAAGTTCTCCACTAGCACATCGCACTCTTTAATCAGGCGCTCAAGAATTTCTTTACCTTTAGGAGTTTTAGTATTC
>Ga0114973_10001402_pt1 | contig 17987 bp, 18 predicted proteins | sample M_140807_MF_Meta_FD_87025 | JGI IMG/M metagenome (GOLD analysis project Ga0114973, IMG submission 87025) | Freshwater microbial communities from Lake Montjoie, Canada to study carbon cycling - M_140807_MF_MetaG | ecosystem: Environmental > Aquatic > Freshwater > Lake | place: Lake Montjoie...
AGGACCGCCTGGCCGGCGACCCCGAAGCCCTGGCCGCCCGCTTCGCCTACGGCAAGGGCGTGGTCCTGCCCGGCTGCGACCACTTCTCTGCCATCCCCCACGGCCTGACCAAGGCCGCCGTCTTCGACTTCCTAGACAGCCTGGACGACGAAGACCCCTGGGGGCGGTGAGGCGGTCAACGGCCCCTCAGCTGACCCCCTCCGGCCCGCTTTGCGGTCCACCTCCCCCTGATGGGGAGGAATTGCTGCGCTCATTGCTCCCCCAAGGGGGAGCTGTCGGCGCAGCCGACTGAGGGGGTCAACGGCGCCCGGAACCTAGTCCTTCGGCCCCATGTTGTAGGGCCCACCTTTGTCCAGGGCGACGCGGTAGGCCGGGCGGTCCTGGCAGCGGCGGACCCAGGCGGCCAGGCGCTCGTGGCCGGCCAGGCGGCCCAGCATGGCGCCGGCCTCGCCCACGAAGCTCATCTGGATGTCGGCCAGGCTGAACTCGCCCAGCAGGTAGTCGCGGCCTGCAAGCGCCCCGTCGACAAAGCCCAAATGGTTGGCGATCTCGCTCTCGATGCGCGGCTGCAGGGGCACGCTGGCCTCGCCCAGGCGGCGGACATACATGTCCAGCATCAGGGGCAGCATGGCCGAGCCCTCGGCGTAGTGCATCCACTGCTGGTAGACGTCGTACTCCGGCGAGGCGGCCGGCGGGGCCAGGCGACCGTCGGCGCAGCGGCGCGACAGGTAGTCGAGGATGGCACCCGATTCGAAGACCACCTGGCCCTCGTGCTCGATGACCGGCGACTTGCCCAGGGGGTGGATGGCCTTCAGCTCCGGCGGGGCCAGGCGGGTGGCGGCATCCCGGGCGTGGTGGCGGATCTCGTAGGGCAGGCCTAGCTCCTCAAGGGCCCAGAGCACGCGCTGGGAGCGGGAATCGTTCAGGTGGTGGACGGTGATCATGGTCGAAGGTCCCTGGCCGGCGAGGGCGGTTCAGCGGGGTGTGTCGCGGGCCGAAAGCTTGGCCTATAAGGCCGGTGATGAGCGAGGCCCTGATCCTACCCCGATTTGTCGCCCGCCTGCACCAGTCGGCGCAGGCGGCTGATTCCGTCACCGCCCGGGTGCGCCAGGCGGTCGAGGCCCTGGTCGCCCCTGGCGGCCGCGTGGACCGCCACCGGCTCGATGCCGAGCAGCATGCCGCCCACGGCCTGGCCTGGTGCGCGGCCTACGCCGAGACCCTGCGCCAGGTTGCCCTGTGGGCCGAACGGCTGGAGGCCACGGGCGCCCTGACCGAGGCCGAGGCCCTGCCGGCCCAGCTCCTGGCCTTCGAGTACGTCTCGCAGTTGGCCGGCGGCCTGCCCATGAACCAGGGCGAGACCTTCCGCCCCGCCGACCTGGGCGTGGAGACCGATGACCTCTCGCCCCTGCTAGCCGAGCTGCGTCCCGGCGCCTCCCAGGCGGTGAAGACCCGGATCGTGGAGCTGCTGGCGGCGGCGCAGGGCCGCGCTGCCCTGGAGGCCTCAGGCCTGGACGAGACCCTGGAGGCCATCCGCGACCAGTTCACGGACTTCACCCGCACCCGGGTGGCGCCCTTCGCCCAGGGCTGGCACCTTCGCGACGAGCTGATCCCGGCCTCCCTGTTGCAGGAACTGTCCGACCTTGGCGTCTTCGGCCTGACCCTGCCCGAGGCCTGGGGCGGGGCGGGGCTGGGTAAGACGGCCATGTGCGTGGTCTCCGAGGCCCTGTCCCGGGGCTGGATCGCCGCCGGCTCCTTAGGGACCCGCTCGGAGATCGCCGCCGAGCTGATCCTGGCCCACGGCACGGAGGACCAGAAGGCCCGCCTCCTGCCCGGCATCGCCTCGGGCGCGATCATCCCCACTGCCGTCTTCACCGAGCCGGATACCGGGTCGGACCTAGGTGCCCTGCGCACCCGGGCCGAGCTATCCGGCGACGCCTGGCACATCTTCGGGGCCAAGACCTGGATTACCCACGCCGCCCGGGCCGACCTCATGACCCTGCTGGTCCGCACCGAGCCGGGCACGAAGGACCACCGGGGCCTGTCCATGCTGATGGCGGAGAAGCCCCGCGGAACCGACGCCGAGCCCTTCCCGGCCCCCGGCATGAGCGGCGGCGAGATCGGGGTCATCGGCTATCGGGGCATGAAGGAATACGACATCGCCTTCGACGGCTTCGAGGTGCCGGAGAGCGCCCTCCTGGGCGGCCAGACCGGCAAGGGCTTCTCCCAGCTCATGGCCACCTTCGAGAGCGCCCGGATCCAGACCGCCGCCCGGGCCGTGGGCGTCGGCCAGGCGGCCCTGGACGAGGCCCTGGCCTACGCCCTCCAGCGCCGCCAGTTCGACCGGCCCATCGCCGAGTTCCCCCGGGTCGCCAACAAGCTGGCCATGATGGCCGCCGAGCTGCTGGGCGCCCGGCGCCTCACCTGGTTCGCCGCCGAGGCCAAGGACCAGGGCCGCCGCTGTGACCTTGAGGCCGGCATGGCCAAGCTCATCGCCGCGCGCATCGCCTGGGCCGCCGCGGACAACGCCGTCCAGGTGCATGGCGGGGCCGGCTTTGCCACCGAGCAGGTTGCCAGCCGCCTGCTGGCCGACGCCCGCATCCTCAACATCTTCGAAGGCGCCGGTGAGGTGCAGGCCCAGGTCATCGCCCGCCGCCTGCTCGAAGGTACCAACTAGGACTCCCGAAAGGACGCCCATGGATACCGTCTTCAAGTACCTGATCCCGGCGGCCTTGCTGGCCGTGGCGGTGACCCTCGGCTTCGGCCTCTATGCCTTGTTTCGCGGCGGCGAGTTCGGTCGATCCCATTCCAACCGGCTGATGCGCCTGCGGGTCCTGACCCAGGCCGTCGCCGTCGCCATACTGGCCGCCGCCCTCTGGTGGCGGCAGCAGGCGAGCTGAACCATGGTCCTGATCAACCGAATCTACACCCGCACGGGCGACGCCGGGACCACCCGCCTGGCCTCGGGGGCGGAAGTCTCCAAGACGGACCTGCGCGTGGCCGCCTACGGCGACGTGGACGAGACCAACACCTGCCTGGGCCTGGCGCGCCTGCACACTGCCGGGACGGACCTGGACCCCCTGCTGGCCCGCCTGCAGAACGAGCTCTTCGATCTCGGTGCCGACCTTGCAACCCCGCCGGGGCCTGCCGAGGAGAGGGCCCTGCGCATCCTTGATTCGCAGGTGACCCGCCTGGAGCACGAGATCGACGCCCTCAACGCCGGGCTTGGCGAACTGACCTCCTTCATCCTGCCGGGGGGAAGCCCCGCCGCCGCCTTCCTGCACCTGGCCCGCACGGTGTCCCGCCGGGCCGAACGCAGCGCCGTCGCCCTGGCCGGGAGCGGCCAGCCGGTCAGCGGGCCCGCCCTGCGCTACCTCAACCGCCTGTCGGACCTGCTCTTCGTGGCCGCCCGGGTCGCCAACGACCAGGGCCGGGGGGATGTCCTGTGGCAGGCCGGGGCCACGCGGGACGCCTAGACGGAAGGGTCAGCTGAGAGGCGATTGACCCCCTCACCGGGCTTCGCCCGGAGCTCCCCCTTGGGGGAGCAATGGCTCTGTAATTCCTTCCCGAAGGGGGAGGTGGACCGGGGCAAAGCCCCGGGACGGAGGGGGTCTACGGCCCCTCAGTCGGGCTTCGCGGCCCCAGGGGCTTCGGCCTTGCGCGCCCGGGCGTCGGCCTTGGCGGCGTCGTGGCTCTTGCCGTCGGTGATGGGCCGGCCGGTCAGGTCGGAGATCAGGATCGGCTGGGCGCAGGCCCGCTGGCGCCAGTCCCACCACTTGCCGGCCCGCTCACAATCCTGGCCTGGCGTGACCCAGACCACCTGCACCACCAGCAGGACCAGGCAGGTCACAAGGAAGAGGGCCGCCGTAATGCGGAATACCCGCCGGATCAGATTCGACATTTCCGCTCTCCCTTCCCGTCACCCCGTCGGACGCCCTGCGGGCAGCCCGGATTTCAGTCCGATCACAACCGGATCACGCCTCGGCCCAGCTCCGGATCCAGCCCGGCGCTTGCAAACCTCGCCGGATTGGTTATGCCCCAACCGGTTCCATTTGTTGCAATGCAAGTTGAGGCGTTAGCGAAGCCATGAAGGTCCTCGTGCCCGTTAAGCGGGTCATCGACTACAACGTCAAGGTGCGGGTCAAGGCCGATCAGACCGGTGTCGACCTGGCCAACGTCAAGATGGCCATGAACCCCTTCTGCGAGATCGCGGTCGAAGAGGCCGTCCGCCAGAAGGAGAAGGGCGCCGCCACCGAGGTGGTCGCCGTGTCCATCGGCCCGGTCCAGGCGCAGGAAACCCTGCGCACCGCCCTGGCCATGGGCGCCGACCGCGCCATCCTGATCCAGACCGACCAGGATCTCGAGCCCCTCGCCATCGCCAAGGTACTGGCCGCCATCGTGGCCGAAGAGGCCCCCGACGTGGTGATCATGGGCAAGCAGGCCATCGACGGCGACAACAACGCCACCGGCCAGATGCTCTCGGCCCTGCTCGACTGGCCGCAGGCGGCCTTCGCTTCCGAACTGGTCCTCTCGGCCGGGTCGGCCAAGGTGACCCGCGAGATCGACGGCGGCCTTCAGACCCTCGAGGTGGCCCTGCCGGCGGTGATCACCGCTGACCTGCGCCTCAACGAGCCGCGCTATGCCTCGCTGCCGAACATCATGAAGGCCAAGAAGAAGACCCTCGACGTGAAGGAGCTTTCGGCCCTCGGCGTTGACACCGTCCCCCGGCTCAAGGTGGTCAAGGTCGTCGAGCCGCCCAAGCGCACCGGCGGCGTCAAGGTCGAGAACGCCGCTGCAATCGTTTCCAACCTCAAGTCCAACGGGGTCATCTGATGGCTGTTCTGGTTTTCGCTGATCACGACAACACCACGCTCAAGGACGGTACGAACAAGACCGTCACCGCCGCCCTCGCCCTTTCGAGCGACGTCGATGTTCTGGTGGCCGGCAAGGGCGCCGGCGATGTGGCCAAGGCTGCCGCAGGCATCGCCGGGGTCCGCAAGGTCCTCCACGCCGAGAGCGACGCCCTGGGCCAGGGCCTGGCCGAGGCGATCAGCGGGCTGATCGTGCCCCTGATGGCGGGCTACGACGCCCTGCTGACCCCCGCCACCTCCCTGGGCAAGAACTTCTCGCCCCGCGTGGCGGCCAAGCTCGACGTGGCCCAGATCACCGAAGTGGTCGAGGTTGTCGACGGCTCGACCTTCGTGCGCCCGATCTACGCAGGCAATGCGCTGGAGACCGTGCAGTCCTCGGACGCCAAGAAGGTGATCACCGTCCGGGCGACCAACTTCAAGGCCGCCGCCGATGGCGGGTCCGCCGCCATCGAGACCATCGATGCGGGTCCGGGCGCCGGCAAGACCGCCTTCGTCGACCAGAAGATCGTCAGGACCGCCCGTCCCGATCTGACCGCCGCCAAGATCGTCGTCTCCGGCGGCCGGGCCATGGGCTCGGCAGAGGAGTTCCAGCGGGTGATCGACCCCCTGGCCGACAAGCTGGGCGCCGCCGTCGGGGCCAGCCGCGCCGCTGTCGACGCCGGCTACGCGCCAAATGACTACCAGGTCGGCCAGACCGGCAAGGTGGTCGCCCCCGATCTCTACGTGGCCATCGGCATTTCTGGCGCTATCCAGCACCTGGCGGGCATGAAGGACTCCAAGGTCATCGTGGCCATCAACAAGGACGGCGATGCCCCCATCTTCCAGGTCGCCGACCTGGGCCTGGTGGCCGACTACAAGACCGCCGTCCCCGAGCTGATGGATGCCCTGACCGCCGCTGGCAAGTAAGGCCCGGCCGGTTTCGACCTCCGGAAGGGGGGCGCGGTCACCGTGTCCCCCTTTTCCTTGCGTCCATCCCGGAGAAGGCCCTCTCTCGCTGCAATGCAGCAAAAGGCTTGGCGGCGCTGCAGCAGGACACTAGGGTACATCCCTTCCCGCGGCCGGAGAGCCGCGACCTCGGGGTTCACACATGTCTGAAATCAGGTCGGTCGGCGTCATTGGCGCCGGGCAGATGGGGTCGGGTATCGCCCACGTGATCGCCCTCGGCGGATACGACGTCCTGCTGCACGACGTCAGTCCCGACCGGATCGAGACCAGCCTCGCCCTGATCGGCCGCAATATGACCCGGCAGGTGTCCCGCGAGATCATCACCCCGCAGGAAATGGAAGCGGCCATGGGTCGCATCCGTCCGGCGCCCGAGCTCCAGACCATAGGCGCCACCGACCTGGTGATCGAGGCCGCCACCGAGAGCGAGGAGGTCAAGAAGTCGATCTTCAGCGCGCTTGCGCCCCACCTGGGGGCGGGGACCCTGCTGGCCTCCAATACCTCGTCGATCTCCATCACCCGCCTGGCCGCAGCGACGGACCGTCCGGAGCGGTTCATCGGCCTGCACTTCATGAACCCCGTGCCGCTGATGAAGCTGGTCGAGATCATCCGGGGCATTGCCACAGACGCGCCCACCTACGAGACCGCCGTCAACTTCGCCCGCTCCCTGGGCAAGACCACCGCCAATGCCGAGGACTTCCCGGCCTTCATCGTCAACCGCGTCCTGGTGCCGATGATCAACGAGGCCATCTACACCCTCTACGAAGGGGTCGGCACGGTGGAGGCCATCGACACCGCCATGAAGCTGGGCGCCAACCATCCGATGGGCCCCCTCGAACTGGGGGACTTCATCGGCCTGGATACGGTCCTGTCGATCATGAACGTGCTCTACGAGGGCCTGGCGGACTCCAAGTATCGGCCCTGTCCCCTGCTGACCAAGTACGTCGAGGCCGGCTGGCTGGGCCGCAAGGCCGGCCGCGGCTTTTACGACTATCGCGGCGCGGTCCCCGTCCCGACCCGCTGAGGCTGGCGGCACGCCGCGGGCGCAAGCGCCTGACGGGGCGAGATTTTCCCGTTCGACACCCCGTCATGGTTAACCGATACTCCGGAGTGATTCGGGTACGGGCGGGAACATGCGACGCCTCATTCTGCCGCTGCTGACCGCAAGCTATTTCAGCCTCTCGCTGATCTTTGCGGTCCTGATCTGGCGTAACGGCGGCGGCTGGGGCGCTGGCGTGGCCGCGCTCGCTGGCGGCCTGGGACTCTGCTTCACCTTCCATGGCCTGATCACGGGCGTCCTTGGCCAGGCCTCCCTGCGTAAGGAAATCGACACCCTCCGCCATGCCCATCGCCTGCTGGTCGGCCAGATCGAGCAGATCGACACCCGGGTAGCCGAAGTGCTGGAGACCGTCGCCTTCGACGCCCAGCGCCGGTCGGAGGAGCTGACCACCGAGGTCCAGCTCCTGGAAGACCTGGTCACCCGCATGAGCGAACGCCTCGACGAGCGGCTCGCCGACGGACCGGCGGGACGCCCTGGGGAGGGCGCCCGGACCGGCTGGCGCGAGCGGCTGCAGACCGTGCGTGAGGCCCTGGTCGCCGGCCGCGTAGACCTCTACCTCCAGCCGGTGGTCAACCTCCCCCAGAGGCGGACCGTCTTCTACGAAAGCTATACCCGGCTGCGCGACGAGACCGGTCGGATCCTGATGCCCGCCGAGTTCCTCACCGTGGCCGAGCCCGAGGGCCTGGTGGCCGCCGTCGACAACCTGCTCCTCTTCCGGTGCGTGCAAATTGTCCGCAGGTTGGCCCAGACCGACAAGAAGGTCGGCATCTTCTGCAACATCTCGATCAGCTCCCTGTCCGACGAGGGTTTCTTCCCGCAGTTCCTCGAGCTGATGGCCGAGAACACCGACCTGGCCGGTTCGGTCATCTTCGAGATCGGCCAGTCCGCCTACGACGCCCGCAGTTCGACCGCGGTCCGCAACATGCGACGCCTGGCCGAGCTGGGCTTCCGCTTCAGCCTCGACAAGATCCGCCGGCTGGACATGGACTTCCAGGAACTGGCCCGCAGCGACGTGCGCTTCCTTAAGATCGGCGCCCAGTCCCTGCAGGACGAGATCGTCGAGAGCGGCGAGGGTCCGGTCTTCCGCGCCCTCCCCGACCTGGCCGCCCAGGACTTCGCCGCCCTGGCACGCCGCTACGGCGTCGACATCATCGCCGAGAAGATCGAGGACGAGCGCCAGACTGTCGAGGTACTCGAGCTCGACATTGGATATGGCCAGGGCCACCTGTTCGGCGAGCCCCGGGCCATCCGCGGTGCCATCCTCGCCGAGACCGATCCGCCGGCCGACTATCTGCAGGGACCCCTGCGCCGCCGGGCCGGTGAACGGGCCTGAGACAGGCCCTCCCGGCCGTCGGCGGTTGACCGGCGGGGCGGGGGCGGCTACCGCCCCGGGTCATGAGCCTTCCCGAGCCAATCCAGGGCCTGGACGAGATCGCCGACCGCTACGACGTGGTCCTGTCGGACGTCTGGGGTGTCATCCACAACGGCCGGGAGCGCTTCGCCCCCGCCTGCCGGGCCCTGTCTGCCTTCGCTGAGCAGCGCGGTCCGGTCATCCTGATCTCCAACGCCCCCCGACCGGCCGCTGACGTGGTTCCCCAGCTGGACGACCTGGGCGTGCCCCGCGCGGCCTGGAGCGCCATGATCACCTCGGGCGACGCCACCCGCACCCTCCTGGCCGAGCGCGCGCCCGGCCCGGTCTGGGCCATCGGGCCGGATCGCGACGCCGCCCTCTACGCCGGCCTGGGCCTGGAGCTGACGGGGCCGGAAGACGCCGCCCTTATCTGCATCACCGGTCCCTACGACGACGAGACCGAGACCGCCGAGGACTACCGGGACCGGTTCGAGGCCATCCTGCCGCGCCGCCTACCCCTGCTCTGCGCCAATCCCGACATCGTGGTGCAGAGGGGCGACCGGCTGATCCCCTGCGCCGGGGCCCTGGCCCGTCTCTACGCCGACCTGGGCGGCGAGGTGCGCATGGCCGGCAAGCCCCACGCCCCGATCTACGACCTCTGCATCGCCGAGGCGGAATCCCGCCTCGGACGCCCCGTCGACCGTCGGCGCGTCCTGTGCGTCGGCGACGGCATCCCCACTGACATTCTGGGCGCCAATAGCCAGGACCTCGACGTCCTCTTCGTAGCCGGCGGGATCCATGGCGCCGAGCTCCTGGGGCCGCAGGGGCTCGACATGGCCGCCACCCGGGGGCTCCTCGCCCAGGCGGGGGCCGGCGCGCAGTGGGCCAGCGGCGCCCTCGACTGGCGGGGACCCCTTCGCGGCGACGGCACCGGGCGCTAGACTGGCCAGCCCAAGGAGGACCGGATGCAGGGACGATTTTTCGAGGACCTTTCCGTTGGTGACAGCGCCGGGATCACCCGCATCGTCACCGCCGCGGTGATCGAGGCCTTCGCTGAGGTCTCGACAGACTCCAATCCCGTCCACCTCGACGCCGCCTTTGCCGAGGGCACGATCTTCAAGGGCCGGATCGCCCACGGCATGCTGTCGGGGGCCTACATCTCCGCCGTCATCGGCATGCAGCTGCCCGGTCCCGGGACCATCTACCTGTCCCAGTCCCTGCGCTTCCGGCGGCCGGTGCGCCTTGGCGATGCCGTGGACGTCCGGGTTACGGTGGAGGCCCTCGATGCCGGCCGGGGCGAGGTGACCCTCTCCACCGTCTGCGAGGTCGGCGGCAAGCGGGTGGTCGAGGGCGAGGCCGTGGTCCTGGCGCCCCGGCGCGAGCCGGCAGGCTGACCATGCGCATCATCCGGGGCTGGAAGGGACTGTCGCAGGACGACCAGGGCGCAAGCATTGCCCTTGGCAACTTCGACGGCGTCCACCGCGGGCACCAGGCGGTGATCGGCATGGCCGCAGCCGCCGCCCGGGACCTGGGCCTTCCCCTCGGCGTGGTCAGCTTCGAGCCTCACCCGCGTCGCATCTTCCAGCCCGACGCCCCCGCCTTTCGCCTGATGAAGCCCGACCAGCTGGCCCGGGCCCTGGAGGCCCTGGGGGTGGACCGCCTCTACCTCCTGCCCTTCGACGACGAAATGCGCGAGCTGTCCGACCAGGCCTTCGCCGATCAGGTCCTGCACCAGGGCCTGGGCGTGCGCCACGTGGCCGTGGGCTTCGACATCTCCTTTGGCAAGGGCCGCTCTGGCAGCCCCCGGACCATGCAGGCCTTTGGTGCCGCCCTGGGCTTTGGCGTCTCCGTGGCCGAGGCGGTCGGGGAGGGGGGCGGAGACGGCGCCGGCGATAGCGACGGCAAGCTCTCCTCCACCGACGCCCGCAATGCCCTGCGCGAGGGCCGCCCGGACCTGGCCGCTGCCATCCTGGGCCGGCCCTTCGCCATCGAGGGCGAAGTCCGCCAGGGCCGCCAGCTGGGCCGGACCCTGGGCTACCCCACCGCCAACGTCGAGCTGGACGACTATGTCGCCCCCCGCTTTGGCGTCTACGCCACCCGTACCCGCCTGGGCGACGGCCGCACCCTGGCAGGCGTGGCCAACATCGGCGTTAACCCCACCGTCCCCGGCGAGATCGCCCCCCGCCTGGAAGTCTGGCTCTTCGACTTCGACGAGGACCTCTACGGCCAGGTGATCGAGACCGACCTCATCGCCTTCCTCCGCCCCGAGGCCAAGTTCGCCTCCCTGGAGGAAATGACCGCCCAGATCGACGACGACGCGTCGATGGCGCGGATGATCCTGTCGGCGGGGTGAGGGGGGCGGCCGTCGAGTTTGCTGGAAATCGCGGTTGCCTTCCTCAGGGAGATGGCGTTATTACATCCGTATGAACATCACAGTCAAACTCACCAAGGTCGGCAACTCGACGGGGGCCATCTTCCCGAAGGAGCTCCTCGCACGCCTGCGTGTCGGTCCTGGGGATACCCTCTATGTCAGTGAAGCGCCTGACGGCGGCGTCCGCCTCAGCCCATCCAATCCCGATTTCGAGGCCAAGATGGCGGCTGCGGAGGCGATCATGCGCGAAGACCGCGACATCCTCCGTATCCTGGCGAAGTGACGGGCAGGGGTCCGGACGAGCCCGTCTGGCTGGAAACCGAGGTCGCGCTCGCCATTCACGACCGGCAACTGGCGGAGCACGGCGGACTGCAGGGCCTGCGTGACCCTGGTGCCCTGGCGGCGGCCCTCGAACGTCCGCGACACAAGTGGGCCTATGGACAGATTGACCCCGCTGCCCTTGCGGCTGCATACGCATGGGGCCTGGCAAGGAGCCACCCCTTTGCTGATGGCAACAAGCGCACCGCCTGGGTGCTCGCCCGCCTGTTTCTTGTGATGAACGGCCACCGACTGACCTTCCGGGCATCAGAGGCGATCCAGATCGTCCTGGCCCTTGCGAGCGGGGAACTGGAAGAAGACGCCCTCGCGGTCTGGATCCGGGAGCGCCTCGATTCCCCCTCCCCTGCTGACAGCGCCCCCGCGGGTCTGCTATAGCCCCGACCCATGAACCGGGTCCGGACTCCTGCGCGAATTACCCGCCCGGCGTGACGCCGCCGGACGATGTCCAGCGCGCGCCGGGAATTCCTCACCCCTCCCTGATCCGGTCCAACCTGGAAGGTCCCATGGCCGACGACGCTGCTCCCGCTTCGCGCGATTACCGCGAAACCGTCTTTCTTCCCGACACCCCCTTTCCCATGCGCGCCGGCCTGCCGGTCAAGGAGCCGGAGATCCTGGCCCGCTGGGAGGACCTGTATGTGCGCCTGAGGGCCGACCGGCAGGCCCAGGGGGCGCCCCTGTTCGTCCTGCACGACGGCCCGCCCTATGCCAATGGCGCCATCCACATCGGCCACGCCCTGCAGAAGACCCTGAAGGACTTCGTGGTCCGCTCGCGCTTCGCCTTGGGCTTCGACGTCGACTACGTGCCCGGGTGGGACTGCCACGGCCTGCCCATCGAGTGGAAGATCGAGGAGGAGCTGCGCGGCCAGGGCCGCCGCAAGGAGGATGTCTCCAAGGCCGAGTTCCGTGAGCGTTGCCGGGCCTATGCCGCCCAGTGGATCGAGGTCCAGAAGGCCGGCTTCCGCCGCCTGGGCGTCCTGGGGGACTGGGACAACCGCTACGCCACCATGGACTACACGTCCGAGGCCGCCATCGTCGCCGAGTTCCACAAGTTCGTGGTCTCGGGCCAGCTCTACCGGGGCTCCAAGCCCGTCATGTGGAGCCCGGTGGAGCGCACCGCCCTGGCCGACGCCGAGGTCGAGTACCACGACCATGTCAGCCCCACCGTCTGGGTGAAGTTCCCGGTGGTCGAGGGCCCGCAGGCCGCAGATGGGGCCAGCGTGGTCATCTGGACCACCACCCCCTGGACCCTGCCGGCCAACCGCGCCATCGCCTACTCGCCCGAGATCGCCTACGCGGTCTACGAGGTCGCGGCCATGGAGACGGGCCTGGACTTCGAGCCCTGGGCGAAGGCCGGCGACCGCCTGATCGTCGCTGATGCCCGGGCCGCAGAGGTGGCCGCCGCCGCCAAGATCGCCGACTGGCGCCGGGTGGAGGAGGTCGATCCCTCGGGCATGGTCTGCCGCCATCCCCTCTCGACCCTCGACGACCAGTACGGCTTTGCCGTGCCCCTGCTGTCGGGCGACCACGTCACCGACGACGCGGGCACGGGCTTCGTCCACACCGCCCCGGGACACGGGGTCGACGACTACCTCCTGTGGCTGGCCCACGGGCACCGGGAGATCCCCGAGACCGTCGACGCCGACGGCGCCTACCAGCCCCACGTGGCCCTGTTCGCCGGTCTGAAGGTGCTGGAGACCGAGGGCAAGAAGGCGGGGAAGTTCGGCCCGGCCAATGGCTCGGTCATGGAAAAGCTGGTCGAGGCGGGGAACCTGCTGGCCCGGGGCCGGCTGGAGCACAGCTATCCGCATTCCTGGCGCTCCAAGGCGCCGGTCATCTTCCGCAACACGCCCCAGTGGTTCATCCGAATGGACACCCCGGTGGACACGCCGGAGCTGAAGGGTGCCACCCTGCGCGAGACGGCCCTGACGGCCATCGCCGCCACCGCCTTCTATCCGGAGGCCGGGCGTAACCGAATCCGCTCCATGGTCGAGGGCCGTCCGGACTGGCTGATCAGCCGCCAGCGGGCCTGGGGCGCGCCCCTGGCCATGTTCGTGGACAGCGAGACCTTCCAGCCCCTGGTCGATCCCGAGGTCAACCGCCGCATTGTCGAGGCCATCACCGCCCGGGGCGCTGACGCCTGGTTCACCGAGCCGGCGGAAAGCTTCCTCGGTGGCCACGACCCGGCCCGCTATGAGAAGGTCGAGGATATCCTCGACGTCTGGTTCGATTCCGGTTCCACCCACGCCTTCACCCTGGAGGGCCGGGCCAATACCCGCTGGCCGGCGGACCTCTATCTCGAAGGCAGCGACCAGCATCGCGGCTGGTTCCAGTCGTCCCTTCTGGAAAGCTCTGGCACCCGGGGACGGGCGCCCTACGACGCCGTCATGACCCACGGCTTCACCGTCGACGAGAACGGCGAGAAGATGTCGAAGTCCAAGGGCAACACCCTGGATCCCGACACGGTCATCCGGGAGTCCGGCGCCGAGATCCTTCGCCTCTGGGCGGCCATGGTCGACTACGCCGAGGACCAGAAGATCGGCAAGACCATCCTGGCCACCACCACCGACGCCTACCGCAAGCTGCGCAACACCCTGCGCTACCTGCTGGGCGCCCTGGCGGGCTTTTCCGAGACCGAGCGGGTCGATCCCGCCGACATGCCGCCCCTCGAGCGCTATGTCCTGCACCGGCTGCGCGAGCTGGACGGCCAGGTGCGTGAGGCCTACGGCCGCTTTTCCTTCCAGGATGTGGCCAGGCCCCTGACCGAGTTCTGCCAGAACGACCTGTCGGCCCTGTTCTTCGACATCCGCCGGGACGCCCTTTACTGCGACCAGCCCGACAGCCTGAAGCGCCGGGCCGCCCGCACGGTGATGGACCTGGCCTTCGAGCGCCTGACGATCTGGCTCGCCCCCCTGATCCCCTTCACCATGGAAGAGGCCTGGACCACCCGCTTCCCCGAAGCCGGATCCAACTGCCTGCGAACCTTCCCTGAGACCCCCGCCACCTGGAGCCATCCGGCCGAGGCGGCGCGCTGGGCCAAGGTCCAGTCCGTGACCTCCGTGGTCATGGGCGCCCTGGAGGCCGAACGGCGGGAAAAGCGCCTGGGCGGGCCCCTGGAGGCTGCGCCGGTGGTCTATATCGATGATGCCGAACGCCTCGCCGCCTTCGAGGGCCTCGACCTGGCGGAGGTGTTACGCACCTCCCAGGCGACCCTGGTGGCCGGTCCGGGACCGGAGGGTGCCTTCGCCCTGGCCGAGGTCCCGGGCGTACGCGTCGAGCCCTGCAAGGCCGAGGGCCGCAAGTGCGCCCGCTCCTGGCGCATTCTGCCCGAGGTGGGACAGGACCTGCGCTATCCCGACCTGTCCCTGAGGGACGCCGAGTCGGTGGCCGCCTGGGACGCTGCCCATGGTTGAATCCCGGACTGAGCCCGCGAAGGGCCTGACCCCGGCGGGCCGGCTGGCCCTCGGGCTCGCCGCTGCCGTCCTGGTGGTCGACCAGGCGGTCAAGGCCTGGATCCTCGATGGCCTCAACCTACCGGCGCGGGTCTCCGTTCCCGTCTTCGGGCCCCTTCGCCTGAGCATGGTGTGGAACGAGGGGGTCAGTTTCGGTTTCCTCCAGGCGCGCCACGACCTGGCCCGCTGGGGACTGACCGCCTTCGCCCTGGCCGTAGCCCTGGGACTGGCCGCCTGGGCCCGGAGGGCGGAACGCCGCCTCCTGGGCCTGGCCCTGGGCCTCATCATCGGCGGAGCCATCGGCAACGCTATCGACCGGGCCCGGTTCGGTGCCGTGGTCGACTTCATCGATGTCACCGCCCTGGGCTTCTTCCCCTGGGTCTTCAACATCGCCGATAGCGCCATCACCCTCGGGGTGATCCTGATGCTGATGGATTCCTTCCGCCGTGAGACCCCGACATCCCCCCAGAGCCTGTTCCCTTCAGACGGAACGTCTGAAGGGGCAAAACAGGCTCCAGGCCCATAAAGTTAGAGCCTGTTTCGATCCGATAACCGGTTCCCACTTATCGGAACAGGATCTAGCCGCGTCACGGCGGTTGGCGCTCGGCAGGCTTTGCGCTATCTCAAGGGCGTGGCCGGGGGCGGCCCAAGGAGCCGTATCTTGATGAAGTTCCAACAGATCGCGGTCATTGCTGTCCTGGCCGGGGCAACCGGCCTCGCAGGATGCCAATCAACGCGCCAGGCCCTGGGCATGACCAAGATCACGCCTGACGAATTCCGCGTCGTCTCCAAGGCCCCCCTTGTGGTTCCGCCTGACTTCTCTCTGCGCCCGCCGGCGCCCGGACAACCCCGGCCGCAGGAACTGCAGCCCGAAAGCGCCGCCCGCAACGCCCTGATCGGCCGCTCCCTCTCCGAGACCCGCTCGGACGGCGAGAAGTTGCTGGTCGCCAGGGCCGGCGTCGACAAGGCCGACCCCCTGATCCGGTTCGTCATCGACGATGAGAGCGGCGACATCGCCCACAAGGACAAGAGCTTCGCCGATACGGTGATGTTCTGGAAGCCAGGCCAGCCCCGGGGGCCCCAGGCCACCGCAGCTCAAGTCGCCGCCGCAGACAATACGCCGGCGCCCCTCGACCCGGCCGCCGAGGAAGCCCGGATCAAGTCGCTGATCGGCGACAAGAGCGTAATCATCGCCCGGGCGCAAAGCTCGAAGATCAAGATCCCGGGTCTTTAGGGTCGGCTTCGGTCTCCAAGTCGGACGCCCGGACGTCCTCGGGCGTCTCCACCGTGAACCCCTCCCGGCGCAGCCGGTCCAGCACCCCGCCCTCGGACAGGAGCGGACGTAGCGGGACCACAGCCAGGGTCACGCCCGGCCGGGCCAGGGCCTTGCGGATGTCGCCCGCCATATCCGCCTTGAACCGCGCATCGAAGGCCTGGGCGCCCGGCGTCGCCGCGATGCAGCGCTCCCAGGTCCGCTCGGCGGCCAGGGCGCCGGCGACATCGCCCCGGGCCCAGGCGCGGGAGGCGGAGCGGATCGCCTCGGGGCCCATCTCCACCTCCTCCAGGACCGCCTCGAGGCAGGCCTCGCCGACCCCCGTCGGGGTTCGCGCCAGGGCGCCCAGGAGGGGCCCTAGGTCGTAGGTCCGCTGGATCACGGGCTTGCCCCCTTGCTGGGCCAGCAGACGGATCAGCTTGGTCGGGTCGGTAGTGGTCAGGGCGTTCGCCTCGAGCCAGTCGGCATGCAGCATCAGGCCCGCGGCCAGGGGGCTGGAGACGGAATAGCGTTCCGCCGGCTGGCCCAGGCGCCCGCGCGCTTGGGCGAACCGGGCCCGGCCTCCGGCGTCCCGACCGACCTCGAAGGGGCGCGAGGACCGAAGCCTCAGATAGCCGACCGCCGCCGCCGGGCTCCCGCCCAGCCGCACCTTCAGCCCGTTGAAGGGCAGGATCACCCCTCCCGAAGCGGCCAGGTAGCGCTCGAAGCGCTGGCGCTCCCAGTCCTGTCGCTTGGGAGCCAGGGAGGGGACCCCCAGGACCCAGACCCGAGCCTCGCCCCGGCTCACCCGCCAGAAGACCGGACCCGGATAGCTGGCCGTGACGACCAGTTCCTCGACGAGGGCGGAGTCGGGATCCGGGGGCAGGTCCTGGGCTGCTGGGGCGCCGGGGTGCCCTAAGGTAAGCGCGACGGTCATGGCCACCCCCAGGGCGACGAGGGGACGCCGGGTACCGGGACCCTCCCGGGACGGAGTTCGGACGGTCGGACGGCGGCTTCGGAATCGCGCTAGCATGGTCTCTTCCGTAAGGCCCCTCATGACCATCAGACGCCTGCCCCCCGAAACGGTCAACCGCATCGCCGCCGGCGAGGTGGTCGAACGCCCCGCCAGCGCCGTCAAGGAGCTGGTGGAAAACGCCCTCGACGCCGGCGCCCGGCGCATTGTCGTCCAGGTCGAGGGCGGCGGCCTGTCGCGCATACTGGTGGAGGACGACGGGTCGGGCCTGGCCCCCGACGAGCTGCTCCTGGCGGTGGAGCGCCACGCCACCTCCAAGCTCGCCCCGGACGAAGCCGGCGACTATGACCTCCTGGACATTGCCACCCTGGGCTTCCGGGGCGAGGCCCTGCCGTCGATCGGCTCTGTGGCCCGGCTGGCCCTGACCTCCCGCGCCCAGGGCGCCTCGGAGGCCTGGAGCCTGATGGTGGAGGGCGGGGCAGTCGGACGGCCCGCCCCCGCCGCCTTCCCCGGCCCGCATGGCGCCCGGGTCGAGATCCGGGACCTCTTCTACGCCACTCCCGCCCGGCTCAAGTTCATGAAGTCCGAGCGCACCGAGTCCCAGGCCATCACCGACGAGGTGAAGCGCCAGGCCATGGCCCACGAGGCGACCGCCTTCAGCCTGGAGATCGACGGTCGCGCTGTCCTGCGCCTGCCTGCCGAGGCGCCGGGGCCAGAGGGACGCCTCGCCCGGCTGTCGGCCATACTGGGCCGCGACTTCGCCGACAACGCCCTGGTCGTGGATCATGAGCGGGAGGGCGTGCGGTTGACGGGCTATGCTGGCCTACCGACCCTCAACCGCGGCTCGGCCTCGCACCAGTACCTGTTCGTCAACGGCCGGCCGGTGCGCGACCGCCTGCTACAGGGCGCCCTGCGCGGTGCCTATGCCGACTTCCTGGCCCGGGACCGGCACCCGGTGACGGCCCTCTACCTGGAGGTCGACCCCCACGCCGTGGACGTCAATGTCCACCCGGCCAAGGCTGAGGTTCGGTTCCGCGACCCCGCCCTGGTTCGCGGCCTGGTGGTGGGGGGGCTGAGGCACGCCCTGGCCGGCGCCGCCCACCGCAGCGCCACGACACACTCTGACGCGGCCCTGTCGGCTCTTCGCCCACAAGGGATGGGCGGCTATGCGCCAGGTCCTTCGGCGGCGGGCTTCTCCGCCTGGCGGATGGGTGGCTGGAACCCTGTCGCCGGATCGGGCCGCAGCGCCGTCCTGCCCGGACTGGAGGGCCTGTCCGCCCGGGCAGAGCCGGTGCCAGGGCTGGCGGATCCGGGGGCACCCTTCGACTTCAGCGAGGTCCCGGCCGACGCAGAGGCCCTCGACCAGCCCCTTGGCGCGGCCA
>Ga0114973_10001407_pt1 | contig 17932 bp, 26 predicted proteins | sample M_140807_MF_Meta_FD_87025 | JGI IMG/M metagenome (GOLD analysis project Ga0114973, IMG submission 87025) | Freshwater microbial communities from Lake Montjoie, Canada to study carbon cycling - M_140807_MF_MetaG | ecosystem: Environmental > Aquatic > Freshwater > Lake | place: Lake Montjoie...
AAGAATTTGGCAGTGAGCGTGTTACGTGCTCGACTGATCAAGCTCTCATTGGTCATGGTTTCTACTGTCCAGTCAATGTTCAGCTGACGGCACAAGTTGGCCCATTTGATATAACTCATAAAGCATTGCTCTGTGAGTTGCCCACCATAACAAGGCATACAAATATGCACTCGTGTGGTACGCAAATAGTCAATGTTTACTTGAATGTTTTGTTGATTGGTTACTGCAGGATCGGTTGGTGGCTGGGTAGTCACCGGTGCTTGTTCTGACATGGGTTCTCCGTTAAAAAATTATGTTAGTATTTAAAGATTATAACAGCGGGTGTTATTTTTTACGACCTGTTTCGGTCATGGCAGCAATGCCTGTACCTATGCCTGCAGAGGCTAGGGTATATTTGGCAGTATCACTCCAACTCTGGCCGTTGAGTCTAGACACCACCGTGGGAACCACTGTGTTTAATATGGCCTGCAACATCATGTTGGTTTGTTGTGGGGTAAGGCCCATGCGGGCTGCACTGGTCAAAATCCCACCACTTACTATGGCGGCCACAGTGGTTATGATGCCACCTTGGATGTAGGGATTTTTGTTGCCTTGCACAAGAATATCCATGATTTTCTTACGCATGCTAGGATCTTCTGTTTTTCCCAGTAATTCTCTAGCAATTTCTTTGTAATCTTTAACTGGCTCTGGACGAACATCACCAACCTTGTTTTGATAAAAATCAATAGCAGCAGCTTCAATAGGGTCAGTGCGTTCTTCGTCCAAGTAGTCTTGTTCATCAAGCCCACGTTCTTTGCGCCATTTGCGAACACTTTTGCCCTGATCACGTTTGGTGCCTAGCTTGGAAGTAATATCACGTTCATTAATAGGTTGGTTGTATCTATCCTGGTATGAGGCATGCATGCCGCCAACAGACTCGTATGTGGCTGCCCATCCTTGATTTTCTTCAACTGCTGTGCCAATGGCATTGTCTAACATTTGCACAACATTGGCAGCCAACTTGGGATTGTTTCGAGTTTTTGGATATAGACTCATCACTAGATCAGTTTTGAGTTGTTCAGTAAACTTGGGCCAAATTTTTCGTATTTCGGATCCAGATGTTATGCCAGGGCCAAATTCCACAGTGGGCAAATACGCAAGATATGAATGACGACTCATTGGCGCCATGGGCTGACCTTTGTGATAATATTGCAATCGATCGCTGACAGGCAGGCCTTTGCGAGGACCTCTGGTGACAAGGGCAATTGGCCAGTTTTGGGATCAGGTTCTGCTGGAAAAGGGCCTTCGGGACTGGGACCAGTCCGGCTGTTCTTTTCACTTTTGACAAAAATCAACTGTGTGTCATCAGGATTGTATGGCGCCAGTATTTCTTCTGCACCAAACGGTGATTTGACCTGCATAAATCTGCCTTTGGGCACACCAGCCAACTGTGCTAGTTTTTCTTTGACTGCAAAAGGAAAAGGTCGTTCGCTGGTGTCGTTGGTGGCAGCCACATACACATCAGCACCAGGAAAGGCCTGTTTGGCTGATTGATACAAGGCAGCGTGTCCTGCGTGAAAAGGGTGAAAACCACCGGGCATAATAACAACTTGTTTCATACCCTGTATTTAGTATTACATGTTTTCCAACAACCACAGGTAAATGGGTGTGGTAAATTCAAACACAATAGTGCCGTTGCAGCCTGCAACGCCGTGAAATGTGTCTTTAATTTCAGGCTGAGTGCCATTGAAATTGTGTGTGTACACACATTTCTCTAAAACCAATTGATTGACATCTATGTCGTCAATCACAACATTGGATATTTGCAGTGTAGCATCTTTGATAATATTGCCTGCTTCGTCAATTTTTGTATGTTCCGATGTTTTGCCCAGTATCACAATTTGTAATTCATGCTCGCCGTCGTGGTCATTGATATCATGGGAAAACATGATCTTTTCCTGCACATGATTGTTGCTCAATAACACAGTGTTATCCAGCCAAATTTCTACACCCAATGGGCAAGTAGCGTCAGATGGTTCTATATCAAAAGATATTTTTACAGTTTCCAATTAAAACCTCGGGAAAATTTAGTAAGTGATATTCACTGAATTGATTGTGCCGCCTGAAAAACTTTCAACTCGTACACGCATCCAGGTAAAATTACCAGTGACAGTGGCAGGTTGATAGTCTGTAAGCGGAATGGTGCTTCCGTCACCATAAATGTATGTGGTGAACCAGTTGGCTTCGGCAGGATTGTCATCCAAACAGGCTTCCAAGATCATGTCGCCTTCGAATTGTGTCACTGAAAATGTAATGGTTTGTACACCACCGCGCCCGCGATAGTAGTTGGCGGCTGTGACAGGGTCACTGGACCAGTCCTGGCTAGAGCCGTCATAGTTGCCCGAAGGCTCACCATAAACAGTGGTGCCAAGAATGGTCTTTGTTGTCATCAGGCTTTGTCCGCTTCTACAACAACACCTGCGCCAACCAGTTCTTCTGCAACTGATTGCAAGGCAGCAACGATGTCGGCTGTGGCAATATCGCTGCCAGCATCGGTATCTTTGACCAATTTTGAGAGTTTGATCACAACTACTTCTTCGTGTATTTTAGCCATAGTGTATTATTTAGTCGTTTCAATGGGCAGAGTTTTTCTTACAATGCCCGGCATCACCAGACTCAGCATGGTGCCTTCGTTGGGGTGATCGTGATCCACAAAATAGTAGGATCGACTGTAATTGGGATTGATCATGTAACGATGTCGCCCAGTACCCAGCCAAGTCAACAACGAGTCACAAGGGCGCAGTGTGCCTTCTCTTGATTTTAAAAAGTTCAGCAACATTTGTCGTTGATCATAATCGTACTTGCGTTCTCGCAAATAAGTTCTGTAACCGTATTTGGATTCTCGCAACTGTATCACACCTGCTGGCCGGGTGATCACAGCCTGACGTACCGAGTGCAGATGAACACCATCATTGCCCAACCGAGCAAATTGATCAGCCAACTTGAGATTATTAGTGTACAGACTCAACACATTGAAACTGACCACAGATTTATATTCGCCATTTTCCTCCAACAAGATGTCGCGAGTTTCACGCAGGGCACTTTCTTTGGTTGGACTCCAAGATCGAAAATCCTGACTGAACCGATCGTGCTCACTCCAATGTTTAGCATTGCGAATGGCTGCTTCAAATCTCACAGTTTTTAAATCGCGCAGACAACTGGCCTCAGAGATATGCAGTGTCACACACCACTCATACTGGTTGTAATACAGGCTGCTACGATCGTCCGGGACAACTTTATACAATGATAATCCCCTCAGAGTTCACAGTGGTCACAGCATCTTGTTCAATTTGGAATTCCACTGCATCATTCTCCAACACAGCAGTAATTGTGCAGTTTTCCAGTCGATCAAACAACATCTTCTTGCTGAGTGGCACACGGATCAGTTCATCGATCTTACGTGACAGTGGACGTGCGCCCATTTTGCTATCATAGCCCTTGTCAGCCAAATAGTCAATCACAGGCTCAGTCAGCACCAGTCTGATGTTTTTGTGTGTCATGCTGGCTTTGAGTTCATCCACAAACTTGACCACAATCTTCTTAATGGCCAGTGTGTCCAACTTGGTGAACTTGCAGATCTTGTCAATACGATTGCGCAGTTCTGGGCGGAAGAAGTCTTTCATTGCACGGTCTTCTTCACCTGACTTCTCCAATGATCCAAAGCCGATGTTGTTGGTGTCATTGGCTTGTGCGCCCAAGTTGGATGTCATGATGATGATGCAGTTTTTCACATCTACTCGTTTGCCATTTGCACTGGTGATGTGTCCTTCGTCCAGCATCTGCAACAAGATGTTGGTGACATCTGAGTGTGCTTTTTCAATTTCATCAAACAGGATAATAGCATAGGGGTTCTTGCTGATGTCAGAAATCAGTTTACCACCGCCTATGTTGCCATCTTCAAAGCCCACATAGCCAGGAGGCGCACCAATCAGGCTCGACACTGTGTGCTTTTCCTGATATTCACTCATGTCATAGCGCAACAGTTTCATTTCCAAATTGTCGCTGAGCAACTTGGCCAGTTCAGTTTTGCCTGTGCCTGTTGGGCCCAAGAACAAGAAACTTGATATAGGACGCTTGGCGTTGCCAATACCAGCAAAGTTGATGTACACACGTTCCAGCACAGCGTCCACTGCCTGATCCTGACCGTACAACTTTTGCTTGATGTTGCTTTCAAGATCCACAATTTTTGCACTGCGTTCATTTTGCAGTCGATCCACAGGCACACCTGACACACGACTTACCTGTGCTTGGATCATTTCTTTGGTGACTGTGACGGTGCCTTGATCTTTCACACGTTCACGTGCGCATGACGCATCCAACAAGTCAATGGCCTTGTCAGGATTCTTGCGGTCATGAATGTAGCGATTGGCCAATTCAACTGAAGACATGATGGCGTCAGTGTCAATTAACACATCATGGAACTTTTCCAGTCGGGGACTCAAGCCAATAAGAATCTTTTCTGTGGTGTCTTGATCGGGCTCATCAATAGACAGTCTGTAGAATCTACGCATCAATGCGCGATCCTTTTCAAACGACTCGTAGTATTCTTCCCACGTTGTACTTGCAATCACTTTCAAATGACCTTTGGTGATCGCAGGTTTCAGCATGTTGGCAAAGTCCAGGCTACTTTGTGACCCTGAACCAGCACCTTTCATGGTGTGTGCTTCGTCAATAAACAAGATACATTTTTTCTTTGTTTCAAGTGCGGCAATCACAGCCTTGAACTTTTCTTCAAACTCACCGCGGTATTTTGATCCTGCCAACAGCGACCCAATTTCCAAACCCCACACTTCGTGATCTTGAATAAACTTGGGCACACGGCCAGCAATGATTTCCTGTGCCAAGCCATCCACAATGCAGGTCTTGCCCACACCAGGGTCGCCTACCATGAGCACATTGGCTTTGAAGCGTCGAGCCATTACTGTGATCATTTCGTGCAGTTCTGTTTGGCGTCCAATTAGCGGTTCCAACTGATCTGCCTTGGCCATTTCAGTAAGGTTGGTACAGTACTCATTGAGTATTTCATTGGCTTGATTTACATTCATCTTAGAAGCTTCTGCGGCCGTGTAGTTTTTGCCATAAAAGTCAGAGAATTCAGTTTTCTTCACACCATATTTCAGCAGGTAATAGTGTGCATGGCTGTTGGTTTCGGCCATGATGCTCAGGTACAAATCCAGTGTGGTCAAGGTTCTGCGTCCGGTGAACATGACCTGCACGTTGGCACGATTGAACAGCCGTTCCAAGGTTTGTGTTTTGCGTGGTTGCAGGTCTGCATCAGCCTTGACAAGGTTTTTTAAACTGTCAAGATACGTATCAATTTCTTGTTCCATTTGTGAAACTTCCACGCCAAATCGATCCAGAGTTTTGCGGAATGGTACGTGCCTGATCAGGCTCAGCAGCAAGTGTTCTGTGATCACGTACTCATGATGTTTGTCGCGAGCAATTTTAACTGCTTGCTCTACAATGTGTTCAATTTCGGGATTGTTTTGCATGTGGGTCCTTGAGTTGTCCTATGGGTTATTATATGCTATTTTGCTATTGGGTGCAACCTGAGCTGTGCCAAAATATTTATTGTTGATGCTTTTGGATAGCATCAATGATTTCGGGTGCAATGTGTTCGGGAATTTGTGCCTGCACCCGAACCATGATGTCGCCTGTTTGACCTGCTCGATCTTTTAACCCCTGTGCTCGCAATCGCAGCACAGTGCCAGGCTGTGTTCTGGCAGGCACTCGGGTGCTCAATGTTTTTCCAGTTAGGGTGTCAATGGTTAATTCGCCGCCTAAGATCAAGTTCCAGATGTCAAGTCGGACTTCTTGTGTGAGATTGAGTCCATCACGAGTCCATGTGCGATCAGGACTTATTTTGAATTGCACCACAAGATCTGAACCACCGGGCCCAAGACCTTCGTACTGTACATTGTCCCCGTCATTGATACCCAGGGGTATTTCAATTTCCACAGCACTAACACCTGCTTGTGTGCCCAAGCTCACAGTGCGTTTTCCACCAGTGGCCACATCCAACAGCGTGATCCAAAGTGTCATTCTCACATGACTTCTGCGTGGATGCTGATGTTGTTGTGCAAACTGTTGCCCAAACATCTGTCCAAATATGTCGTTGATGTTTACACCGCCTGGGTGTCCGTGGAATCCTGAAAACTGTGGTCTGGGATTGTCGTATTCACTACGTTTCTGCTCATCACCCAAGGTGGCATAGGCTTCCTGTATGGCCTGAAACTTCTGGGTATCACCGCCCTTGTCAGGATGATGTTGGCTGGCCAACTTTCTAAAAGCTCGTTTGACTTCGTCGGCAGTGGCAGTTCGGGAGACGCCTAGTGTGGCGTAGTGGTCAGTCATGAGAAAGGTCCTGTATATTTAATTATACAGGACCCTGTGGTGTTTGTCAATTATTTCTTTTCAGGTACCGGGGTGCCTTCAAGTTTTTTGTGTACTCGGATTTTTTTACATTCTTGTCGGACTTGGCCTGATTTGTCTTTGACAGCTTTGCCGGCTTTGTCCAGCTTGTCCTTGCATACTTCTTTGACTTCAGCTGCGGCCAACACAGGGGTGGATGCTACCGAGCACATGGCCAGTACTAGGGATAAGATAATGGTTTTCATTTTGAATCCTTTTAGATTTCAGGGAACGCAGGTTCAGGTGGCGCTTTTTTGCCATTGAATCCTGTGGTAACTGTGGCAGGTGCTGATGCTGCCACTGGAGCAGGGGTCGGTGCAGGCAAAGGTGTGCCAGACACAGCCGGAGTTGGATTAACAGCAGCGCCGGCAATTTTTTCTTGTGTGCGCCCAAAGGCAGCAATACCCAACACAGCACCCATGGCCACGTGGAACAGGCCTGCACCTTGCAGGGTGAGCGGTTGCCACTGAGTGATTGTGGTGTGTTGGATCATTTGCAACACGCACCACAGCACTGGAAACACTGCCATGTCCAGGGTACAGATGCCCATGTACATCCATCCCATGGCCGGACGCCATTTCTTTTGCATCCAATCTTCGTCTTTCTTTTCTGGTTTTTGTTCTTCTGACATGTCAGGCTCCTTTAGGAATATTTATGGTTTCGCGGCGGAGATAACTGCTGTGTGATATTTTGGGTCAGCCAATTGTGACTCCTCCGCTGATGGTAACTCCCCCGCCGATCACTATTGGTGGTGCTGTAAACGTCCAACCTAAATTGTTTGACACATTGGTGCTGTGTGTGCCAGCATACCAAGCAGCACCACCTGTGGCGTTTGAATCTTGTATACTTAAATAATCCACACTCACAGTACCACTTGCTTTGGACAAATTAAATCTTGTTCCAGAGGTGGAGCTTTCCAAAGCCCAACCATTACCAACATTAAAATTGGTCACTGTTTGAGTGGAACTTGCCCCAAATTGTATGCCTTTAACACCTGCAATATAATTTGTAGTGATGGTATTAAAAGTGTTGTTATCATAGACACCTACCTTACCTGTAATTGTTAAATTATTATAGGTATATCCACCCCCGGTAAAAGGCATATACGCAGAGTATGTGCTACCCATTTGTATAGTAGAAGTGCCAGGATTTATGGTAATTGTATCGTAAAGGTCCGGGTAAATTGCCCAGCCAAATGTGTTATCCCAGATTCGCCAGGTACCTGAACCCATGTTTACGGTAGTGGAAACGCCACTGCCGGTATCATAAACAATGAAATCTTGTGTGTTCACATTAAAATTATTTGCATTAAATGTGCAATTTCCATAGAGAAAAAATACACCCGAGGCGCCATTAGTACTATTTGGTTGAATAGACAGGTTATCACCCAGTGTGGTAGTTGTAGTTGTACCATCTCCAACTGTTAAACCACTTATTGTTTTTCCTACAGACGTAAGTGTGCCTGTGCCTATCATGTTAACACCAAATCCTGACCCGCCAGATGACCCACCATAAGGAGTTACAAAATATGTTCCACCACTGGACAATGTAACATTGCCATAAACATTGAAACCCAGCCCTGAGTCGAAAAAGGCAGGTATTGTATCCAATGTTCCAGTGAAACCTGTGCAGTTTAAAGAAGCACATGATACTGCACTGCCAGAAATAGTAGGACCAACTGTAATTAATCCTGACCCTGAATTTGAATCCAAAAAGACTGCATCTGCGGCAGTTGGTATACTGGCACCACCTGACCCACCAGAAGAAGTGCTCCAATAACTTGAGCTACTTCCATCCCATGTACCTGCGCCGCCTACCCAATATCTATTTGCCATAATGTGTATTTATAATAGTGTATCGGCCCAACACAAGATAACTGCTGTGTGATATTTTACCACACTGCGTTTAAATAATAACATGGCCAAGTCTGCTGTTGATCAATTGTATGAATATCTATCTGAAGTCAAACGCCCTTGGCTGTTTCTTGTGTGGGTATTTAGTGTGTTTTTGGTGGCGGCTGCCATAGTGTTGAGTGCTGTGTGGTTTCTCGTTCGCCGTTGACGTTTTAATTGTCAGATTCATCGGGTCGTGTCTGGCGTTGACGCTGTGCCAAGAACTCTTGGTATTCTTGTAATCGTCGTTGACGTTCGTACCACTCTTGTTTTCTCACAGCGGCCAAGGTGTCTCGGTACTGAGTTGGGTTGCCCCAACGGCGTTGTGCATCATAGGCCACCCACATAAAGAACCCGCCCATGATCAGCATGGCTATGAGCACTGCAACACCCAGGGCAAATTCAAATTGATATTTCTGCATGCGCTGACGTCGGCGATTGGCCCGGGCAATTTCTTGAGTCATGAGCACTCGTTGCTCTTTGCCCAGTTCCTTGGTCATGGCTTCTACTTCGGTGAACAAGGCACCCAGTTCAGGCGGGCTTTGATAGATCATGAGTTCGCGCAGTTCTGTGCCCATTTGTTCCAGCTGCTTTTTCATCAGCACACGTTTCAGCGCACGTTTGGCCAGACTGTCACCACCGGTGTAGACTTCGGTTTTTGATCGTTTTTCTTCGTCTTCCAGCACAGCCAGACACTTGAAATAGTTGTCGTAGTATTGGCCCAGGCTGTCGCCAATCTCTGTGTAGATATTGGTGCTTTCCTCGCTGCGTCGGTTGAGTTCTCGGACGCGGGTTTTTTCTTCGTTGAGTTGTTTGACGGCAGCAGGCGGCACAGGTTTGCCGTCATATTTTTTATGAAACTGTGCATCTAGATCTTTCAACACACCATTTATTTCACCCGCGGCACTTTTGATGTCCTTGTACAGTTGACATCCTTTTTTCACAGCCTGAACAGCGCCGTTGGCCAAGGCAAATAGTGTTAGTGGATCCATTATTATTGCTCATGCCCCTACGTTGGGGGCTATGAGTATTTAACGGATCTGTACTTTAATTTAAGTGGGTGTTAGAACCACAGCCAAATGCCTTGGATCAGCAGCACTGTGCCTATCACAGCCACCACTTCGCTGATTCTATACATGGTGTTGTTCACACTCAAAATGCTGGCACTCAACAAAACAATGGCCAGTTGAAATGCCAATGACGCAAATGTCAACCATGGTGCATGACGAGCAGCTTCATCACGTGCGGCTTCGTAGGCCTGTGCCCGAGCCAGCAATTCACGTTTGCCTTCACCTTTTGCAGGATCACTCTCATAGCGTTCGATCTTGGCTGCTAGTTCTCTGATGCGTTTAGGATCACGTGCATCTTGCAACTGTCCTTCAGCAATGCTTTGTTTGATACTTTTGCTTTGATAGAAAGCATAAGTGTCTGTGGCCTTGAGCATGTTCTTTAACACAGCACCTGAATAACTGTTGGAGAAATAAGTTGTGATGGCCATGAACAAGGCCATGATCACAATTACTAGTCCGGCTTTGTCTTTGATTGCTGCTTCACGTTCTGAACGTGATAAGGGCTTGGGTTGAGTTTCTTCTTCAGCCATGTTATTTTGCTCCTGCTTTTTCTAAGCGTTTAATTTTTTCATCGTGAACGGTAATTCGTTCACGGTTCTCTTGAATACTGTCGCGATTCTTTTGAATCTGTTCAGTTAGGTCTTGACGTAGTTTTTCACGTGCCAGTTCTGCACCTGTGTTGCTGGCTTGTTTGTTGTCACTAGTTACCACTAGACTTACTTTGCTTTCCAGTATAGTTACTTGATGATTCAGTGTAGACACTGCATTAAGTAAATAACCTACCCCTGCTATGATTAGCGGTAGCAAAGCAAACAACAGTTTTTCTATAAATGCACCTTTTGCGGATTCTTCTGCCATTTTATGCTCCTATGATTTTCAATGCATTCTCATAGTGATGAATGCGATCTTCCAAGCCAATGTATCCACCATTGATCTTCTTGGTCATTTTTTTGATGTCGCCAGCGTCGGCTTCTGCATTTAGATTGTTGCTTTCCCAGAACCAGCAGGCGCTTTGTGCGGCACCTTCAAATGTGGCCAAGTACTCGGCAGCTTCTTCTGGAGAGATTTCTAAACTGGCAGCAAAGTTTTCGTAATTGCTCTTGCCAGTGAGTTGAATCAGGCCACGACCGCAGTAGCGATACCCATCGCCAGAATGTTCGTCGCCGTTGCCCATTCTACTGGCATAGATTCTGTTGGCAATCATCTCTGGCTTTTTGGCATAGGCCTGTGCCAGTTCATCAGTGGGGAAATACTTGCCAAATATCTTGCGCAGACTTTCTGCTTTGTAGTTCAAGTTTTCTTTGATGAACCGGAATCCACCTGACTCGTGTGCGCATTGAGCAACGAAGGCAGCAACACGTTCAGGTGTGTTGATTTCGTAGTCGGGTAGTAATTGGTCTAATGCTTCCAGCCAGTGTTCAGCATAGGGTATGCCTGGCACCATTTGTTTTAGTTGTTGTAGTGTCAATTCCATCTTGGCTCCTTATTTTATGTTGTTGAATATCTGTTGTTGTTTTTGATACCATTCAATCCAAGCATCTGTTTTGACGGCACACTCATAGTATGTGCCGTAGTTCACAGTCACAGTTCGTGATATGTCACTGAGTTTGGCATCATCGGCAATCTTCTGCAGTTGTGGGCAGGCAGTCATAGCCACGTTGCCTGGTGCTTCAGGAAATTTAGCAGTCACAGGAACCACAGTTGAACATCCTGTAGCAAGGAATGCCAGTATAACAAACACCACTAAGAAGAATAATTTAACAAAATTCATCAGCAGTTCCAACGTCTACGTGCTTTGCAGATGGCTTTGTCAGGAGTCTTGGCGCAACTGATGCTGTGCATTTTCATTTGTCCGCGACTGCGGCTGCAATAGCTTGATCTGCGTTTGCTGGCCTTAGAGCCCTTCTTTAACTTACTGGGCTTGGTGGTCACAGCAGTTTGTAACTTAGATCCAGGGTGCTCTCTGCGATAGGTGTTGACCGCTTTGCGACTCATACCATCAGTCTTGTCACGATTGTTGGCTTTTTGCCAGGCTTCTGATTCCATGATGGGTTCTGACGTCACAGCAAACACATACAGTTCATCTTCTGACAGTGTTTCCAAATCTTCCCAGATCACTTCAGCATCAACGCCGTTGTGTTCGGCCAGGCGTTCAATGATTGACTCAATAAGATCAAACTCTTCCTCAAGTTCTGTCTTGGGTTTTTTGTGCGCTTTCTTCATTGAGATAGCAATGGCAGCCTGTTGTGCAGCCGAGGCAGCTTCTCCTAAATCTGTTTCTGGATCATCAATGGTTTTGATTGGTTTAATTGTGTCCTGCGGATATTTCACTGACGGCTCTTTTATCACAGGGCCTCGGGATGGAGGATTGTTTTGATAATTCTGCATGGCACCTTTGAGATAATCCAACGTACCTTTTTCGGTGGGACTAGGTGGCGCTTCTTTACCAGTTACTTGTTTATACAATCGATTATGAGTAGAACTTCCATGAGGAATAGGTCGGTAATCGTCCCATCCGGCTCGTTTCCAGTGAAACTGCATGTCGTTGTAGTTTTCTGGATCATTGGGATTGTAATCTTGTTTGATCTGATGTATATCTTCAGTTATTATGTCATTGATTTTCATTTGGGTACCTCTGCTGCATCATTCAATGCTTTGATAAATTCTCGGGGTATTTCACATTGACCGCCAGGTGCAAACTTTTCGTCGTACTTGACTATTTCTCTATCAATATACTTGGTGATAGTTTCACCACGGGTCCGGATTACTTGTGTTTTTGTAACAACTTTTGTCACAATCTTTGTGTTGACTTCTTTACTTTGTGCTTCAGCAGCCACAACTTTGGCTTCTACGGCTGCCACACGCTCACGCCATTCCATTTCTATAGCATAGCCTCCGCGCCAGTACACACCCGCAACCAGCAGTGCGATGCCCAGGACTTGTGCGGGTATCCGGTATTGGTTAATGATGGGTATGCGCTTGATAAAAAATGCAACGGTAGTCAGCAAGATGCCTGCTAACAACACCGTGTTGCAGATCCAGAGTATGAGTGCGTCAGGTAAGAAGTGTAAGATCCACATGTGATTATTTAGCGAGTCAGACGCAGTAGACTTTCAGTATTGGTAGGCAAGCAGTCAATGTTGTCAACATCTAGTGTGATATTGTATTGATACTTTAATCGGTAATACAAATACACTTCATCAAACAGATCAAACCCCAACGCACTCCAATCACAGTGTTGACTGTTAACTACGCAGTTAACGACGTCTGTGTGCTGTTGGTCTCGGTTGCGAGTTGTCTGCCGCACAGTCCACTCATCCAAAACAAAATCCAATGGCAAATTAGATTGCACTTTGAAATATTCAAATATATCTTGTACTGTTTGTTTTGTGCAATCGCGCAGTTGGTCCAAAGACACAAATTTTACATTGGGCAGTTGTGAAGGCAATTGTGCCCATTGACTCAAACTGTCAAATGTTTCGTGGTGTATTGCCTGCGCCATCACTGTGCGCAGTTGTCCCAAACTGAGTTCATGTGCATTTACACAGTTATAGTTTTTTAACAATGTTTGATACCACGCACGATTTTGATAATAATTCATCTGCACTCTGGCACGTTGCACAGGGTCTGTTGTAGTCAACCAAGGTATATCAGGGTGAGCATCTTTGATTTTTTTATCAAACATTTCTTTGGTGTAAAATACTTTTTTACAGTTGTTGTGCCACCACCATATTTCACTGGTTGTTGTTGGATAAAGCACCAATATTTTTACCAGTCTGTGATTGAAATATTCTATGTGTTGCAAAGTGGTTTGATAATAGAAGTCTTTTTGGCCATGTTCATTGTAAAGTTTGCTGTTGTGATCTATTGGAGGGATACAAGATACCACTGTGGAGTTTTTGGTTGAAACAAATTCTTCAGTGTCTTGTTCGGACACAAGTAATTTAAATTGATCACTCAATACATATTGGTGGCTATTGCCATCAACATGAAATGGCAAATCTTCTGCTGAAGAAATGTCGGCAGTATTGCACAACCATTGCACAAATGTGCCATAACTGCCTGTGGGATAATAAATCAGTCTATTCAAGATAACAGTTGTTGTATTTCTTTTGGAATCCAGGGCTGTTGCATACGCTCTGGATGCCACATGACGCCGGCTGTGCGCCCCTGTATCCAGGCTTCTACATAGCCATCAGGATCCTGTACCAACACTGTAGCGCCTGGCGGCGGTTGTTCTATGCGCAGAGAATGATAACTGTTGACCAAGTGCGGTTCACCATGATAAGTGACTTGATGATAACAGTCCTGGTGATCCTCCACAGACACAACTGTGCCTCCCAGTTTTGTGGTTAAAAATTGACAGCCATGACAAACACCTATAATAGGCAGATTGCGACTCAACATGCTGTCAGCCAATTCGTGTTCTATTTGATTGCGCACAGGATGATCATCACCGCCTGTGATCAACAGTAGATCTATATCAGGGAATGGTACGCAAAGTCTGTTTGGAATTGGAATGAGCGTATGTCCCTGCAAGTACTCGTACCACGAGTGCTCCAAAGAATCATACGCCCGATCTTTGTGCCACAGGACTCGTTGTGTGAGTCCTATTCGCATTACCAACCGTAGGCTTCAGCCACTAGTTGTTTGCCTGCCGCAGCGGCAGTGGTATTCTTGCATGAGATGTCATACAAGTCTCGACGCATTTTGGCAACCAAGTCTTCAACACGTTGTTGTGTGGCTTCGTCTTGCACCAATTTTTCTAATTTCCAACCGCCGATGTTGGCGTGGAAACCTTCGTCCTTGGCAATCTTGGCGTAACTAGTAGAGATGAACTCGTCTTCAATGCAGTCGGCCATTTGGTTCCATACTGCTTCAGCACGGCCTTCAGCAACCAACTGATATGCTGCCAAAGCAACAGGATCAGTTTCTGCTTCGTACTTGGCCAACAAGCCAGCACCTTTGGCAGTGGGTTTGGCAGCCTCGGCAGCGATGGCAGCGGCTACGTCTAGCGGCTGACCAGTCATGTGCTCGATGACTTCCTTGACCATGCGGAAATGGCGGGCTTCGTCTTGTGCTTGACGTGTCAACAGTTCTAGTTCTTCTGTTGGGGTGTCAGCAGGCATGGCAGCAACTGCATTGGCAATTTCTACCATGTTCATGCGCTCGTTGACCATGCGGCCAACAAAGTGCTCGACCAATTCTTCTTGAGCAGGCTTGCTGTCGAAGTATTCTTTTACGTTGTGTTGACTGGCCTTGAACAATGCTTGATTGTCCTCAACTAGTTTTTTAACAAATTGTTTTGCATCCATGGAATTCTCCTTAAGTGTATCGATACACGAATATTTATACTATTCGTTGGGGTTGATTTGGTTTGCTAGGGGTAGGAATGTTCGTCTCAGTTCTTGGGCATGTTGCCTTAAACCATCTGGATCTAACTCTCGGCTTTCCACGAATACCAAGTTTTGATCCATCCACTCTTGGTATTCTGTAGTATTTATAGCCCGGGCAAATAAATCAGCGTAATAGTCCACGATCACACGGTCTGTGCGCGGTGGTAGCACAATATTCCAGGCTGCAAATATGTTGATGCCCGGGGCGATCTTTCTTAATAGTGGGATATTTGGCATTTGTGCTATTTTGCGATCTCCAGTGATGCCAATGGGTTTGACCCGGCCTGCTTCGATTAGTGGGCGGGCCACAGTCAAGGGCATAATACCAAACTCTGTACCACCTGCTGGGCTGGCCACACTTTGCAGGGCCTGTGCTGGACCATTGAATTGTATGTGCCTTACCAGTTGTTTGTTGCCAGTGGTTTTCAGCATCAAGTATTCGAATGTGATTCTGTGTGCGCCTGATCCCACAGCAACAAACACAGGTTGTTGTGTGGTGCGTAACAGTGCGGAAAATTCTTCAGGTGTATTGACTGCGCTGGTTGCTATAGCCACAAGCACCAAAGGACTTTTGCCTATTGTGAGCACATCTTCAAAACTGTTGTATTCATACTGTTTGACATTCTTTTGCCAGATATCTTGTGTGACATATTGGCTCATGTGATTGAAAGCAGCAATAGTGTGTCCGTCAGGAAGTACCTGCATCATGTGATTCATAGCAATTACACTGTCTGCACCTGCACGATTCTCAACAACAAATGTAATTTTTTTGTTGGTGCGATTGATGATCTGTGCAAGTTTTCTAAATGCCAGTTCATTGCCAGCACCAGGTGCATTGCCTATCACTACTGTTACAGGGCGTGTGGGTTCCCAAGCAAATGCCATCACAGGCAGCATGAGTAAAAGTAATAGTAGTCGTTTCATTCTAGTTCCTTTATGATATCATCTATGTTGTAATCAAAGTTTTTAATCCTTAAGTTGTATTCTGAACTTGTGGGAGGTACAAACATTGTGTCAGTGTCGGTAAATCGACTTTGCTGGATAGTATCCATCCATATGGTAAAATCTGCAGCAAATATATCACGCATTTGATTCAATGGTGCAACAAAATCTACAACAACATATTCACTGTCAAACAAGTCTGCTTGTTCTCGCATGCGCAGGCTTTGTCTAATGCGACCCGGTTCGCTGAAGTCCCAGTCGTTGTATTTTGCTCTAATCTCATCTGCATTGATCCAGGCACAGTTTAAACGTGCCTGTAGTGCTTGAGCCAATGTGGTTTTGCCGGCGCCGGGTAGGCCCATGATCAAGATGCGTTTCATTTCAAAAAGTACATGTAAATCAGCCCTGGTATGATGATGAAGAACTGGGGTACGAAGTTCAACATCAGGGCCTTCTCATTCCATCGGTATCCCACATAAATCCAGCCACAGGCTCCGATCATTTGTACAAAACTGTTCCAGGGTGTGATGCCAAACACATGCAACACCATGGCACACAGGATTGTGACAGCACTTGCATACTTGATATACCAAACATGATCTCTCATTTGAACACCGTTACTAAAATATCTGGAAAAGTCTTCTTAATTTCGACCTTATGTCCAAATGTGGACTCTACCCACTCAGGGGTAAAGTGATGCCAAGTGGCATTGCGACTGTGTGCATATTCTAAGATGCACTGATTCTGTCTTGTTATGGCTGCCAACATGCCCTGGCTGTCTTTGTAAGCATCATAACAGGGATACCGGATTTGAAATCCGCCTGCTTCGTGCCACCATGCATATGACGCCATGTCTGGACGATACACCAACATGATCCAATCCGCAGGAAATGCTTGTGCTACATCAGGCAACATATATGCCCAGTCGTGACTTTTGACCAAGCGTGTGCCGCTGGGCTCGGTCCAGGCTGAGTCAATGTAATCAGCATCTAGTCGGCATTCCAATTCCATGCCTGGGCCAAAGTACGCACCTTGATGTCCGATGTAACTGTGATGTGTGTATGTACGTGCAGGTGTACGGTCACTTGTATTAAAGCCAGGAATTGATTCCAAGGTTTGTGCAATACCTGACCAGCGTGAGCCGGGCACGCCTGTTAAAAATATTCTGTTGGGAAGCATGAGTATAATTAATTATATGGATCAACACACCCTAGACAAATATTTCAGCACACACTGGCATTCAAACATTGACCAATATGAGTATTCAGGGTGGGCCTTGTGCAATAAAATACATCTAGGCGAATCAGTGCTGGATGTGGGCTGTGGCACCAACCCGTTTAGAGGACGCATTGCCAACTTGACCGGTATTGATCCTGCATTTGATTCTGCCGATTACCGGTGTACCATTGAAGAATTTTCAAGCAACATCCAATTCAATGTGGCGTTTTGTTTAGGCAGCATAAACTTTGGCTCAGAGGAGACTATTTTACGGCAAATTGGTCATGTGGTCGATCTGTTGACTCCGCATGCTAGAATCTACTGGCGCTGTAATCCCGGACGTCAGGATCACGGCAATGAGCAGTGTAAGGAGATTGATTTCTTTTCATGGACCCCAGAACTGTTGACCCAGTATGCTGAACAGTTTGGATTTACTGTAGCCGATCTACAGCAAGATTCAAACAACAGGCTCTACTGCGAGTGGACACGCTGATTTACCAACTGATTATATAAACGAATCCACCACCCCCGTTGCCGCCACGTGCAACTGTGGTGTTGTTGGTTGCTAACCCGCCGCCACCACCGCCCCCACATCCTGGCGCACCATCACCACCTTGGCTTGCAACGCCACCTGCTGTGGTAGTTGCACCACCGCCTCCAGCACCGCCAAAATTCATCAAGTAGTTTCGTGATATAAATCCATTCCTTGCGACGCCTGCAGGAGTGGCGCCCGAAGCCGCGGCGGCACCTGACAGGGGCAAGGGAAAAAATTCAGTTCCCAGTGCACCTGTAAAGCCACTGATGTTTGCACCAGCACCTGGGGTGGCACTTCCGCCTCCAGCACCGCCACCACCAGTGACCATGAGTCCGGTTGTGGGTACCGTCAAGTTTGTACCTGCCGCAGTGCTTGCTCCACTGGCACTGGCAATTTGTCCTGCTAAAAAGTTATAAACTCCACGTCCGG
>Ga0114973_10001408_pt1 | contig 17926 bp, 6 predicted proteins | sample M_140807_MF_Meta_FD_87025 | JGI IMG/M metagenome (GOLD analysis project Ga0114973, IMG submission 87025) | Freshwater microbial communities from Lake Montjoie, Canada to study carbon cycling - M_140807_MF_MetaG | ecosystem: Environmental > Aquatic > Freshwater > Lake | place: Lake Montjoie...
GATCTATAACTATTAATAGCAGTTGCAACTTTATCGCCTTCAGTAGTACCAATTTTACTTGCTAAAGTAGTATTAAGAGTAGTACCAGATGTATTAATTTGAGTATTAATACCAGTAGTTACTGCACCTGGAATACTACTAGTATCAGCTTTTGTACTAATATCACTAAAAGTTACTAAGCCATTAAATGTTATATTAGTAACTGAATTATCAGTAGTTATAGTAGTAGTACCACCATAAGTAGCTTCTGTTACATAATATCTTGAAGCATATGCTACTTGACCAGCACTTGGTGTAAAAGGAGAAGTTGACCAAGAATATCCGTCTGTAGTACCAGGGCTACTAAATGTACCTGTTGTCCAGCTCCAACCACTAGGACTAGGCTTTGTTGGTGTTGCGGCAGTAGTTGCTAAACTACGTTGATAATATAAATATCCACTAGCATTTCTTGGGCCTGGTGTAGTACTTGCGGCACCTTTTACGGCTACCGCTCTTACATTAGTCCAAGTTTCTCCAGTTTTTGTAACTAAAGGCGTTGTAGTAGTAAATGTATAATTTGCTGCCCAAGTTGGGTAAATATCAGAATCTGGTTGTGTAATTAACCAACCACCTCCAGGTGCCACTAATGTGCCATTACTAAAATTATAACTACCACCAGACGGTGCTGGTGGAGCACTTAGTGTTGTTGGATAGCTAGAACTATACAAATATACTGTTGCTGTATAAGTGCTAGTTCCCGGAGTCCCATCAGCACCAACATATTTAGTAGGTGTTCCTTCAGTTACTACAGTACCATCACTTTTAACAATACTAATTTTAATATATTTACTGTCAGCTTGAGGCGTAGTATACCAAGTAGCTCCGCTTGCAGCACTAGAATATTCTATTTTTGTACTGGTTCCGTCGGTAGCTTTTATTAAACTGCCCGCACCATAACTTACACTACCTGTAGAACTAGTAGTAACTATTCTAATATATAAATCAGTTGCTCGAAGGTCAGAGTGCCAATCACTATTTGTGCTTGAATTAGTAGCTGCATACTGTACACTAATACTTGAACCATTAATACCATCTGTACCTGCTACACCAACAACTACAGCAGCAGAAAATTCTGAACTTAATAATTCATCTCCAACATTAGTACTAGAAGCTACCGCATATCTAGCCCACAAATATTCGCCTTTAACAAGTGTTGGAGGTGTTTGACTCCAGTTATTAAGTGTACTTCCTTGTTCGCCTAAACTTAATACGCCGGTATTAAATTGGTAGCCAAATGTACCATAAAATGATGCAGGTGCTGAAGTACTGCTTGTATTTTTATTGTACAGTGTTACTGTTGCAGTGTTTATACCTGCTGTGCCGCCTGATGAAGATACTACTGGACTAGAAAATTCACTACTTGATATTTCGTCACTACTAGTATTACTAGCCGCAACTGCATATATACTCCATAGATATAGATTTAAACCAACAGTAGGGACTGATTGAGTCCAATTGCCTAAAGTACTACTAGTACCGCTTTTGGGGCTTAGATTACCATTACTAAATGTATAGACAAATGTACCGCTAGGTAATGCAGGATATAAAATACTACTACTAAATACTGCATAAAGTGCTACTTGAGCAGTATTAGTTCCATTAGTACCATTAATACCGTTTTGTGCTACAATTATTGGGCTATTCCAAGTAGTAAGTGAAACACCTATATCAGGAGTAGTAGTTGTAGCTAAAGCTTTTATCATCCAAGTAGGGGTTGTAGTAGTCTGTGGTTGTGTTAAACCCCATCCACTACTACCGCCACTAGTACTAATTGTATTATTTGAAAAGTAATAAGTTGCACTAGTAGGTGCAGTTGGTTGTGTGGGTGATATTAAATATAGTTCGATTATATCTCTATATTCGCCATTAGTACCACTTTGTGCTTCTACATAAACATCGCTCCATTGAGTTGCAGTTATAGTAGCTATAGGTGCTCCCACAAAAGTATAGTCACAAGCCCAAGTAGGTGTAGAAGTTGTAGCAGGTTGAGTTGCACTCCAACCACTAGGTGCAGTAAGTATATTATTACTAAAATTATAGCTACCGCCACTTGGACCAGTGGAACCTAGACTACCTGGGTTACTAGCACTTTGTTTGTACACAGTAGCAACATAAATAGAATTACCAGTTGCACCATCACGAGTTTTATTAATTGTTAGTATTCTGCTAGCATCAATATTTGTACCAGTTACTCTATAAGTAATGGTAATTTGATTAACGCCACTGCCTTGGTCTAAGTATGAGCTTGGTACAGTAATATCACCAGAACTATTTATAGTGCTAGTATAATTAGCAATACCTGTAGCACTTAAACCTGAATAACTAATAGCTGAAAAAGTTAAACCAGTAGTTATTCTATCTGTTCCTTTATATACAAGTAAAGTAGTGGTTATACTTGTACCTGAAACAGGTACACCAGTAGCACTACTACTAATATTTTGACTTGGATTAGCCAATCCAATTGCTAGTCCGCCACTACCAGATTCTAGTGAATATACAGTTTGTACATCGTAAACTAGTTGTCCATTAACGGTAGCTTGTATTTTATAAGTTTTTGTACCACTAGTAAATTGACTTACTGTGTATTGTTTAAGATCTACTCCACTTGTAATAGCTGTAAAAGCACCTTCATTTACAGCTTCATACCAATAATATGTTGTATTTATTGGTATGTTAAAAGTATCCGCATTTAAAGTAATAGTATTAGGTGACCATACATTGTCTGTAGATTTTACAAATGCAATTGTTTTAAGTCCAGTTAAATTAATATTAGGAGCACTTGCACCGTCTTGAGATCTATTTAGTGTTAATACTTGGGTATATATTTGACCATCTACAGTAGCATAAAATGTTGCGCTGGCAAACTCACTGGTTAGTGTAGCTACGCTAATTACACCTGTACTAGTATTAATATCTGCTGTCATTCCTGATGAAGCTGCTAAACTAAATGTAACTGCACCTGTACCATTTAGTGAATTAGTACCGCGTTTAACTTGATATACACATTTAAAGTATGGTGGTGTAGTAGTATTTAAAGTAACATCTAACTGGCCAGCTTTAATATTTCCTGTACTATCATAATATATAGTCTGGTTGCCGTTTGTTAGATTGTAAGATATTCCAGGATCGCCTTCTTTTAATGAAGCAATAGAAAGCTCATCAAACTGTTCATAAGTGATACCATTTACAGTTTCACTAACTGTAACTCTTATTAATTTAGTAGGTACTGGATTACCACTTGCAAATGATTTTAGTGTAAGTACATTATTAGAAACAGTTGCTACTGAACTAGCAAAAGTAGTACTACCGTCGATTGACCAAGTATACGTAGGATTAGTATACTGGCTAGCTGTAGCTGTCAATACAATAGTTGAAGGAGATACAGTTGTGCTACCACTAGCAGTGGTAAAATTTGCATAATTACTAGTTAAATTAACGCCACGACCTGTAGCACCAGCTTTTGATTTTGCAAAACTTTGACGTACTGTAGTATCCAAATATTGCGATGCAACACTACCATTACCTGTTACTTGTTGTACACGAATTGTATAGTCAATATATGCAACATCAGCAGTCATACCACTTGCTCTGCTAAATATTGCTTGGGTGCTGCCTTGAGTAGCTACATAACTAGCATCATAAGAAATAGTATCAACGTTACTAACATTTTTTGATGGCACAACACTAACAATTCTCCAAGTATCAGCGGCATAGCTATCACTTGAAGTATTATCAATTAATAAAGTTTTATTACCTTTTTTAACAGTAATGGTATTACCACTACCATCATAATCATTATAATTACTAGTACCTAAAGCATTTGCTGTAATTAAGTGTGACCCATTAGTTTGTTCAACTGTTATTTGATTACTACCATCATTTATTCTATATAGTGTAATAGTATCAGATACACTATTATCAGATACACTAGTTGCAGTTGCTAATACGTATCCTGTGGTTACTCCATAGTAACCAAATTGTGCTGCAGTAATTGTAAATGTGTTATTTACTTGATCTTGTGAGCCACTGATAGCACCTAATGGTGCTCCTGCTCTAGTATATGCGTATGCAGTAAATGCAATTTGTCCAGTAATATTTGCAAGTCTAGCTTTAATAACAGAGCTAGTCGTTACTGAATCAGTATCAATTTCTTGTTTATAAACAAATTCTGTTGTATTAGCACTTAGCTGAATAAGTGGAGCAGTTTGTCCACCACGACCTTTGGTAACAGTCCATGTTCTTTCAATCGTAACACCGTTATACTTAGCTAAAAATACAACACTATTATTATAGTTAGTTACACCTACACCCGTACTATAAAATACACCAGTAACACTATTAATAAATGTATTACTACTGCTTAAATCACCTATATAGCTACCACTTTTAATACTATACACAGGCCCGACAGGTGAACCGTCGCTGGCAAGAGTAGTGGTGTTTGCACCAGTTACTTCCGCATTATCATTATAAACTTTAAACGTACCTGTGCTAGCACTAGTCCATGCTGCTTGCTGTTGCGTACTATTTGGACTAGCTACTAAAACACCGTTTACAGTGACTAATACTGTTCCTGCACTATCAGTACTAATATTAACTGGATCATTGCTTAAATACCCATACACGTGCACTCCAGCAGCTAGGGTTTTGGCACTTAGCTGACTAGAGACTGTGTATGTATCTGGGTCTATTTTACTTACGTAAGCATATTTTACATAGTAAGTAACATCTTCGTCCAAGCCATCAATAGTAGTAATTAAACCACCATTTTCACTGTATAAAATCCAAGGATTATTTACAGCATTATAAGCTGCTGTAGGATCAAAAGGAGTCACTTTACTATACCAGACCTTAACAGACTGATAATCATCTCTGGTATCAGTTGTATTATTAGGTCTGGTATATGTTGGGCGAGACAATACTAAATGTACGGCTTTTATACCGGGATTAAGAGTTGCTGACATTCGTATTCCTTATTGAATAGTTTTAACAAGTATTGAATTAATTGTACTTGTATCACTATAATTACCATTTCTATCCACTGCTCTACAAGCTACTCTATAGTTTACACCACTAGTAGATATAATAGGCTTGTGTTGATTTCTTAGATCAAACCTACCTGATTCATATCCTGTAACAGTTTGAATATCTGAAATGCCATCTGTTAAAGTTGGAGTTATATCCCAAAAATCTGCAGATCCAGTATCTTTGTAAATTTTAAACTCCCAGTGATCAAAGTCACTTGGTTTAGTTATATTAGTTGGAGTTGCCACTAGATTAACATCATCTAAATCTAAATACAATGTTGAAGCACTAAACGTATTAGTGTTATTACCATTATTAGCTACAAACAATATATCAGACCAAGGTCCACTTATATTACCTATATCATTTGTATATCTAGCACGTATTTTATAAATAGTGTCAGTTAGTAAACCGTGTGCAGTATAAGAGCTTTGAGTTTTTGGAATTCTTCCACTAATAACACTGCTTGTATCACTAAAATCTGCATTTGATCTTATTATTTGAATTTCAATTTGTGTTGCTGATTCCATTAATGGATCAACTTGAGTACTACTATAAGTTGGAGTTGCAAAGCTAATTAATAGTACATTTTGATAAATACCTGTAGATATTTCTTCAGCTAATGAATAATTACTAATTGCACTTACAATAGTAGGAGCATAGTTAATAGTATTTTTATATATTTCAGCAGTTCTAGGCGTAATATTAGTATCATAAACTAATAAATCATTAGCTAGATCCGCTGTATACATTTGTGGAGAATAGTCAGTTAAAGTAATTTTAGCACTAGTATTGTTTTGAGTATCTATACTTAAAACAACTAAATCTTGTGTTTCTTTATTTACTTCACCTATCATACAAAGATTATCAACTTCTATCTGATCACCAACAGTTATTAATGGTACTTCAAATGTATCATAATAATCATTTGTAGTAATTCCACTAATTGTTTTTGTTGTGCTAATAATACCAGTATTATCATTTGTTCTATAATTAGTTCTTACTCTCATTATATAAGATTTGGAACTATTCATAGCTATAGATTCATCTAAAACTACAATGCTCTTTGTTGCATCAGTAGTACTTGTAGTTATTTCACTAATTTTTTTTTTTGTGCTAATTATACCAGTATTATCATTTTTTCTATAATTAGTTCTTACTCTCATAATATAAGATTTGGAACTATTCATAGCTATAGATTCATCTAAAACTACAATGCTCTTTGTTGCATCAGTAGTACTTGTAGTGATTGATTTAATTCTGCCAGTTCCTGTTCCCCATAGTGGGACATCATGACTTACTTTTACTAAGTCTCCTCGTGTGCATACTAAATATTCAAAGTCAGCATTTAAAGTATAAGTTTCGGGGCGTAGTTTTAATTGAGCAAGATGCCATCTTGCAAAATTTATTGCTTGTGCAGCATTAGTAACACCAGGTAAACTTAATTCTTCAAATAGCTCAGCAGCTTGTACTTCAGTTGCTCCACTTGGTACGGTTTCACCGCTATTAAGTGCTGTGTATGCTGCACCAGTTCCAGTTCCTGCAGTTTTTGCTATAAAAACATCGCCTTCATTATAAATTTCGCCTGTAGTACCTGCAACTGTATTCCAGTTTGTAGTTCCACGTTTAGTAATAGTGTAAGTTCTATTTATAGCAAAAGAACCTGCATTTATTTTATACCCGTGACTTTCTCCATACCCGTAGTTATATACTCTTAGTTCATTTTCTTGATAAGCTCTAGTCTCATCTCTAATCATTACTCTGAAACAATCAGGTATTTTTGGTAAAATTTTACTTGATTCAAATCCCCAGCTATTATGTGGAGTAAAGTACTGAACCACATTAGTTCTTGCTTTGTCTACTACTACAGACCACTTACCATTTACAAAAGTTGGACTAGCTTTACCTGCTGCTGCAATATCGCGTAGCACACTCATTACACTCTGAGTATTAGTTAGTACACTGTTAAATGTATAACCATTAACTCTGCAGTAATTATGCCATTCTACAAGTGTAGGTGCGTCGAGTTGAGCAATATCACTAACTCTATAAGCATTAGCATTATGCATTAATACATATACAAATAAACTAGCAGGGTTATTAGTTTGCCTACGAATCCAGTTATTTATAGTATAATCATAGTCCCATGCTATAGTAGTTACTAGTGCATTAATACCATCAATATTACCATTTACTTTTCCGCTACTTTGAATTCTAACTGCGGTTTTTGCTAATGGTGCTCCTCTAGGATCTATTTGTGGTAATGTATTAGTAAATCCTGTTACACTAAATAGTGACACTGAAAAATAATTGTGTACACTATCAGTAGGCTCAGCAGTATCATCATTGATACGTCTGCATCTAATTACATATCTATCTTTTACAGGCATAGTTAATCTATGTGTAAAGTTAAAAGCATCTTTACGTTTTTGGAACATACCTGCTCCACCAAACCATAATTGTGTACTATTTTGAGCTACAGTATTGAGTGCGCCATCGGCTTCATAAGTAATAGTTACTGCTACTGCAGCTGGATTATCATTCGTAGGTACCGCCAAGCCATACTGATCAGTATTAGTAATAGTTCCGCCAGTATTTCTACCTGTAATACGTACTAATTGAGGTCCTGCATCAACATAAAATACTTGTGTACAATCACCGTGGTAAGCATCCTTATCCATATTTATTGCAGTAGATCCTGCAATTTGTACTTTTACACTATTATCGCCGCCTGCAGTTATATTATAATAACCAGAGTAAGGAAAGTTAACTGTTGTAGATTTATCAAAAGTAGTTGCAGAAGCACCTGCCCATACAGCATAATAACGATTAGAGCTGTCTTTTCCACTTAAAACTCCACCCCAGTTATTATGTATTTTTAGTGGGTCCGTTACTCCGTTAATACCTGCCATTTCAGCAGTTGACCAAATATTAGTAACCGTGCCTGTTTCCGGAGCACTATTAGATGCATTGATACTACCGGGTGTAATAGTTACTGACCACTCTGAAGTAGAGGAAGAACTATCTCCGCTGGACCAAGTAGTTACCGTATCTTGAACAGGAGTTAAATTTAATCCATTATAATTAGCGCTACTACCACGTAAATCTGTAGTTTTTATTACGCCATTACTTCCAGCTACTGTTATTTTCCAAATTGATCTATATCCAGCAGGAACAACAGGTTCAATACCTGTTGAACTAATACCATTAATAGTACCTAGCCAAGAACTATTATTAATTTCGGTTTGAAAACTAGCAGATCTTGGTGATACTATGCCAGTAGTTATGTCTCCTTGATCACTAATATCACCCATGAATTTTTTAATAGCTCCGTCATTGGGAGAAATTGCATAGGTTATATACTGAAAACAAGGAATATTTCTAGCATCTTCGCCTGAACCAGTAGTAAAATTACATGGATTAATAGGATCGGTATAGTTTGTAGCGGCTATACCACCAGTAACTGTAGCGGTTTTAAAAGTAGGTAAATTATCCCATTGCAAATTATTGGCATTAGCTTGATATTTTGCAATTTGTATTTCAACACCACAACTTATATCATTTATATCACCTGCTTTATCCCCTTTAACTACTACTTGACGCATACCTTCTGGAAAACTAAATGTGACATCTAAGCGTTCACATGGACTATCCATAGTAACTGTAGTCCAAGGCCCTATAGTTGCTCCTGTAGCATTAACAGTAGTATTATTACTTAATGTTTTTTGTGGAAATTGTTGCTGTACATCTCTACCATATAATTTATTAAATTCTGTAGGATTGTCATTATCGTATCCAAATAAAGTTACTTCATGTGGATTAACTTGTGCAACATCATTATCATAGTAAGTGCTAATAGGGTTAGTGCCTACGCAAATATCTTGAATATCTAGTGGGCCAAATCCCCAGATAACCATAGTAGTCATTAAATTAGTATCAGTTAATGTTTCTATGTATGGTGTAGCACCTAATAGACCTGTTACACGCATTTTACCTAATACAACTGGGATAGCTCCAAATCTGTTTGCTTGATTACTGGCTCCACTTAATAAGTTCATACCCTGAGCACTTCCAGGGTTATTCTGATTCATGTCTGGTGGTCTAATAGGCATAATAGCATTAATTAATGCCATTCCCGCTATCTGTGTAACAGCGGTTGCGGCCATCATAGCAGCTTTAGCATACCACGTTGTTTCTGCCGTTATAACTGGAAGACCTGCTGCACTTAGTGTTCCTCCTGCAAATTCAAACGCCATTGGTCCTATTACGTAGAAAGCTACGTATGCTACAACTAATGTAGCTATCAGTCTGGCTGCATCTTTTCCAGGTACAGCTCTGTATGTTACTACCTGCCCTCTTTGTAATACAGTAGCATCCCAATTATCTTTATGAATGGGAATACCGTCTATTGTGATTACAATTCTTTCAACTAAACGTTCGCTAACTTTGTATTTTTCTTTAACAAAGTTAACATAGTCTGTGACTGTTGTTCCTGCTACAGTCCACTCTCTGATTACCATTGTTTGCAATGGGTGTGGTGCTGAAACAACAGGCATTAATTCTGTTTGTTCTTGATATCTAAAAAATCCTGCTAATCTCTTATTCCATTTAAAATTATCTAAATTTTCAATAACACTGTCCATTCCTTCTCTAACGTGAAGGAATTTATTATCGCCAATATATATGCCAATATGAGTTGGCTCTCCAAAAATGTTAAAAAGAACCAAATCCCCTACGATTGGTTCTTTTTGTTCTTGCCAGTTTTCTTTATGTTGAAGTATTAGTTGCTTTATATTTTCACTAGTTTCGCCAACATAATCAGTTTCATAACTTGGTAATTCTATATTTAATTGTTCTAAATAGTACAGTCGAGCTAATCCCCAGCAATCAATGCCGTCTCGTGTTCTACCATTATCTTTGTAGGGTAAGCCAATGTAGTTATTGAGTATCATTAAAATAATCCTGGAAAATAGCTAGGAACGAAGTTATAGGAGGGGAAAGGCTCTCTATTATAACTTATCATGTTAAGCTCAAAAGTTATACTTTCGGCATTGTAAGTAACACTAGTTATGTAGAAGTTAGGAAAACTAGCTTCTACAGTGTCTAAGTCTGGTTCTTGATCTGTTTGACCATCATTATACGAAGGCGTTTTAGTTAGTACTAATTCTAATAATATTTTTGTAGGACCATTGAGTTGTGTTCTAATTAGCGTAATAGCTTCTTCAGTTACATAGTTTAATGTAATAGAGCATCTGTCACTACCTGCTTCTTGATCGGTAGGTAATGTAATTTGCATAGGCAAAAACATATACTCATTACCACGACTACGTACACCATAATAAACTTCTGTATCTGTAGTAATACTTAATCGTTTATTATAATTATCGGATAATCTAATAACTGGTACATCACTGGTTTTAATATTAGGGTCATATATAGTCAGCAACATAATCAATGTTTCTTCGGTTTCGCTAGAAAACATTGCCTTTATTGCTGAACTTGATAAACTACTTAATCTACTCATGGTAATACTTCAATATTTAACGCTAATGACCAGTATCCTGGCGCTACATAACTAAGTTTAAAGAACTCGCCACCGTTAGCTGGGACAATACGTACTTCTTTCCAAGTAGATAAAGTAGCATAAGTACTTAACCTAGGGTGTGGATAATTAAATCTGCGAACACCGCCTAATTCATTATTAATAAAAGTTTGTAGTGTTTCTACTTGTGCAGTAGTCATTATATAACTAACACTTAGTTGATCTGGACTTTTTCCTCTGCGGCGTTGTTTGGCAGGACCTTGGTCCATAGGTGAACGTATAACGTTAACACCTATAGACTCGCTATATCCTTTTTGTGGCGAAGTAGGTAGTGTATCTTTCCATTTAGGTAAATTGAGATTTATTGCCATATTTTACCTCCTTGGTAATACTGGTTGTTGACCATAAGTATTTTGCATTGTTTGTTGCATATCGCTACCAGGTTTTGCTAGCTGTCCTGCTGCCATACCACCAATAGTTACTTCAATTTGTGGACGGCCTCTACTATCTAGAGTTTGTTTAGTAGTTGCTTTTTCACTTCCGTAGTTATTTACAACAACATTAACTGGATCAGAACTTCCGCCACGAACACCTAAACTACCGTCTGCACTACGTTTTAGTGGCATAATAGCTTCCGGTCCTGCTTCACCCATTAAGCCAGCACCTTTTGCAAATTTAAATAGTGTAGGACTATTAACAATACCACCCATTGCAAACTTAGTTAAACCTTGATCATATACATTACCTAATGCATTTTTGCCAATAGCGTTATATGCATTCATAAAATTAGAACCACTAACATTCATATTAGCAAACTGTGAAGATGTGCCTGAAGTTAATGCTGCACTATTAGCACCTGCACTAAGGGAAGTACCTGGGATACTACCCAGTATCATTTTTACTAAGCCACCACCCATTTCTAGTTGTCGCATCATCATCATTCTGAGTTCTAATCGAACAATATCGGCAATCATACTGTTTACCATATCGCCAAACGACATTTTACCAGTTTTAGCAAACTCAATTAATCCATCAGTAAAGCTATTTACAAAACCATTAAATATGTTTAAGTATCCTTCGCCTTTTTCATTTAGATCAGATAGTGATTTCTGTACTGCTTCTCGTCCTACTTTAGTTTTTAAAGCTGCTGATGTTTCAGCATCTGCTTTTTGGTTAATAGCATCTATTTCAGATTTAAGTGTATCTGCAGTAATAGTTTTATTAGTTCTGGCTCGTTCTTCAGCTGCAGCAATATCTAATTTTTTCTTATCTTGAATATTTTTTATTTTATTTTCATAATCAAGTTCTATTAGTTTTAAATCTTTAGCTCTGACAGATAATTCATAAGAATCTTTTGATAATTGCCCTTGTGCTACTTTATTTGATAAAATCTCTTTATCATAACCAATAAGTTCAACAGTAGAGCTATGTTTACTGTTAGCTATATCTAAATCTAATTGTCCTTGAGCCTGAGTTTTATTAAATTTATCTATTAATGCTTTATTTTCCGTAGTATTAGTATAACTAGTAACTTTTTGTTTTTGAGATTTAAGATCTAAAGCCTGTTTTTCTCCATAAATCTCTAGTGTTTTATTTTCTAATGTTTTTGCTTCTATTAGTTCGCCTTTTTCTCTTAATACAACGGCTTCTGCAAGATATATATTTCTTTCTCTGTTAATATCAACCATCGCTAAGTCAGATTCTGCTTGAGCTCTAAGAATAACTAACATACCTTTTTCTTTTTCGTATTCTAGATTAGATAATTTTCCACTATCAGCTTTACTTTCTAATGCTTGTTCGTCTAGATTTAAGTTTTGTAGTTTTCTGTTTGCAGATTCTTGTTCTTGTTTAGCTATAAGGTTAATATCATTTAACTGCTTATCATTAAGATTAGTTTGTCTTTCTTGATATTTTTGTTGTAACTGTAACAATACTCCGGTTGAAGCTTGTGCTGCATTTTGAACATATGCGGCATCTTGTGGTAGTATGCCTCCAGCATCCATTCCAATCCCAGACTTATTAGTTGCCTCTTGTGGACTTCTTTTGGCCTCATCTATTAATTTAACAGCACGTTCTGCACTTGTTTTAACATCAGTATAGAATCTTATTTGTTCATCTATAGTTTGTTGCTCAATACTGTTTTCTGCTGTAGCTTGTCGTTTTAACTGTAACTGCTTGACTTGTTGTTCTGCTTCAAATGCTTTTGACTGTAATGGACTTTTTTGCATTGCAATAATCAAGTCTCTATTACTTTTAATAATACCAATCTGAGTATCTATTTCTCTTATTTTTAAATCATAAGCTTTTTTAGCTAATTCAGGAACAATATCTAATTTTGAATATACGCCCTGTAAGAATGAAGTACTACCTTTTGCTAGTTCAGCACCAATTCTAGATGCCAAATTAACAGAAATATCTTTCATTGCACCAGGCATACCCTGTTGCAATGTATTAGCAAGTTTTACAGCTTTTAATTGTTGATCTGCTAGTTTACTGGTAATATCACCTATATCAGTATTTATAGTCTGTATTTGAATTAGATTATTAGCATAATCTTTTTCTACTGGGCCCATTTTGCCCATAGCCGCACTGCCTACATTTCCAGCTACTTGTTTAGCACGAAAATCTGGTATACCAAGATTTGTATTATCTTGTAATAATTTATCTCTTTGAGCTTTTAAATTTTGTACTGCAATTTGATTACTAGCATAATCTGAACTAAGTTCATTGACTTCTGTTCTAAATTTGCGAACATTATCAATTTGTATCTGTCCAAACAATGGGTTTTCATTAAGGCTATTAGCAAAATCAACCATGCTACCAAGATTTTCTTCTATGGTGCCTTTAGCCAAAGCTTGACTAAATTTAGTTGCAGCATCAGACTGATCTAATAGCATTTTTGTTAATGGATCATTAACAGTATATTGCTTCATGAACTCTTGTGCACTTGTAGTAGACTTAGTCAATGAAGCAGCAAAGTCAGTTTGATAACCAGCAGCCTTTTTAGATTTATCTGCAGCTTTATCTAAAGCGTCAGCCAATAGTTTAATTGCAGGATTACTGCGATCTAAACCTTTAAATGATTTTTGTAGCTTATCAAGATTATTTAGTGGATCTTCTACATTTAGTATTTTACCTAAATCAACTATAAGTCCTTTATCCATTGTGCCTTTATTTACGGCTTGAATAGCATTATTTAAATTTTGTTCAAGAGTATCTGTAAAAGAGTCTTTGATACCCATGCCAAACCAGCTAAAGAAGTTATCTTTTCTTCTTGCCCACCAGCTTTGACTTACTGCTTTTTCTGCAGCATCATACTTAGAAACAAAGTCCTTAAATTGATCATTTAAATTACCCAATGATTTAGCTTGTGCATCTATTGATTGAGTGCTAAAAAACTGTGAAGGATCTTTTTTATAGAGCATATCTACAGTATCAATATAATTTTTACTAGCGGCAGTTAAAGAATCTTGACTTGCAGTAAATTCTTTAACAGTAGCTTTGGTTTTATCCATAAAACCATCTAGTATGCCAATTGCAACAGCTATTAAACCAATGATTTCTAGCCAAGGTGCTGCAACTGCTAATGCTGTACCGATAGCACCAGTAACTGCCATAAAGCTACCTTTAAGCAAATTACCTGCGGCGCTAAATAAACTCATCTTTTTGACAGTGGCGGTTATAGTATTACCTGTTTTATCGCCTTTCTCATTTAATTCATCAAAAACACGTGTAGTATCGCCGCTACGACCTTTTACAACTTCTCCCCACAACTCTTTAAATGCTACACTTAAACCTCTAGTGCTGCCTGTTAAACTAGCTTGAGAAACAATATCTTGATTTCTAGACTTTTGTAGTTTATTTTGTGTATCAATTTCTAATTGGCCTGCTGTTTGCCACCACCTAGTTTTGGCATTTAGTGCTTTTTCTCCATCACTAACTACACTATTGTATTTAGCTTCTTCGTCTCTATAAGTTCTAACATTAGCTGCTAATTCTTTATAAAGATGATTGACATTTGATTGTTTGTTACCTAACTTATCTAATTTAGCTAGATCAGCATCTGTAATATCATGAATAGGTTTTGTGGCAATATCTAATCCAGTCATGGAAGAACTACCAAATTTTTTGCCAAGAGCAACCCTACTAGCTTCTAATTTATTACTAGTTTTTTCAAATTGATCGTGTGCAGCTTGTGCAATATTATCTGCTGCTTGTCTACGATCCGCCACTTCTTTAGCTAAAGAATCCCTTGTATTCTGAACTCTCATTTGTGCTTGTTTGGCAGACTCTATTGTTAAATCTTGCAAACTTTTTCTGTATTGACCAACTGCTGGTATTGCTTGTTTAACCATCATCATGGCAATGCCAGCAAGTATTGCACTTAAAGCATTTGGATTACTAGCTAATATAGTTACTAAAGGTTTTAATCCTGTGTTTAAAAATTCTAAAGCACTAAAAGATAAGTCTTTTAATGTACCTAATAGTTTTTGGTATGGATTAACATCAATTTGTAGCTTACTAAATTTATCTAATCCTTCTTTAATTACTGCATTAGCAAATGCTTGGCGCTTTTCAAAGTCTGTTAACTGACCTGCAGTTTTACCAATACTTAAAGCATACTTTTCTGTAGCTGGACCTATTTTAGTAAATAATCCCAATTCATCTAATAATTCTGGTTCTAACTTAACCACACCGCGAGTTAGACGACTTAAAGAATCAGACATATCTCTGCCTAATGCCTGAGACGTGGTTTTAGCTATTGTGCCTAAATCCATAATTTGTTTAGGATTTAAACCTGCTGTACTGGCTTGTGCAACGGCTTCCATACTTTCACGCATAGATAGTGCACCATCACTAACTTTTGCCAAATTTTTAGCAAGCTGACCTAGTGCAACACCACTATAAGCACCTAACTGATCCAACCCTTTAATCATATTGCTTGTATCAGCTGCATTGCTTAAGGCACGGAAAGCAGCTTCAGCTGCAAATATATTTGCAGCATAAATAGCATATAAGCGCACTAATCCACTTAAGCCCTGTGATTCTTTGGCAAAGTCACGACCAGCTGCACCTGTTCCTGCGCCAGTAGCACGCATAATACCATACTCAGCAGAAGCCCCTCTAGAACGAGGCTCACTTTGTTGTTTCAAAAGCTGCTGAGTTTTTGTCAGCTCATGATTATGTTCTTTAGCGTCTTTAGTACGCTGTTTCATAGATCCAGTACTGTCAGTAGCTTGTAAATCTATATTATACGTTTGTCCGGCCATACACTCTCCTAGGAGTAAAATTTATATATCCGTGGATATTAAGTAACATTATATCACTATAGGGCTTCTTTGTCAAACCAAAAAATTTTAAGCAATAAAAAACCCGCTAGTTTTAGTTAGCGGGTTTTTCGTTTGTTTTAGACTTCCTAATTTCTTCGATTCTAATAGAGTCTATCATGTGGATTAATTCTAAGTAGAATCTTTTATCCTGTTGTTCTATTTCGTATAGCGTAAATAAATCTAGAATTCCATTTAGATTTTTACCAAGATAATTTCCGGCCATATATTCCCACTCATCTCTGAGTACTCTATATATGTTAAGAGCGAGTTGTACTTCAATATAGAAATCATCATACTCAAAAGGCATTTCGTTTGGATCTGGAGTTGTACCTAGTTGTTCGCACATTTCTAAATACTGATCTTTAGTCATACCTACATTACTATTTTGCATAAAGCTAGTAATCTGATTTCTTAATTCGCTTAACTGCTCTTGTTGAAGTTTCCCAGGTCATTTACATAACCGCTAATAAAATTGTCAAAGTCTGAACTGTTTTTCATTAACATTAAGGCATTATCTTTTGAATAGCCCAACTCATCTTCTGGATCAAATTTACTAACATCAACAGGTACTAGTTGATTTACATACTTAAATTTTAAGCCTTTCCAGCCTAAGATTGCTGCTTCACAGTATAGTTCTAAGAATAATTCTTCATTGAACTCTTCACTTGTTTGGCGACCTTTAAATTGTGTTTTAGTTGAGCGCTTACGTAAATTGATTAAGCTTTCTCTGCTAATAAACCCCAATTTTACTAAAAAGTCTGGGCATCCTGGGTATTCTACTTCTACATTTTTAGAAGGCACTAGAAGTGCTTTTAAGCTAACGGCTTCATTATTGGCCATGGTTATCCTTGTTTTATTTATTTTAAAAAATTAAAAGAAGTGCGGGAGATCAACCCCGCACTTGCCGCGAACATTATGCAGCTAAACTTTAGGCTGCGCTATAAGTAATTGTAGCTTCGTTATTTTTTGTAATATCGAATGCATTGCTACTCGAACCTTGAGCAGTAAAGTTAATTGTTGTAGAAATAACTTGCTCAGTATTAACAGCTGGAATCTGTAACATAGCTGCAGGTAGATTTAAATCAACCTTAGTTGTAGCTGTACTTCCACCTAAACTAACTGTAATTGCATATTGTGGATCAATAGCAGTTGCACTACTATCTAACAAACTTTTTAGCAACTTAGCACTTTGTGGTTTGTTGCTAGCATCTAGGCCTGTTTTTAGATAAGCTGTAATTGTTCCTGTAATAGCACGTGTACCAGTAAAGTAAGTGATAGGTAAGTTAACTGTACCTAAGTTAGCAGGTGTCAAGTATGTCAAGTTGTTAGACATAGTGATAGAACCACCTGTTAAAGCTACTGAATATACAGTACTACCTGTGCTACCTGCTTGCTGAATAGCTAATGTACTCAACTTATTAGCAATATACTTAGCATAAGTATTTTTTGCTTTGGCAACGTTAGTAGTTGCAGAACCTGAGCTACCTTGTGTAATAGTACCAACTGAAGCACCCGTTGCAGTTAAATCACTAACGTTAGCATAAGGCACATTTGCAGTAAATGTTACTGCGTTACTAGCAACGCTACCACCACTAAACTGACCGAATGTACCAGTAAATGTACCGAAACTTAAACCAGTAGGAGTGCTTGTAGCACCAGCACTGATATTAGCAAAAACGCTAGCTGTCTGTGCAGCTGTTAAAGTACCGCCGCTAGTATTTGTGAATGTTAAACCGCCCACTGTTACTGTTCCAGCACTTGCTGTACTTGAAAACGTAACAGCAACACTTTCTGTAACTGCTGAACTATTAACGTCTGTACCGATAAAAGTAGGTGTTGCAACAGCAGGATCTAAACCAAAGTTCTCTAAAGCGCGAACTTGTGTACCTTTACCTGCCCACTGAATTGCTCCAATTGCATCTAGTCCAAAATCAATAGTAGCTGTGTCTAATGCACAGTTATCAATAACATAAGCACCATCACTGAAAAC
>Ga0114973_10001409_pt1 | contig 17922 bp, 13 predicted proteins | sample M_140807_MF_Meta_FD_87025 | JGI IMG/M metagenome (GOLD analysis project Ga0114973, IMG submission 87025) | Freshwater microbial communities from Lake Montjoie, Canada to study carbon cycling - M_140807_MF_MetaG | ecosystem: Environmental > Aquatic > Freshwater > Lake | place: Lake Montjoie...
TCCTTCAATATAACCAACCTTGCCCACATTTTCCAAATCGGTTACTTGTAATTTTACAGATTCTATAAAGTCACTAATATTCATGGCATCTTTACAGGTCTCATTCAAAAAAACCTGTAAATTGAATGTTTTATTATTTGAATTAATAATATTTGTATTTCCGCTATTATTATGAGTTCCATTTTTACATAACTCTATTACAGATTTATGAATATCTGTGTTACTCTTTACAAGCTCACAAATAAGAGTGGTCAAGTTGTTAATATCAGTAACATTGGTTCCATTTTTAAAATGATTTATTTCACATTTTTTTTTATGACGCCATAAGCCGCTTCTATCTTTGAATTCTTTATTACATTTATTACACGATATTTTTTGCTCGTTTTGCTCGTTTTGCTCGTGTTTTGTTGCTAATTTGTTGCTATTCGTTGCATTTTGGTGTTTAGATGTCAAAATGTGTCTGTCCCAATTGAACCGTTTAAAGCATTTATAGTCACAACATTTACAATAATATTCATCGTGCTCGTTTTTGCTCGTTTTTGTTGCCATTTGTTGCTAAATGTTGCTATATTGTACACATAGAAAAAATATTTAAATAATAATTTTAAAAATTTATCATAACAAAACTACAATTATTTTTTTTGTAAGCGCACGATAATTTTCAATTATGGTCACAAAAGTTAAATTCTCCAAGACTTTTCCGGATTTTCAAAAAATGGACAAAAAAAATGTCCAAAATTGAAAAGCCGAAATACTTTTTGAAACAAAAAATCGTTAAAATATAATAAATTGTCCAAACTACTTAAAGAAAATTTTACAAAGTGTTTTCACGACTTTTAATATCATTTTATTTTTAAAATTGATATAAACAAACGATATGAAATAACAATTAAGTAAAACTAAGAGTAATATATGAAAAGACAATTAAGATACGGTACCAATGTTGTTTATAATGGAGAGATTTATAGGATTACTAGTGCGGCTAATTCAGAAGGCGTAAAAATATGTTCATTGAAAACTAATGATAGTATTACAGTAAAAAAGAACAAATTAGTTGCTACGCCACATGATAGATATGAATTGATAAAACATAGAAAAAATTATTATATAATTAAAAATATAACTTGCGGTAATAATGATGTACCTGTTTATGATTTAGATTTTGCTAATAAATTTTATGATAAGAATAATAAAATAGATAGGATTCAATCAAATGACCCAGGTATTCAATCTATACCATCCTATTTACAAGAAAAATTATTATCATTTTTAAAATTTGTAGATAGATACAATTCAACAATCAACTATTTGAACAAAAAATATTTAGGTGCTTATCAATTCTTGGATTGTTCTGAATTAGAAAATATTATGAATGACTTGTTAATTCGGTGCAAATTAACTATCAATCAGTTGAGTAAAATAGAGAATACTTTAAAAAAAACAAAGAATCCTGCTTTTCAAATTCATTTGTTAACTCTAAGACCATTTGAATTTATTACACAAGAATTACAACTAGTCAGCTTTGATAAAGCTGAAAAAATAGCAAATGAATTTAATTTACAAGTAGATTTTAAAACAAAATGTGAAAAATGGACATATTGTTTATTTAATGAAGAAAAAACATTTTATATAAGAAAATTTAAATATATTGATAAATTCAAAAAATTTTGCGAAAGTAGAAATGAAAGTGATGGAAAATATTTAAATTATATAGAAAATAATGTTATTATTGATAAAATTATTGAAGGTAAAGAATACAAAACAACCCAAAAATTATTAGATATGGAAAGGGAAATGACTGATACAATAATGGATTTATTTTATGATATAAAATATGATATACCTACAGAAGATATTCAAAACGAAATCAACAAATTTGAAGAGAAACAAAGATTTCTAACAAAGAAACTTAGCTATACTTTAGAAGAAGAACAGAAAAATAGTGTTATTAAAAGTATTCAAAATAAGTTATCTATAATAACAGGCTACCCTGGTACAGGTAAAACAGAAATTGTTCGTTGTATTACCGAGGCTTCACGTAATTTGTTTACGAAGAACACTACTGCTGAAACTATTAGTAAAACTACTACCAATAGCAATAGTGATAATCCTTTTAGTGAGTATGAGTTTAATCCCGACAATCGTGATGACCATGATTATAATGACAATAACGACCAATATGATGATGACCATAAAGACAATGATGAAGATGAAAAACCTTACAAATACATAGATCCAAAAACAATAGCTTTATTAGCCCCAACAGGATTAGCATTTTTAAATCTGCAAAGAAGTCTAGAGACTAGCGATTATAACGATAAAATTTCAGGAACTTGCCATAAGGTACTATACAATATTTTTCAAAATATTAAAATTCATAAAGATATTGCAACTTGTAATTGTAAAGATAAAGACAAATGTAAATATAGAAATCTAAAAATAAAATTAGCTATCATAGATGAAACATCCATGTTAGATACATTTATATTTTATGAAATATTACAATTATGTAGATATTTTAATGCTAGATTAATAATAATAGGCGATGTTAATCAATTACCATCTATTGGAGCAGGAACTGTTTTGAAAAATTTAATAAATTCTAATTGTTTTGATGTCACAAAATTGACAAATATTAAAAGACAGAATGCTGGTTCATTAGTAAATACTATAAAAAAAATGCATACAGATATAATTACTAACACAAAATTCAAGGATGATTCTATGAGTCTTCAAAGCATCAAGGAATTTATTTTAAATGGTAAAATTAATAAAGAACTATTAGTAGATTTAATTCAAACAAATCAACTCAACAAAGATAATTCTAGGTTTATTACTTATTTCAATAGTGATAAATATTTATTTAATACTGTAGAAATCAATAATTTACTTCAAGATATTTATAATCCTGATGGTAGTATTATACCATCAAATAGTAAATTTGAAAACCGAATTATTTTTAAAATTTCAGATAAAATTATTAGAACAGAAAATGATTATAGCAGTGAAAAAATGCGTGCAAATGGTGAAGAAGCATGTATCCTGGATTTTGATGGAAGACTTATTACTATACGGTATTGTGGTGCAAATGATAGCCCTGAGACTATTGGTATAAATGAATTATATGAAAATTTCAAATTAAATTATTGTACAACGATCCACAGTGCTCAAGGCAGTCAATATGATAACGTTGTATTCTTTGTGCAACCAGGACAATCGTATATTATAGATAAAACTAGTGTATACACTGCAATATCGCGAGCAAAAAAAAGATGTATTGTTATTTCAGCAAAAGATGATTTTATAAAATGTCAAGAAAATAATAAAAGTATTGATAACAAAATTTCATTATTTATGTGTGAATCCAATAATTATGACTTGTAAATGAGAAAAATACGTAAAGAATTTAATCAATCTCTTCTATTTTTGGCTCAAAATTATCCTGTTCTGGTACAGGTATTTTAGTAGAGTCTGCGGTTGTGGCTCCACTAGCTGTCATCATTTTCGTAAAAAGATCTTGTAATTCTTTTTGTTTTGCTTCATAATCGCTCTTTTGATAGGATGAGTTAAATGACCATTCTTCAATTTCACATATTTTGTCATTTACTATTTTTTTATCATCATCACTCATTTTACACTCAGCACCATTCATTGCATTTTTGATTTGATAAAGCTGGCTTTCTAAATTGTTCTTGGCATCAATTTTTTCACGCATTTCTTCATCTTCATTTTTATACTTTTCTGCTTCTGCAACCATTCGCTCAATTTCTTCTTTACTCAATCTTCCTTTATCATTAGTAATAGCAATCTTATTTGATTTTCCAGATGATTTTTCAGAAGCAGATACATTCAAAATACCATTGGAATCAATGTCAAAAACTACTTCAATCTGTGGCATACCTCTAGGCATTGGAGGAATACCGTCTAACTGAAATTTACCTAATAAAGTGTTATCTTTTGTAAGAGTACGTTCGCCTTCAAACACTTGAATCAATACACCTGGCTGATTGTCTGCATAAGTTGAAAAAATCTGTGATTTCTTTGCCGGAACCGTGGTATTTCTATTAATAATCTTTGTCATAACGCCACCGGCTGTTTCTAATCCTAGACTTAATGGACAAACATCCAATAATAAAAGATCTGAAATTTTTTCATCCTTTGAACCAGTTAAAATAGCTGCTTGTACAGCGGCACCATATGCAACGCATTCATCTGGGTTAATAGACTTACATAGCTCTTTGCCATTAAAATAATCTGTTAATAACTGTTGAATTTTAGGTATTCTTGTACTACCACCAACTAATACGATTTCATGAATTTCGCTCTTTGATAATTTTGAATCACGTAATACTTGTTCTACTGGATCCATTGTTTTTCTAAATAAATCCTCACATATATTTTCAAATTTAGCTCTTGTAATACTAGTATTAAAATCAACGCCTTCAAATAAACTATCAATTTCAATAGTAGCAACAGTAGAAGAAGATAAAGTGCGTTTTGCATTTTCACATGCAGTTCTTAAACGACGTACGGATTTTTTGCTTTCAATCAAATCCTTTTTATGCTTTCTTTTGAATTCTTCCATAAAATATTCTACCATTCTACTATCAAAATCCTCGCCACCTAAATGAGTATCTCCAGCAGTAGCTTTTACCTCAAAAATAGCATCTTCAATTGTTAAAATTGACACGTCAAATGTTCCCACATTTGTTGTTAGTATAGTGATATTTAATTCACTATTTCTCATAATTTCATATGAGGTCAGACTATATCTTATTTAATTACTTGTAATATTAATATTTAAATATTCATAATATTCAAAATCTCTTTTATCATTTGTTTCCAATTGTTTGGTGTTATAAAAAAATATTTTCTTAATCCATTGTTAATAATATAGTTATCCACTGCTTTAATTTTTATATCCCATATTCCACTTTCCACTTGATTTTTATGCCATATATGAAAATCTTTAATTTCAATTAAAATATCATTAATTTGAAAATCAACCCTATATTTATGTCCTTTATTGTTGAAAATGTAATCTATGTTAGGACCATTAATAACAACTAAATTATTAGAAGCACACCATTCCACAAATTTTAATTCTAATTTGGATTGATATGTAATAATTTGATTATTGATATTTTTAGTAGGTCTTATTTTGAACGTACGATTACACAATTTACATTCTGAGCATAAAAATTTATAACAATTTTTAAAACCTTCCAATGATTTACATCGCCAAGGTTTTTCACAATTATCACATTTTATTATAGGCTGATGAGCTTTAAATATAGTATCATTCACTTTATCATAAATAACATATGAAAATTTCATTTGATTATTCACTTTATAAATAGGCCAATATTCGTAATTCTCAATTTCATTTTGCTTTCCATTAGAAAAACTAATTATGTTGGGTTTTATACGGTTATAGTCATTTACAGATAAATGTGACAATAAATATGAATTTTTATATTGATCAGGATATTTCTCAAATTCTATTTTTGATTGTTCATATAATTCACGTAGACTTTTTTGCAGGGGTTTGTTTTCTTCTTTTTGTTTGTTTTTATATTTATATTTATCATTATGTCTATCCCTATTATTCAATTTGATATTATTACATTGAAAGCATTGTGATTTACATTGTCTTATTTTTCTCAAAATTTGCGTGGAACCACAACTATTTATATTGTGACACTGTAAACATTTATAAAAAAATATAAGATTCGTATTTTTTTTAATTTTAATGGCATTGATATAAACATGCCAAATATCATTTTTAATAGATGAATACTTACTGCTTTCAAATAATAATTCTTTTTTATTAATTGGGATAGATACATTATCATTTTTGTTTTTAATTTCAACAATGGAATTTAATATATCTTCTCTAACGCTCTCCATACTTTTTACTATAATTATTAATTGGATTATATTTAAATTTATTATTAATATTACTTTTATTAAATTCTGGTATTCGTGGGTTTATAAAACCTAGTCGTTGAACCTTCTTCTTATATAAATCTTCATGGGTATAAATACTTAGAAGCTCGGCTGCTGATTGTCCAATCTTTTACCTTTTTCAAACCTTCACACTTATATTTTCATATTATGTTGTGGTAGGAAAAGCTTAAGGAGTTTCCAGCAATTAACCAGATTCCATTTATCATGTATTTAACATGATAAAATGGGTGGGTTTGATACCACAGGAAGCAGAACTTTACCTCCACAATCAAAAATCAAAACATTTTTCTCGGTAGAACTTTTCTTATCTAAACCGTATGCAATTGCTGCCGCAGTTGGTTCGTTAATAATACGAAGGACATTTAAACCTGCAATGGTTCCAGCGTCTTTAGTGGCTTGTCTTTGCGAGTCATTAAAATATGCAGGAACTGTAATAACTGCATCAGTAACTGTCTTCCCCAAATATGCCTCAGCAATTTCCTTCATCTTTGAAAGAACCATAGAACTAATTTCCTCAGGAGCAAACACCTTTTTTTCACCTCTATAGTCAACCTCAATATAAGGTTTGTTTTCTTTATCAATAACATTGTATGTAAAATGCTTCATATCAGTTTGAACATTAGAGTCACTGAATTTATGTCCAATTAATCGTTTTGCGTCAAAAACAGTATTTGTAGGGTTTGATGAAACGGACGATTTTGCTGCGTCACCAATAAGACGTTCTTCGCTAGTAAATGAAACATATGATGGCGTAGTTCTATTTCCTTGATCATTTGCAATAATTTCCACATGATCATTTTGCCAAACACCTACACAGGAATATGTTGTGCCTAAATCAATGCCAATAGCAGTAGTGGTCATTATATTTTATTAAATAAATATGATTTTAAACCATTTTAATAAAAAATATAATTATTCTCATTTAATAAAAAAAATATCAACAAAAATATAAAAGACTATACAAAAATTATAAGCTAGTTAAAATGAAATCATTTCCAAATCTTTTAGATTCCAATATTCACTACCACCACTAGGTATAGGTCGTCTTATTATAAATGGAATCGCTTTTTGTTCTAGTTCTAATTCAGCAATTAAATAACTATCAATTAAATTTTCAGGAACTTTTACTAGTGGTTTTGCACCACATTCAATTTGTTTGGCTCTTTGTCCTAATATGCGTGTTTTTTCTTATTTTGTTAAAAATGGTACAGTTTTGTGTAATGGATCTATTATAATATTAAATTCATCCCTGGTAACCTTAGATAATGCTTTAATTTCATCATAATTATGATTCAAACATTCTGGATGAAAATTCATAATATAATTTTTGGTAATTTCTTTATCAAATTTTTGTAAATAGTTGTCATCTTGATACTCATCGTCATCATCATAGTAGTTATCATCATTATTTTCAACATCTGGATAAATTGTATTTTGCTTCTTATCTTGGTTGGCTTTATTTTTTACTTTTTTTGCACCCCCAGTTTTTGTTTTAAAATTAGAATTGTCAACTTCGTCATTATTAGCATCTGCATTGTCTTCATATAAGTCTTCATCCTCATCTTCAACCTCATCATCATCCTCATCATCATCCTCATCATCATCGTCATCTTCATCTAGTTCAATATCTTCATCTAGTTCAATATCTTCATCTTGTTCAATATCTTCGTCATTCTTATTTTCATCTTCATCAATATTATCTTCGCCGTTATCATCATTATCATCATTATCATCCTCATAATTACTTATTGTAGGTCGCGCATTTACCTTTTTATTTTTTACAAAATTAATTGTGTTTTTATAAGTTCCAACCTCTTCTCCGTCACTATCACCAACTGAAACAGAATAATCGTCATTTTCATTGTCACTCATTTTATATAATATATATTTAATATATTATATATATATTTAAATTATTTCAATTTTATTTAGATTTACCTTTTTTAAAAAGGTAAAACCAAAATCTAGTTTACCTTTTACACCTTTCTCATTTAAAACGCCCATTTTATATATAGAAAAAATAAGAAAAAAAATTGAATAGTTATTTTATTCAATATTGTTAACATAATCAAGGATAATATAACAAATGAATTTACTTTTATTGCCGAAACATTTACAAGATTTGATAAGTGAGTTTAATGTACAACATAGACCATTAATGCATGTACTAATGGATGAATTAAACCGCTATTGGGTTTGGCGAAATGAGAAAGATAAAGATTGCAATAATTGCTTTAATTACGCAGACGAACAATATTCAAAATATATATTATGGAAAAAATACAACTTTTGTGGAGAATGGTGTCGTCATGATTTAGAGGATCATATACGTAAAAGCTATAGAGACTATCAAAAACGTAAAACCTTGCGAAGATAAAAATAATGGGCGTTTTAAATGAGAAAAGGTGTAAAAAAATATAAAACCAAAATTCTAATTTACCTTTTAGAAAAATATACTTTTTCAAAAAAGTATAGCAAACGATTTGGCTCCACCTTTTCTAAAGGTGGATAATCTACTTTTCCTCATTCGCTTTCCACACAGTGTCACAACATGAACATAAATAAACATATTTCATATTTGTATCGTCATATCTAATGTAAATAATTTCACGTTCTTTATCTTTTGTATTTGTCTCACAATCCACATTAGGGCACAATATGGTGTTGATTCTAGGCAATGTTGGGTCTAATTTTGTATATTTATTTATAATATGATTAAATGATTGTTCGCTTTTTTTTATTTGCAATTTAGATACAGTTACATTTTCAATAGATAAATTCGTATTTTCATTCCCACAATGACGACAATAATAAACTAATTTATTAGGATCATCTTCATTTATACGAATATAATACATATTTTCACAATTACTACAAAAATGCATTTCTTATTATCTTATAATAATATTATATTAATTTGTTATTTTTTTATTTCAATTTTATTGTTATATATTTATTTTTGTATAGCAATTAATTTTTCCTTCAATTTGATGTAGTCTACGTTAACCGTCATGTTGTAAAATCCACCTTTTATAACTCTAGAAGGAGTTTCTTGTGTTTTTTCATCTATAAAATTTATTAAAGCTTCATAATTTTTTTGAAAATTTTCCCTTACAATATGATAAAAGGCATCAAAAAATGGATGATAAGATCCTACTTTTTTATTGATTATGTCACATACAGCAATATCAATATTTGAAAACTCAATAATTTTTGTATAATTATCAAATTCAGTATGATATTTATTAACCCCTGGTTCGTTTAATAATGGATCTTTACACAATAATGTACATAATGTTAATAATACAGTAGAAATAGTTTGACACGATGTCCATTGTTCTCCACTCCAAGTATTCAATAAAGACACACATACCTTACCACATTTATATAAATTAGGATTAAATCTAATACCATTACCATTCGTACAGTAGGTTACTTTTGGGGGACTATGAGGATAGTCATATGGAAATTTAAATTCAAAAAAATAATTTCCTCCAAAATATGGTGTATCGCTTGGGCCTAAAATTAATGCATATCCTTTTAAAATGTCACTATCGTCATGAATATAATAAATTCCATTTTCAGTCAATGGATTTTTAATAATTTGTTTTATATCATTCAATAAACGATTGATTGTTTCTTTTGATATAAATGTACTCATTTCTCTCTTAAAATTAACATTTGAAAATGTATTTATATATTTTTTTTATATTTTATTTTTTAGAATTATAAAAAAATGAAATAGAAAAATATCGTTATATTATATCATATTTATATGAATGTTAATACAATGACCACGTTACAATTTAAAGATCTAAACGAATTTTTGTCAAAGCATAGTGCTAAGGTTACTGAAAAAACAAGTGCACCAACAATTATTACACATACTAGAATTGGTAAAAAAGATTTAAATATTTATGGTGGTTCTTACATAATACCACAAGAAAACCTACAAGAGTTTTTCCGTTTATATTATGATCATGTTTTTGTTAAAAAAAAGAAGGAATATCTAACTGAAAAACAGTTAGAAAAAAAATGTCCATTATTAGTTGATTTTGATTTCCGTTATAATCATGTTGTAGAAACTAGGCAACATAGCAAAGAAAATATTCTTGATATGGTTGTTTTATATTTAGAAGAACTTAAGGAATATTTCTTATTTGAAGAAAACAAACCATTTGATATTTTCATTTTTGAAAAACCTAATGTAAATAGACTGGCAGATAACTCTTTAACAAAAGATGGAATCCATATGATGATTTGTTTAGAAGTAGACCATATTTTGCAAATTATGCTTCGTGAAAAAATTATGGATAAGCTTCCAGAAGTATGGGAATTACCATTAATCAATAATTGGGAATCTGTTTTGGATGAAGGCATAAGTAAAGGAATTACAAATTGGCAATTATTCGGTTCACGAAAACCTGATAATGAGGCATATGAATTAACAGGTCATTATATTGTAACATTTGACAAAAATGATGGTGAATTCATGATGGATGAAATGAAAGTAGAGGATTTTGATATGAAAAATAATTTCTATAAACTGTCAGCACAAAATTCACAGATTCCATCGTTTGAATTGAATCCAAAAATAATAGATAAATATAATAAATGTCTTGAGACAAAACATAGTAAGGCTGTAAAAAAGCCGTCGGCTACTAGCAAAACCAAAATCAATCTTATTGTAGATGATGATCAAAATGATGGCGAAGATTATATCTCAATTAATGACATCACTGATAAGGATAAATTGACAAAAGCGATGGATTTAATTTTGAAACGATTAAAACCAAATGAATATGAAGTGAAAGAAACTCATATGTATGCGCAAATATTACCTGCGAAATATTACGAACCTGGATCACATTTATTGAATAGGCAGGTGGCATTTGCATTGAAACATACTGACGAGAGGTTGTTTTTATCATGGATTATGTTGAGAAGCAAAGCTAGTGATTTTGATTATGCAACAATTCCATCTTTATATAATGACTGGAAGAAATATTTTAACACAACGAAAACGGGCGTAACAAAAAAATCAATCATGTATTGGGCAAAGCAAGATGCGTTTGAAGAATACGAGAAGGTATTAGAATCTACAGTTGAGTATTTTATTGAGGAGACACTGGAATCTCAAACAGAATTTGACATAGCACAAGTATTGTTTCAAAAATACAAGGATAGATATGTTTGTGTAAGTTATGATAAAAAGGGAATATGGTATATTTTCAAGAATCACAGATGGGAACCAGATAGAGGTCTAAGTTTACGTCTTGCGATTTCAAAAGATATTCATAATTTGTATTCTATACGACGAACGAACATGGAAAATGAGTATCATCATTATGATCAAAGCGATGATCGTGCAGAATATATTAAAAAGAAAATGAAGGTGATGTCTGATATTATGCAAAAATTAAAAAAAACCAATGATAAAAATAATATCATGCGTGAAGCTATGGAGTTGTTTTATGATAAGGAATTTATTAAAAATATGGATACAAATAAACATCTATTATGTTTTAACAATGGTGTAATTGATTTCAAGACCAAAGAATTCCGTGACGGTTATCCGCAAGATTACATTACAAAGACTACAAGAATTAATTATGTTCCTTTCCAAGCAGAAAGTTATCCAGAAATTATTGCACAAATTCATGATTTTATGGATAAATTATTTCCTATTCAAGAACTGAATAAATATATGTGGAATCACCTTGCATCATGTTTAATAGGAACAAATAAAAACCAAACATTCAATGTATATCACGGTAGCGGTAGTAATGGTAAATCAATTTTAGCAGATGTAATGTCCGCTGTTTTGGGTGATTATAAAGGAACAGTTCCTATTACTTTAGTAACAGAAAAACGTAATGCAATCGGTGGAACATCTTCAGAAATTATACAATTGAAAGGTATTAGATATGCAGTGATGCAAGAACCATCAAAAGGCGTAAAATTGAATGAAGGTATTATGAAAGAGCTTACTGGCGGTGACCCAATTCAAGGAAGAGCTCTTTATTCAGAGAGTGAGACCTTTGAACCGCAATTCAATCTTGTAGTATGTACAAATAATTTATTTGACATTGAAAGTAATGATGATGGTACATGGAGAAGAATTAGAAAATGCGATTTTGTGTCAAAATTTATTGACGATGATGAACCACATACCGATGAAACACCATATATTTTTAAGAAAGACAAAGACTTGAAAAATAAAATACCAGTATTTGCACCTATATTTGCAAGTATGCTTGTCAAAATTGCATTTGAAACACAAGGTAATGTTCCTGATTGTGAATATGTTCTTAACGCATCCAATAAATATAGAATTGGTCAAGATCATATTGCTGCATTTGTAAGTGAAAACATCATCAAAACTGGCGATACCAAAGACCGTATTAAGAAACAAGAATTGGCAAATCATTTCAAGTATTGGTTTACACAAGAACAGGGTAATAATAAGAAAATGCCAAAAGGCGAAGAATTGTATATGTATATGGATAAAAAGTTTGGTTTCCATAAGCCAACTGGATGGCATGGAGCCAAAATATTATATCCAGATGACAATATTAATGAAATAGATGATTTGTAAAAATGTAGTATAAATAAGATAAAATAATTTTAATAAAAATAATTGAAATAAAAATTATATTTTTTTCACTATAAATAATAAATATTTAATTAAAATAGTGAAATCATGTTTTGTAATCCAAATTTTAGTGAAAAAAGAGTGAGGTTTTCGCCTTTTATTAGAGTTTTACCTAACCCTACTATTATACATGTAGAAAATTGCAAATATTTGTGGTGGACGGAGTTAGATAAATCAGCAGCTTATTCAATGATGTATAATGAAATACGTCAATTACAAAGTATTCATCCTAACATGACAATGAAACAAGCAATGAAATTGTTATATCAACCTAATAATTTAACACGATATGACCCGAGTAATTTTGTAATTTAATAGTTCATTGATCGCGTATATTTGTTTATAAATTTTTATAAATTCTTATAAATATTTTTAGGAAAGGAATCTATGATATTGTTGACTACGTATTCAAATAAACGAAACAACCACAAACACACAAAAGGATAAATGATCAATAAAAATAAAATGAAAATACGAATACTTATTTTAACGTCGGTTTTGACTAAAAACATAGATAATATAAAAACAACTACAATAAATATGTAAACAAATAAAAAAAAGTAATAATAATTTCTAATACGAATTAACCCTTCATCTTGATAATAAGATTTACGATCATTTGTTAATGTATCAGACGACGTTATTTTTAATTTTTTTTCCAATTCGTCGTTTTCTATCTTATATTTTTTATATAAATCAAAAATATTATTAAAATTAAGTAGGATTCCTGCATATTTTTTAATATTTGATATAACTGTATTTGCGTCACTATTAAATTTGGTTTTGAATGTATTTATAATAGTATCTGCTTTATTTTGCAATTCTTTATCAATATATGTATTATAGCCATTTTCACCCTGCGTAAATGTAATTAAGTCTTTTAGTGTTGTAGTTAATTGTTGAGGAGCACTTACTACATTAGTTTCTGCGTCTAAATATCGTTGAGTTAATTCTTTTTTTTTTTGATTTTGCATACATGTTGCATCGCAACTAATTGATTCATTTGCTTGTTTAATTAAAGCATTGAACTGATTGAAATCAAATGTGTTCAAATTTGACATTATAATTATATTATACTTATATTATAAGAGTATAATATAATACAAAAAATAAACTATTATTAAAAGTTACTTGGCATAACTACATTGTCAATTACAATATCAGCTTTTTTATTTACATCAGTTTTTTTTGTAAATATATCGTTTATAAATGATTCTTTTGTAGATGAGCCTGTTGATTGTACTGATCCATCATTGTTCAAACACATTCCAAAATTTTGTCCTGACGACAACCACGGATCACTAATACTAACTGAACTATTAACACTAGGTGCATTTTTAATATTAAAGCTCCATAAATAAGATTGATAATTCATGTTATCACGATTCCATATGGATAATAAACGATAAATAATAAACATTGAACCAATTATTGATATTATAACTAATAAAACGTAAAAAATTAACTTTGGTAATAATCCTTTATTGAATAAAAAAGAAATTATGATAATAGGAACTAACATATAAATAATGTATTTCATTAAAAGTGTGTGTTCGTTGTATTTTTCTCCATAATAGTCATTAATTTCTATAAGGCGAATTTTATTGTTTTTTTCCAATTCTAAGTGTTTTAATTTTTTTTTTGATTCATTAAGTTGTTTTTCAACAATTCTAAGAGCGAATGCTTGTTGTTGTAATGCTTCTTGAGAATTAAGTACTCCATCTTTATAGTAAAGATTAACATTACGTAATGTTTGATATAAATTTATACGCATTTGTGAAATTGAATTAATTTTAATAATAATTTTATTGTATTGATCACTTGTTAAATTCGTATTATTTATTTCTAAAGTATCAAATAATTCTTTTTCAATAATTTGTAGTGATTTAATGTCTGTTAAAAGTTTTTCAAGGGCGTCGCTAGAAAGATGATTGACAGAAGGGACACTGGACGGAAGACGAGAAGGAACACTGGATGGAAGCCCAGAAGGAACACTGGATGGAAGCCCAGAAGGAGCAGTAGAAGGGACATTGGATGGAAGCCCAGAAGGAGCAGTAGAAGGGACATTGGATGGAAGCCCAGAAGGAACACTGGATGGAAACCCAGAAGGAGCACTAGAAGGAACACTGGACGGAAGCCCAGAAGGAGCACTAGAAGGAACACTGGATGGAACACTAGAAGATGAAAATGAAGGAAGAATAGAAGAAACACCTAAAGGAACACTAGAAGACATGGCCGAAGAACTATTAGATGGAGCATTAGATGGTACAGGAACATTAGAAGGAACATTAGAAGGAATATTAGATGGAATATTAAAAGACATATAATATAATATAAATATTATTATATTATTAAAAGATAAAATTTATAAAAACTCATTTTTGTTTTTCAAGTTAATCCAATAATTTTATTCACACTTATGTATCTTTAATTTTAATTGATACTATAACAACTCCTAATGCTAAAATACTCCACAACATGTAATTATAATTTTGTTGCAATGTTTTTATATTAGTATCTTTTAAAATGTTGTCTATTTCACTATTATTTTTTTTTAATTCACTTATTTTATGATTAGTTTGTACAGATTTTAAAATGTCATTTTTGAATTTTTGAATACCTTCAAAACCTTCAGTAGGTTTAACAATATTAGTTTGTATGTCTTTAACATTATTATTTAATTGGGATGATAATAAATTTAATTTATTTTGTAACTGAGATAAACGCTGTTTGTTATCAGAAATAATTTTTGCTAAACCATATTTTTCTTGAATAATACCTCCTTGGTTACCGTAGTTTTGATATGTTAATGAATCAATGTTGTTTATTGTATTATCAATACCGATTGGAGGATTGGTTACTTTTTTATCTCGTAAATAAGTAGTTGTTCCAATATTTGAAATTAATTTATTTGGTGAGAAAATATCATTTTCAGGTATTTTTTTTGGTAAACATACAGGATATGGTCCCGTTGTGTCATAGACAAACGCATTACAATCATTATATTTATTACAAGCATTCATACATTTTGTGATGTCAGTTATATTACTCATGGCAGCACCAGGAATATCATTTCCTTGAATATTTGTATTTTGAATTACTGAACTATATGTATTAGCGTAAGTTATATTTGAACTAGGATATGCATGTATTTGAGAATCCGCGTCAACATATGCAAGATGTCCCATATTTGACCTTATACCAACTTTCCCAATGTCATACAAAGCATTTGCTAAATTTCCTCCATAAATATTTTTACTATTATCACCAGTACCCTTTGCACAATTTGATTTAAAAGTATACAAAACTAAATTGCCATCATTTTGCATGATTAATACTAATTTTCCATCGGCACTGACAACCCAATCACCTCTACTCAATATTTGACCATCTTTAATAAAAGGCATACCATATTTACTTTTTGCGAGTGGATAATTTGTATTTGGTTCTTGTTGTCTGCCATTTGTATAAGTGCACCATATAGTTTTTAATACTTCATTAGATTTAGTTTTCCCTACAATACACATATTACCATCATTTTGTAAATTAAGGAAAGAAATACATGCATTTGTATCTACTGTTTTCTTAATTAATATTCTTTGATTATGGCCTTTAGTATTAGTCAATTTACCATGTTTAATCCAACATGAATTATCTGTACTTCTATTCCATGCAAAACCACCACAAATTGGCATATTGGTACAATATTGCTCACAATTTTCTCTACGAACTCGTGGCAGATATATTATATCATTTCCTGGAGCATCAATACCCCAAGACGTACTATATACTTGATTGCAATTTGTACCATTTGGTGATGTATAATAAACATTACCATTTGAATCACAAACGTTCAATGTACTATTTTTGGTTAGAACTGCATATGTAGTAGGTTTACCTGCAGTATTTGACGACCATAATGGAACAAACACGTAACTAAGACCATTTTTCTGCACTGCTTTAATATCATTACTCACCGCACAGTAACCTAATGCTGTAGAAGAATTAGTATTCTGTAAAGCAAAGTATTGATACCCTCCTAAAATAGCAGCATCTTCACAAGCAGTATAACTATATAAATCTCTACTATCACTACCAGAAATGGATATATTTTGAAAAGCTGTAGAACGATCGCCTGCCGTCCATGTTCCTAGAAATTTTATTTCATTGTTTCCGTTAGTGGTAACATTGAAAGTTGTAGAATATTTTGTCCATTGATTTATAGGAGGCTGAAGAGAATAAAAAGTCTTTCCATTAAGTTGAATATTAACAGGATTACTTTGTCTAGAATTGTCACAGCAATTTCTTCCTACAGAATAAAAAGTCAATGTATAATTACCTGGCTTCAAATTGAGTGTTTGAGATATACTAGCGGTTTGTTGAAGAGAAACACACTGATTACCGTTTGGATAAGGAATTGGATATACCCAAGCACTTGAATTATTTAATAAACACGCAGAATTAAAATTCCAACCGGGAACTTTGCTTGTACTAATTATATATTGATAAGAGTTGTTTGCAATAGCAGGTTGACTAAAATTACCGTTTATAATACTACTTTCAAAAGTATATTTTTTTCCAATAAATGTCATACTAGGTTTTTTTTCATCATCTTGATAACAACCAACATATGTAGGAGTTGGTTTTGATGACAACATTGTATTTACAAATACATTTGAACCCTCATGTCCGCAACTCTCATTTGCTTTCATGTTCTTCCCAATAATTAATGGTGGATTTGTAGGTATTTGAGTTCCTTCAATACTATATTCATTTAACCATGGAATAGTAATATTAATGTAATCACTGGATGTATTTGGGCAACCATTTTTTCCTGATATACTTTTTAAAATTGTAGGATCAGGTATATATTTTGCAACACCTTGATTTGTTACATAGTATAACTGTCCTGAAGGGAAGCGTATAACCTTGTTTAAATATTGATTTTTTGGATTTATGCGTTGTACATAGTCAGTTGATGAGACTTGTAGTTGCTTTGTTAATTCATTGTACTTAATTAACGTATCATTATATTCATTCAAAGTTTTATCATATTCCTTTTTTAAATTATCAATAGTTGCATTTGAATTACTACTACTATTACCAGTAAATTCCTCTCTAATAAGGGTAGTTACTGGTTCAGTTGCTTTAATTTTTTCTTGATATTGTGTAAATTTATAACCTTGATAGAGAGACGGATCAGTTATTTTTTTCCTATCCTTTTTTTTTGTTTTTTTTATATTTATTATAAATGAATACAATAATTTATTTAAATTTTTTATAAAAAAAAGAAAAAA
>Ga0114973_10001413_pt1 | contig 17913 bp, 5 predicted proteins | sample M_140807_MF_Meta_FD_87025 | JGI IMG/M metagenome (GOLD analysis project Ga0114973, IMG submission 87025) | Freshwater microbial communities from Lake Montjoie, Canada to study carbon cycling - M_140807_MF_MetaG | ecosystem: Environmental > Aquatic > Freshwater > Lake | place: Lake Montjoie...
AACGCAAGTGCAAGGGATACCATTCATGGGTTCGAGGCAACGCCGGGATGAGCGGCCGCGTTCGCTCGGGCGGCTCGGAGGGATCTGCTGCCGTGCGGTGAGGAGGGTCAAAGCGATGCCGGCAGCCACGAAGAAACGATCCCCCTGTCCAGTCGCCTGCGCGCTCGACCTCATCGGGGACAAGTGGACGCTCCTGATCGTCCGGGATCTGGCGTGTGGCAAGAGCCAGTTCAAGGATCTGACCGCGTCGCCGGAGAAGATCGCCACGAACATCCTCAGCGATCGCCTCCGCCGCCTGACGGCCGCGGGGCTCGTGGAGACGTTCCCCGCACCCGACGCTCCCACGCGATCGGCCTACCGACTGACCGATCGCGGCCGGTCTCTCGGGCCGATCGTGGCGGCGATCGCCGGGTGGGGGCTCGAGCACATCAAGGGCACACAGTTGCGGCTGCGGCCGAACTTTACCGGCTGAGCGCGGTCGGGTCATTCTGGAGCGAGGCCCGTCAACGAAGCCGCCCCGGAGCACGGGGTGCTCCGGGGCGGAGTTGGCTCGAGGCTCGGCTGGGCTCGGATCAGTGGGCCCGGCCGGTGGCCGGCTCCCGCTCCGGAATCCGCATGCAGTAGAAGGAGCGCCACACGAAGTAGAACGCCACCAGGAGCATCACCACGCCGACGATGCCGGTGTAGTCGAAGGGCTTGTCGGGGCCGGTGAGGTGGACGCCGTTGGCGTCGACCGGATGGCGGATCTTGACCGCGATCTCCACGGCCAAGAGGCCGAAGAGGGTCGAGAACTTGATGATCGGATTCAGGGCCACGCTCGTCGTGTCCTTGAACGGATCGCCGACCGTGTCGCCGACCACCGTGGCCGCATGGAGCGGAGTGTTCTTTTCCCGGAGATCGACCTCGACGAGCTTCTTGGCGTTGTCCCAGGCACCGCCGGTGTTGGCCATCGAGATCGCCTGGAAGAGACCGAAGATCGCGATCGAGATCAGATAGGCGACGAAGAAGTTCGGGTCGAACAGCGCGAAGGCGAGGGTGATCGTCATCAGGGCGATGAAGATGTTCCACATCCCGCTCTGGGCATACTCGGTGCAGATCCGCACGACCGTCTTCGAGTCTTCGATGTCGGCCTCGGTCTTGTCGAGATCCATGTTTTGCTTGATGTATTCCACCGCCCGGTAAGCGCCGGTGGTGACAGCCTGCATCGAGGCTCCGCAGAACCAGTAGATCACCGCCCCGCCGCAGATGAAGCCGAGGAGAACCGGGGCATCGGTGAGGCTCAAGGCGAGGAGCCCCTCTTTTTTGAGCGAGAGGATGATCGAGAAGATCATCGTCGTCGCCCCCACGACCGCCGTGCCGATGAGCACCGGCTTGGCAGTCGCCTTGAAGGTGTTGCCGGCGGAGTCGTTGGCCTCGAGATAGTGCTTCCCCTGCTCGAAGTCGGGCTTGAAGCCGAAGTCGCGCTCGATCTCCCTCTCGATCCCCGGGATCTTTTCTGTCTGGGCGAGCTCGAACACCGACTGGGCGTTGTCGGTGACCGGGCCGTAGCTGTCGACGGCGATCGTCACCGGCCCCATGCAGAGAAAGCCGAAGGCGACCAGGCCAAAGGCGAAAATCGAGGCATATTCCCCCATCACCTGATCCAGCCCCAACTGGCTGACGACAAACGCCCCGAACATCAGCCCGGCGATCAGCACGCCGTTCCAAAAGGCACTGAAATAGCCGGCCACGAGCCCGGAGAGGATCGTCAGCGATGCCCCTCCCTCGCGCGAGGCGGTCACGATTTCGTGGACATGCTTCGAATGGGAGCTCGTGAACACCTTCGTGAACTCTGGAATGAGCACGGCGGCGAGCGTGCCGCAGCTGATGATCGTCGCCAGCTGCCACCACAGGTTCGGGAGCTTCGTTCCCCCATCGACGCTGATGTCGCCGATGAGGAGATAGCTCATCAGAAACGACATGCCGATGCAGAGGATCGAGGCGATCCAGATGAGGCGCGTCAGCGGCTCCTCGAAATCGAACTCTTTGAGCCCCTTGTACTTCTTCTCGGAGATCGCCTGATTGAGGAAGTACGACGCCCCCGACATCAGATCCATGAGGAACCGCATGAAGAAGATCCAGACGATGAGCTTCGCCTGGATGTCGGTGCTGGGGACGGCGAGGGTGATGAACGAGATCAGGGCCACGCCGGTGACGCCGTAGGTCTCGAAGCCGTCGGCCGTCGGGCCGACCGAGTCGCCGGCATTGTCGCCGGTACAGTCGGCGATCACGCCGGGATTGCGGGGATCGTCCTCCTTGACGTTGAAGGCGATCTTCATCAGATCGGAGCCGATATCGGCGATCTTCGTGAAAATGCCGCCGGCGATGCGGAGGGCCGAGGCCCCGAGCGACTCGCCGATCGCAAAGCCGAGGAAGCAGTAGCCGACGACGTTGCGCGGTACGAAGAGGAGGATGATCACCATCATGATCAGCTCCAGCGAGATCAGGAACAGGCCGATCGACATCCCGGCGCGGAGGGGGATGTTGACGACGTCCCACGGCTCGCCACGGAGCGAGGCGAAGGCGGTGCGGGCATTGGCGTAGGTGTTGACGCGAATCCCGAACCAGGCGACCCAGAACGACCCGCCGATGCCGACGATCGAGAACAGGAGCACCAGCAGGAGCGTCCCGATCGGTTCGCCTTTGAGAACGAGGAAGTAGTAGGCCATCGCCGCGGCGATCAGCGCGAACAGCAGCGCGAGGAACTGCGCCTGCTTGAGGAGGTAGGTCTTGCAGGTTTCGAAGATGATGTCGGCCACTTTGAGCATCGACTCATGCGCCGGCAGGGCCTTGATCTGGCCGCGCAGGTAGAGCGAGATCCCGAGCGTGCCGGCGATCACGAACGAGCCGTAGAAGAGCAGGTTCCAGCCGCTGATCGATTCGTTGAAGAAGCGGGCCTGCGTGAGATCGGGAATGAGAAGATCGGCCTCACCGGCGAAGGCCGTGCTGCCGGCGAGAAATCCGCCGGCCAGGAGCGTCCAAATCGCCAGCGCCGCGGTGCCGAGCAACTGGCGGGTCGTGGGACGGGACGTGGAAACGACGGTGCGCAGCCAAGCTGACATCATGAAACCCCCTTGAAACGATTGGACCCCCCGCCAAGGCCGGGAGTGTAGCGAATGGCTGGAAACTGGCAACCAGCCTGGGGGATCGGCCGGGGGCGGAGGAGGGTGCAGGGGCGTGATGGGGCCGCTCGATCGGATAGAATCGGCTGGTTTGGGGCTGCTGTCTTTCGGGACAGGGGAGGAGCAGGCATGGTCGACGGGCCAATGAATCTGGTCTCATCACGGACGATCGGCACCGTCGTGCCACCCCGTTGTGTCGCGGCGTTTGCCCGGGGGATCGCCTTCGGCTGGGGGATCGGGCTGTTCACGCTGGTCTCGGCCGGCCCGGTGGCCAGAGCCGAGCCGAACGAAGTCGTGCTCCGCGGTCATGACGGGGCCGTGTTCGCCGCCCAACTCACCCCGGACGGCGAGCGCGCCGTGACGGCCGCCACCGACGGCACCGTCAGGCTCTGGGACGCCGCCACGGGTAAGGAACTGCGCCGTTTTTCCGGCCACACAGGCCCGGTGACCGGGGTGGCGGTCAGTGGTGACGGCCGGACGCTCGTCACCGCGTCGCAGGACAACACGGTGCGGGTCTGGGACCTGCCGCTGCGCCGGCCCATCCTCGCCCGCTCGGCGCATGGGACCGCCACCGCGCTGGCCCTCACCGCCGACGGCCGGACGCTCCTCACTGGCGGCCTCGACCCGATCGCGCGGCTGTGGGACACGCAACGGCTGCGCGACGCGGCGGCGACGGTTGGTGGGGCGGCGCCACCAGCAGGCGGCGACGGTGGCCCGCTGACGCTCGGCGACGCGCTCGGCCCGGCACGGGCCCTCGCCTGGCGGGCCGACGGTGCGCAGTATCTCCTCGCCGATGACGCCGGGCGGATCGTTCTGGGAAGCCCGTTCCTTGACGTGCCGCTGGGAACGATCGGCGTCCATGGCGGAGGCGTGACGGCGACGGCGTTCGTGCCGGGGAACCCACAGCAGATCCTCTCCGCCGGCCTCGATGGCACCCTCCGCCTCTGGCAGGGGCCCCCGGCCGTGGAGCGATCCCTCACTGTTGCCGCCGGGATCCGCGATCTGCTGCCACTCCCCGGGCAACCGGTCGCCGCGGTCGCCCGCGAGGATGGCGGGATCCAAGTCATCGACATCGCCACGATGCAGCCGGTCCGCGATCTGCCGCCGGGCGTTGCGGCACACGCCCTGGCTGCAACGGCGGATGGCTCCACCCTGGTCATCGGCGATGAAGCCGGGGCCGTGCGCTGGGTGAACACCGCCGATGGCGCCGATCGCGGATCGATCGGGGGGCATGCAGGGGGCGTCCTCGATGTCGCCGCGACCGCCGACGGCGCCATGGTGTTTACAGCTGGCGCCGACGGCACGGTGCGGCAATGGGCCCGTCCGGCCGTGGGGAGCCCCCTCGATGGACACGCGCAGGGGGTGAAGCTGGCGGTCGCGGCAGCCGACGGGCAGTGGTTTGCCACCACCGGCGACGACCGGACGCTGCGGATCTGGAGCGGCGCCGGGCAGCCGCTGCGGACCGTCGGCACCCACGAGCAACCGCTCGCGTGCGTGGCGATCTCCGCCGACGCTCAGGGGCTCGCGGCGGGCGACGCTGCCGGTGCGGTCTCGCTGTGGAATCCCCAGAGCGGCGCGGCCCAGGGGGCGCTCCTGCCCCATCTGGGAAGCGTCCGGGCGATCGCGCACCAGCGCGATGGCCGGGCCCTCTGGACCGCCGGGGCCGACGGCACGATCAAGCGGACGAAGCTCCCCCTGCCAGCCGCGCGCTCATTGGCCGGCCATGGTCAAGCCGTGCGCGCGATCGTGACCACGGCCGATGGCCGCGGCGCGTTCAGCGCCGGGCTGGATGGCGTGGTGCGGCAGTGGGACATCCCCTCCGGGCAGGCGGCGCGGACGTTTGGCGAAGGGGCGGCGGCCGGTGCGCTCACAGCGCTGGCGATCGCGGCCGATGACAGCCTGATCGCCGCCGTCAGCGAGACCGGCAGCGTCCGGGCCTGGCGCGTCGCCGATGGCGCGGTCGCCTTTGTCGCCAACCTCCCCGGTGTGCCGCAGCGCGATGTCACGATCCTCCCTCCGGTCGACGGATTGTCGCGGCTGGTGACACTCGGCGACGACCAGCGCTTGCGGCTCTGGACGCTGGCCGCCACGCCGGTGGCCGACGGCAAGGATGTCGTCCCCGTGGCCGAGCTCCCTTTACCGGAAGCGGGCACCGATCGCCTCGCCCTCGCTGCCGACGGCAGCTGGCTGGCCACCTGTGGGGCGGGGCGGATCGTGCGCCGCTTCCGTGTTGATGCCGCGGGGGTCACGCCGATCGAGGGCGGATTCACCGCCGGCGCCGCCCGGATCACCGACATCGCCTGCAGCCGCGATGGGGCCTGGTTTGCCGCCAGCGGCGAGGATGGGAAGGTGTTGCTGTGGGACGCGCGGACGATCGTTGCGGCACCGGCGGATCATCCCCCGGTGCGGACGCTCCTCGCGCGCGCCGCCGTGCGGAGCGTGGCCTTCGATGCCGCCAAGCCGGCCGCGATCGTGACGACGGCGGCTGATGATGGCGCGGTGGTGAACTGGGATCTCGCCACGGGCCGGCAGGTGGAACGGTTTGCCGCCACCGCCGGGATCGTGACCGCGGCGATCGGCCCAGGCGCGGTGCTCGCCGCCGGCGCCGATCCGGCGATCCGCGTCTGGACGCCGGCGGTCGATCTGGTCATCGAGGTGACACCGGGACTCGAGCCTGGCGGTGCCGCGGCCCTTGTCGCGCTCCCCGGCGAACGAGGGATCGCCGCGTTGGTCGCGGGAGAACGTGCGCTGCGACGCTGGGATCGAGATGGCCAACCGCTTCCGGCGGTGCTCGGCGCCGAAGCGGCGCTGGCGCACCTCGCCACCAGCCCCGATGGCCTCCATGCCGTCGCGGCCACCGCCGCGGGGCAGGCGTGGATGTGGAACCTTTCGACCGACGCCATCGTTGGGCCGATCTCGTTGGGGGCCGGCGTGACGACGCTGGCGCTGACGATCCCGGCAACCGCTGAAGCGTTGCCACAGATTCTCGTGGCCGACAGCCTGCCGCGGCTGCGGGCCATCGATCCGACCAGCGGGATGGTCGTCGAGGCGATGGCCCTTCCCTTCCCGGCGCTGGTCCCCCTTTCGACCGGCGCCGCCGGCCCGGGGCCGGGGGGGACTGGCGCCCTGGGGAGGAATTGGGTCGCCTTCGGCGCTCAGCCGCAGGGGGTCCTCAAAGCGCGCTGTTGGGTGCGGACGGTGATCGTCGCGCCGGCCGCGGTCTCGGCGCTGGCGCTCTCTCCCGACGGCGCGAAGCTGTATGGCGCGGGGGAGGAAGGGCGCGTCGTTGCTGTGCGGACGGCCGATGGCGTCAGCGAGCCGGGCTTCGCCGCCGGGCCGGTGCCGATCCGCGAATTGGCCTGGGTGCCGCAGCCCCCATCGCTCGCGGCGGCGTGTGCGGACGGCGCGGTGCGGATCTGGCCGATCGGCGCGGCAGCCGAGCCGAGGATCCTCCGCGACACGGTGCCACTGGTGTCACTGGCGGTCTCTGCCGACAGCAGCAAGCTCGCGACGCTCTCCGAGGCGGGGGTCGTTCAGCACTGGTCGCTGGCCACCGACACGCCCCTCCAGACCTTTCCTGGCCATGCGGCCGGACGCGGCCGGGTGCGATGGCTTACCGACAATCTCTCGGTCCTTTCTGGATCGACCGACCGGACCGTGCGGCAGGTGAAGGGGAGCGCCCTCCGCTCGCTGCGGATTGGCGCCGGGCCGATCACGGCCCTGGCTAGCGCCGGCAGCCAGGTGGTGGTGACCAGCGCCGACGGGAGCGTGCAGGTGGCCGATCTCTCCGGCAACAATCCTCCGCGCCGGATCACGGAGGGCTTGGCCCTGCCGATCGTGCTCGCGGCCCGCCCCGATGGACAGCGGCTGGCCGTGGGGGATGGCACGGGGGGGATCGGGATCTGGGAATCGAATGGTTGGCAGCGCCTCGAGCAAGTCGCCCTCCGCTCGGCGCCTGCGGCCCTCGGCTGGAGTGGCGATGGCCGCAAGCTCGTGGCGGCGACGGCACAGACCGCTGCCGGGGGCCCGACGCTCGAGGTCTTTGGACCGCCGCGGGCGCCGGCCACGGTTTCCCCCGGCAAGGAGTTTGTGCCGCATCAGTCGATTGAGACCGGCGTTGCCATCAGGGCCCTGGCTGTCGATGCGGAAGGACGAGGGACGTGGTGCCTGCATGACGACGGCGTGCTGCGCGAGTGGGGGCTTGCGGCCCTCGATGCACTCCGTCGGTTCGATGCCGGCAGCCCGGTGCTGGCCGTTGCGATCAGCCGGGACGGCGGCACGGTGGTGTCGGGGGGGAACGATCAGTCGGTGCGGATCTGGGATCCGGCCACCGGGCAGCAGCGGGCCCAAATGACCGGTCACGCCGGGCCTGTGCTGGCTCTGGCCCTGACCCCGGACGACGCGATGATCGTCTCCGCCTCGGGGGATCTGACGCTCCGGCTGTGGGATGTCAGCGGTGGGCGGGCCCTCAAGCAACTGGCTGCCACCGACGAGGCGGTATACTCACTTTCCGTTCATCCTGCGGGGCGCACCGTCGCCGCGGGGGGGGCCGATCGGTCGATCCACCTCTACGACATCCTCGGCGGGGGGATCGAGCGGTCGTTGCGGGGGCATACCGATTTCGTCCACGCCGTGGCCTTCAATCGCCAGGGCACAAGGCTGCTCTCCTATGGGTATGCCGGGGTGCTCAAGATCTGGAATCCCGCCGATGGCACGCTCCTCCATGACACGGTGGTGGGGCGGATTGGGAATAACGCCTGCTGGGGGGCGGCAGTGGGGGCGGATAGCGGTGGGGTGCCGGGGGCCGTCGACGACCGGATTGGGGTCGCCTGCGGCGACGGGACGGTGCGGATCGTCGTCGTGCCGGTGTCGGCACGATGAGGGGTGGAGAGGACGGAGAAAGGAAATGACCATGCCAGGTGCGTCATGCCGGGGGATTCATCGGATCGTGGTCGTCGGCCTGTGGTTGGCGACGATCACTCCGTGCCTGGGGGCGGAGCCGGCAGCCGCGCCCGCAGCCCCGTCGGTCGTTCTGGCATCCGGACTCGGGCCGCGCGGTGACCAAGTCGGGCTGGCGTTTGAGCCGGGGGGCGTGCCGGTGCTCGTCGGCGCAGGCGCGCGGCGGCAACTTGTTGTCACCGGCTCATATAGCTCGGGGCAGCGGCACGATGTGACGCGCGAGGTCGCCTGGGAGGTGAGCCCTGCCGGCCATGCCCAGATCGGTGCCGACGGATTTCTCGAGCCACTCGCCGACGGCGACGTCACGATCACCGCCCGGCTGGGTGACTCCTCAGCAGCGCTCCCGGTGCGCGTGGAGCGGACGGCTGAGGAGCTCCCCGTCAGTTTCACCAATGAGATCGTTCCGATCTTCACCCGGCTCGGCTGCAATACCGGCGGCTGCCACGGGAAGTCGGACGGGCAGAATGGCTTCCGCCTCTCGCTCCTCGGCTTCGAGCCGGCCGAGGACTACGCCTTCCTCGTCCACGAGACGCGCGGCCGGCGGATCTTCCCCGCCGATCCCGAGTTTTCCCTCCTGATCACGAAGCCGACAAACCTCCTTCCGCACGGTGGCGGGAGACGGCTGGCCGAGGATTCGCACGAGCGCGAGCTTCTGGTCCGCTGGATCCGCCAAGGGGTGCCGTTCGGGAGTGCCGACGACCCGGTGATCGAACGCATCCGTGTCATCCCCGATCAGCGCGAGATGCCGTTTGACGGTCGGCAGCAGCTGGCCGTGATCGGCGACTACAGCGACGGCAGTCAGCGTGACGTGACGCGCCTGGCGATCCTCGAGTCGAACCAGCCGGAGCTGGCCACCGTCGATAGCACGGGGCTGGTGACGACGAAACGCCGGCCGGGGGAAGCGGCGGTGATGGTCCGGTTTCAGGGGAAGGTGGCCCTCTTCCGGGCGCTCCTTCCCCAGGGGCTGACGGTGGCGGCAACGCTGCCGGAACGCAATTTCGTCGACACCGCCGTGATGAACCGGCTCCGCCTCCTCGGGCTTCCACCGTCGCCGGTGTGCAACGACGGCACCTTCATCCGGCGGGCGACGATCGACATCGCGGGGAGGCTGCCGACGGCCGATGAGGTCCGCGCCTTTCTCGCCGACAGCTCGGCCGACAAGCGTGACCGACTCGTCGAGCGGCTCATCGCCAGCCCCGACTATGCCGACAACTTCGCCGCGAAATGGTCGGCGCTGCTGCGGAACAAGCGCCGCAACGGCACCGACAGCATCTACACCTTCCGCTTCCACGACTGGCTCCGGGACGCGCTCGACCGCAATCTCCCCTATGACCAGATCGTCCGCGGGGTGCTGACCGCCGCCGGGGACGCGGAGGCCCATCCGCCGGTGCAATGGTTCCGGGAGGTGTCGCAGCCGGGGCTGCAGATGGAGGACACGGCGCAACTCTTCCTGGGGATGCGGCTGGGCTGCGCGAAGTGCCACCACCATCCGTTCGAAGAGTGGAGCCAGCAGGATTACTACGGCTTCGAGGCCTTCTTCACGCAGGTGGGCTTGAAGAACAGCCTCTTCAACCCGCAGCAGAACCAGCCCGACATGGTCTATCTGAAGGATATCGTGCCGGCGTCGACAAACCCCCGAACGGGCAAGCCGGTGCCACCGACGCCCCTCGGCGGCGCGGCGCTCGACATCCCCGCCTGGGAGGATGCGCGGCAGCGGCTCGTCGACTGGATGGTGGAGCCGGCCAACCCGTTCTTCGCCAAGGCGCTCGTGAACCGCACCTGGAAGCACTTCATGGGGCGCGGGATCGTGGAGCCGGAGGATGATCTCCGCGTCACCAATCCGCCCACCAACCCAGAGCTCCTCGACGGCCTGGCGGCCCGGTTTATCGGCAGCGGCTACGACCTCAAGGATCTCGTCCGCACGATCTGCACGTCGTCGGCCTACCAGCTCTCGTCGGAGGCGACGGACGACAACCGGCTCGATCGCCAGAATTTTTCCAGCTTCCAGCCCCGTCGCCTCACGGCCGAGATCCTCTTCGACGCGATCAACAGCGCCGTCGGTGTTCCCGCCACGTTCAACGGGCTTCCTGCCGGGACGCGCGCGGTGCAACTCCCCGACAACGGCTTCGACACCTACTTCCTCAAAGTGTTCGGCAAGCCGGAGGCCTCGAGCGCCTGCGAGTGCGAGCGCAACCCCGAGGCGAATCTCGCCCAGTCGCTCCACCTTCTCAATTCGCAGGAGGTGCAGGGGAGGCTTCAGGGGGGCAAGGCCCTGCCGGCGACGTTTGCCAAAGACGAAGCCCGATCGCTCGACGAGCTCATCGACGAGCTCTATCTGCGGGCCTTCGCCCGCCAGCCGACGGCGGCTGAACGCGGCATCGTCCGGGGGCATGTCGAGGGGGCCGACAACCGCCAGCAGGCGTGGGAGGACATCCTCTGGGCGGTGCTCAACGCCAAGGAATTTCAGTTCGTGTGGTGATCGCTGCTGCCGGCCGTAGGGCCACGGAAAGGGGGAGTGTCATGGGTTCGGTGTTCGCGGGGTCTGATCCCTTCCTCTCGAGCCGCAGGCGACGACTTCCCGTGGCGGGGGTCATCCCCCTGCTCGTCGCCATCCTTGCCGTCGTGCTCCCGAGCGGACCGGCCGCGGCACAGCTGCCGGCGGCTCGTCTCGATGCGATTCTCCCGGCCGGTGGCCCCGCCGGCACGACGTTCACGATGACGCTTCACGGCGTCGATCTCGACGACCTCACCGAGCTGCGGTTCTCCCATCCGGGAATCTCGGCGAAGCCGCATCTGGCGGAGCCCGGCCCCTTCGATCTTCCCCCCTACGGCAACGGGCCGGGCGCGGTGGAAAACCAGTTTGACGTCACGATCGCCGCCGACGTCCCGGCCGGGGCGCACAGTGTGCGCGTGATCGGGCGCTATGGCTTGTCGCCGGGGCGGACCTTCTTCGTCGATCCCCTTCCGGTGCTGTCGGGGCCGGAGCCCGATCGGCCCGACGACGAGCCGCCCACCGTCGCGCTGCCGGGGATCATCGACGGCGCCTTCAATCCGGCCGGCGATGTCGATCGCTTTTTCATCGATGCCAAGGGGGGGGAGCGACTCACGATCCGGGTGCTCGCCAGACAGATCGATTCGCGGGCCCGGCCGGTTCTCTCGATCGCCGCTCCCGACGGGAGGATCGTCGCTGCCGCCCGCGCCGACGGTGGCGCCGACGCCGTGCTCGGCGTGACGTTCCCCGCCGATGGCCGCTACGTCCTCGAGGTTCGGGACGAGGTTCACGGCGGAGGTGGAGATCATCCCTACCGGCTACTGCTCACCACTGCCCCCTGGCTGGCTGCCATCTTCCCCGCTGCGGCGCTGCCCGGATCGAACGAGGAGGTCCTCCTCCTCGGCCGTGGTCTTCCGGGGGGGCAGCCGTCGACGATGACCCTCGACGGCGCGCCCCTGGAGGAGCTGCGGCTGCGGGTCGCTGTTCCGGCCGATAGCGCCGGGGGAATCCGCTTCGACGGCCGGCTCGAGCCGGGGCAGTTCGCGGTCGATGGTGTCGGCGTGAAGGTCGATGGTCCGGGCGGCCCCTCGAATCCGCTCCTTTTGTCGGTGGCCTCTGCGGCGCTTGTCCGTGAGGCCGACGGCAACGACCGGCCCGCAAACGCCCAGCCTCTCGCGCTGCCGTGCGAGGTGGCGGGGAGGTTTTATCCGCGGCGCGATGTCGATTGGTATTCGTTCGAGGCGAAGAAGGATGACCGACTGTGGATCGAGGTCTGGTCGCACCGGCTCGGCGCCCCGGTCGATCCGGCGCTGGTCATCCAGCGGGTCGAGCCTCCGGCCGAGGGAGCCACGGAGCCGAAGGTGACGGTCGTGGCGAATGTCGACGACGCCGGTCAGGTGGCCGGGATGAACGACATGACGAGGCGTTACGGCGGGCGGGAGTTCGACCAGCGGAGCTTCGACCCGGCGCTGATGTTCACGGCGCCGGCCGACGGCACCTACCGGCTCCTCCTCCGCGAGAGCCGTTCGCAGGTCCGTGACGATCCGCGCCTCGTCTACCGGCTCGTCGTCCGTCCGCCACAGCCCGACTTCCGGCTTGTGGCCGTGCCGGTCGACACGTCGGGCGCGCTCCTGCTGCGCAAGGGGGGGCGGGAGATGGTGCGCGTCGTCATCGCCCGGCTCGATGGTTTTGACGGCGAGGTGACGGTGGCGGCGAGCGGTCTGCCGGCGGGAGTGACCGCGACGGAGATCGTCATCGGGCCGGGGAGTTCCGTCGGCTACCTGACGCTCTCGGCCGATGCCGGTGCGGCGCCGGTCCAGGGGGCGCTGGCCGTCAGCGGTCGGGCGACGATCGCCGGGCAGCCGGTCACCCGCGAGGCCCGATCCGGGATGGCCCTCGACACGCTTCCGTTCGTGCAGCCGGATGGGCAGGGGCAGAGTGTTCGGGCCCGTCTCATCGAGCGGATCATGGTGAGTGTGTCGGCCGACGAGAAGGCGAGTGTGGCCCTCGGGCTCGGCGATGGAAAGCCGATCGAGACCTGCCGGGGCGCGGTCGTGAAAGTTCCCTGGACGGCGACGCGTGCGGAAGGAGCGACCGCGGCGATCACGGGCTTTATGCTCGGATTTCCCCCCGGCATGAATCTGCCGCAGGTGGCGATCGGCGGCGGGACTGCCGGCGAGTTCGAACTGCGCCCTCCGGCAACGATCCCGCCGGGGACCTATTCCTTCATCGTCGCCGGGTCGATGCAGGGGCTCCAATACGCACGCAACCCCGAGGCGGCCACGAAGGCCAAGGGGAAGGCCGACGCGTTTGCGACGGTGGTCACCGAGACGCAGGCTGCCGGGCAAAAAGCGCAGCAAGAGGCCCAGGCGGCGGCCACCGCCTTCGCCGCTGCGGTGGCTGAGGTAAACACGCTCACTCAGGCGGCCGTGGCTGCCGGGCAGGCGGCAAGCCAGGCGAACACGGTGCTCACCGCGGCAGATCAAGCGCTCGCCGCGGCAACGAAGCGGCTCGAGGCGACGCCGGGCGACGTGGCCCTCCAGGCCGAGGTGGTCAAGGCGCGCCAAGTGCTCGACGAGGCAACGGCCAAGGGGAAGCTCGCCACCGAGGCGATGGTGGCGGCGACGGCGAAGCAGGAGGAGTCGGTCGTCAAGCGGACGGCTGCCGAGGAGATGAAGCAGCGGATGGAGGAGGGGGCACGCGAGGCGCAGAAGCTCGCGCAATTGGCCCAGCAGGAGAAGCAACGCCTCGATCAGAAAGCGCAGCAGCAGCAGTCGCAGTCGGCGCCCCGCGGCATCAACGTCAACCTCCCCTCGCCACCGGTCATCATCAAGATCGCCGATCATCCACTCCAGGTGGGCAATCTCCCGGAGCGTGTCGCCGTCAAGGCGGGGGGGATGGTGGAGGTGCCTTTCCGGGTCGAGCGTCTGTTTGGTTTCACCGGCGACGTTTCCGTCCAGTGTCAGCCCCCCACGACTGCCGGCGGCTTTCCGCAGGCCTCGCTGAACCTTCAGAGTGCGATGGCCGACGGCAAGCTTGTCGTCTCGCTGCCACCGACGGCATTGCCCGGCGAACATCGTGTCCCGCTGCGATTCAGCCTCAACTTCAACGGCCAACCGCTCTCGTTCGAGCGCCCGGTGGTGTTTGTTGTCGAACCCACCGATCCGGCCCCCCCGAAGTGATTCCCCGCCCCGCGCCGCCCCGGTTGCCGGAGGGGGGGTAAACCTGGAGTCGACTCCGATGTCAGCCCCTGTGCCTCGTTTTCTCACCGCTGTGATCCTCGTCCTGGCGACGCTGGGCGGCCCGGCGCGGGCCGAGCCGATCGCGGTCGAAGAGGTGAAGCGGGAGGAGCCGGTGATGTTCGAGCGCGACATCCTCCCGATCCTGCGCCGGAATTGCCTCGCCTGCCACAGCCGTTCGGAGCGGCAGGGGGATCTGGTCATGGAGACGCGGGCCGAGATCCTCGCCGGCGGCGACACCGGCCCGGCGATCGTGCTGGAAAAGGGGGAGGAGAGCCTGCTCTTCATGCTCGCCGCCCATCGTCGCGAGCCGGTCATGCCACCGGCCGGGAATGACGTTGCCGCGGTGGCGCTTGCGCCCGCGGAGCTCGGGCTGTTGCGCTTGTGGATCGATCAGGGGGCGCGGGTGGCCGGCGCCGGAGGGGCGCCGGTGCCGACACGCTGGCAGCCGATGCCGGCCGGATTCAATCCCGCTCTCGCCGTGGCCCTCGCCCCCGATGGCCAGACGGTGGCCTCGGCTGTCGCCAACCGGCTCCGGCTCCATCATGTCGCCACCGGTGGGCTCGTGACCGAGTTTGTCGATCCGGTTGTCGACGCGCGGGCCGGCGCTGGTCCTGGTGTGGCCCATCGCGACGTCATCGGTGCCCTCGCCTTCGATCCCTCCGGCGACACGCTCGCGTCGGGGGGATTCCGGGAGGTGAAGCTGTGGCGCCGGCCGCGGGATGTGAAGGCCTGGCAGGGATCGGCCGGCGGGCCAACTCCGGTGATGGCCGTCACGCCCGACGGCAGGCTCGTGGCGACCGCTGCCGGTGCTGTCGTGAAGACGTGGGATGCCGCCACGGGGGCTGCCGGACGCGAGTTCGCCGGGCATGCCGAGCGGATCACGGCACTCGGCTTCCCGGGGGATGGCACGACGCTCGTCTCGGCCTCGGCCGATGGCATGATCCGCCTCACCGCCGCCAGCGACGGAACCCTCCGGGGTGTCGTCGAGACGCCAATGCCGGTGACGGCCTTCGATGTTGTTCCCCACGCCGGACGGCCCGGGGGGCGGCTGGTCGTCGCCGGGGCCGACAACCAGCTCCGCACCTTCGAGCTTCCCGAACGCGCTCCGCAGAAGATGATCGCCACGGTGGTGGCTGACCGCCGCGCCGTGACGACCCGCGACCGGCGCTGGATGGCCGTGGCGGAGCCGGCCGAGGGGGGCCGGACGCGTCTGGAATTGCTCAAGGTCGATGCCGCCGGGCGGACCGACCCGCAGTCGTCGTTCATGCTCCCCCCACTGGCCGCCCCGATGACGGGCTTGGTCCTTCTGCCCGGTGCGGCGAAGGAGGCGATCCCGCGGATCGTCATCGGCTCAGGCGACGGCCTGCTCACGCTCGTCGCGGCGCCGGCGGATGGAGCTGGCGGGGAGGGGCGGATGGAGCGCCGGTGGCGCGCGGCAGCGGCGAAGGTGACGGCGCTGGCGGCTGGCAGCGATGGAAAGCATCTCGCCACCGGCCTCGAGAATGGTCAGGCGACGCTGTGGAGGATCGGGGAGGATGCCCCGCGCGCGGCGCCGGTGGCGGCGGACGTGGCTGCGGTAACGGCCTTTGCCCATCATCCCGCCCGCCGGCTCGTTGCCCTGGCCGGGAGCCTCGACGGCAAGCCGGTGATCCGTGTCATCCGACTCGAAGGAGGTTTGATCGCGGCCACGCTGCCGGGCCATGAGGGGGGAACGACGGCGCTCGCCTTCTCGGCCGACGGGGGGCGGGTGGTTTCGGGGGGCGCTGATGGGATCGTCCGGCTCTCCGATTGGACGAATGCCGCGGCCGCACCGATCGGTCGTTTCGAGGCGGGGGGAGCGGTGACCGCCGTTGCCGTCAGCCCCGATGTGACGCTCGTGATGGCGGCCCGGGCCGATGCGGTGCTCCGCACCTGGACCGTGGCCGACGGCCTGGCGGGCAAGGATCTCACGGGGCATACCGGGAAGGTCCTTGCGGCCGGTTTCCTGGCTGGCAATCAGCCCTGGTCGGTCGGCGCCGACCGGTCGGTCAAGGTCTGGAATCTCGCCGAGGCCCGCCCGGCTGCGGCCTGGGATCTCCCCGCGCCGCCAACGGCGCTTGGCCTGTCAGCCGATGGCAACACGCTCGTGGCTGCCGGCGAGGACAAACTCATTCGCACCCATGCCCTGGCCAATGGCCAGATCCAGCAGACGTTCACCGGCCATACCGCGCCGGTCGTCGCGGTTGGCCTGGCCAGCGATGGCAAGCGACTGGTGTCGCTCGAACGTGACGGTGGGCGCGAAGGGACGTTTCTCTGGGACGTCCCGACCGCGCGCCTCGCCGAGGCGGTCGACCAGGCGGTGGTGGCGGAATCTCCTCAGCTCGGCCTGTTCCTCGACGGCGCGGAGAGCGCCTCCCTGGCGATCCGTGGAGATGGTCGGCTGCTGCCCGCAGACCTCCGCTTCGCCAGGCACCTCGAAGGGGGCCAGCAGGGGGTGAGTGGCTTGGCGTTCCTCGGCGGCGGCCAGCAGGTGATTGCCGCGTCCGTCGACGGATCGATCCGCGGCTATCAGGTCGAGACGGGGCAGGGTCTGTTCACGGCCGGCCATGGCGTCGCGATCCGCACGCTGGCGGTGGCCGACGAGCAAACCTTCGCCACTGGGGGCGCGGATGGATCGTTGCGCCTCTGGCAGGCGGGGGGAGCCGCCTTCGGCATCCACGGGATCGGCAATCTCGGCGGGGAGGTGACGGCGCTCGCCTGGTCGGACGACCGAACACGGATCGTCACTGCGGTCGCCGGTGGCAAGCCGACCGTGATGATCCACGACACCACCACCGGTGTGCTCCTCCAGCGGTTCACCAGCCACGCCCAACCGGTGACGCATCTGGCCTGTGTGGTGGCCGGGGAGGGAGGCAACGCCGGGCCTGAGGTGGCCCAGTGGGTGCTGTCGACGGCGGCCGACGGTGCCTGGCGCTGGCAGGTGGTGGCCGGCCGATCGATGGCGGGGCTCAACCAGAATCCGGTCCATGGGGGAGCGGTGACGGCCGTGGCCCGCTTCCCGGGAGACGGTGGAGAGGTGCTGACTGGCTGCGCCGATGGCGTGGCCCGGCGGATCCGTCTCGCTGACGGGCAGGTCGTGACACAGTATGCCCACGGTGGCCCGGTGGCCGGGGTGGCAGTGAGTGCCGATGGAACGCGGGTCGCGACCGTGGGAGAGAACAAGCTGGCCCGCCTCTGGCAGGCGGGGGGACAGCAGGTGGCAGAACTGCGCGGCGACCAGCGCCTGCGCACGGCCATGGCCGGGCTGACGCGACAGGTGACCACCGCCACCGAACGGGTGGCGCGCACGAAGCAGCTCCTCGAGGCCGCTGATAAGGACCTGCCGGTGCGCAACGACCTGTTTACCAAGGCGACGGCGGCCCTAGCGGCGGCGACGACCGACGTCCAGCAGAAGACCACCGCGGCGATGCAGGCCAGCGACGCGAAGACCACCGCCGAGCGGGAATCGATCGCCGCATCGGCGGCGGCCCGCGCCATGCAGCTGGCGAAGGCCAAGGCCGATCAGGCCGTGAAGGAGGTGGGAGTGGAGTTGCAGGTCGCCCAGCAGCGCGTCGTGCAGCGGCAGGCGGCTGCCGATGCCAGGCCCACCGACGCCGGGCTCAAGCAGGCCGTGGCCGAAGCCACGGCGGTCGTGCCGCAGGTGCAGCAGAAGCAGCAAGCCGCTCAGGCGTTGGCGCAGGCTGCAGCCCAGGCAGCCACCGCCGCCGCCACGGCAGCGGGGGCCGCAGCCACGAAGGCGACCGAGGCCGGGAAGCCGGCGGCCGCCGCGGTCGCCGCCCTCAAGACGGCGGAGGGGGCGAAGAGACTGGCGATGCAGCAAGGGGAGATTGCCAAGCGGGAGTTGGAGCAGGCGCAAGTCTCCCTCCAGGTGGCGCGTGACAGCCACCAGCGTGCCGAAGGGACGCTCAACGAGACGAAGGGGCGGCTCGACGCGACAACCAACGCCGCCAATGCAGCCGAGCAGCCGATCCGGCGCGTGGCCTTCTCCCCCGACTCGACCCGCCTGGTAACGGTCGGTGAT
>Ga0114973_10001415_pt1 | contig 17906 bp, 4 predicted proteins | sample M_140807_MF_Meta_FD_87025 | JGI IMG/M metagenome (GOLD analysis project Ga0114973, IMG submission 87025) | Freshwater microbial communities from Lake Montjoie, Canada to study carbon cycling - M_140807_MF_MetaG | ecosystem: Environmental > Aquatic > Freshwater > Lake | place: Lake Montjoie...
CAAGTTTTTCCAACTCTTTTTCAAGTTTTTTTTTAAAATCGTCAAATAGTTTATATTGTAAAAGGCTTATATTACCAAAAATAAAATCCACAAAAAATTCAATTTTATCATCTAAATTAATACTTTCGGGGAAGCCATTCTGGTATATTTGCATTAATATTTTTACCATTTTTTCTACAACTCGATTTTGTTGTTCATCATTTTTCTTATACCAATTAGCCAAATCAATGTCCTTGTCAAATTGAAATAATTCATTTTTACTTTGATCTATTTTGATTTTTTTATGTTTATTAAATTGTTTTACCAATGATTTAATTTCATCTCTATTGGAAAAGGCAATCGCATCTCTTCTACGCGGCATTTTTAATTTTAAAAAATTTTTTTAAAATTTATTACTTTATTTATTTTTAATTTAAATCCATTTGTAAGGTCCACTGCCTTTAACTTGAACATCACTCTTGAGTGGTTCAACTTCAATTGAATTTCTTCTACCAATCACAGTCCAGAAGAATGAACCACTTGGTCCATAGACTGAAAATTTACCCTCTACTACCTTGCTTACACCATAAATGTTGATTGAATTTCCATCCGAGATGGCAGTAACCAAGACAGTAAACTCATCAGCAATGTGTTGAGCATATTCAGGTAAAACAATTTCAATGCTCGAGTTGTTGGTAATTGAACCTTCACCTCTGTAATAAACTCCTGCTTCAGGACCTTCAATACAGGCGTGAACAAGATATTGCTCAGGATTTTGAGGATGGTCAATGACGAAAGTTTTATTTCCTCCTCCAGAGACCGTTGAACTGTTACTATCATAAACTATAGATTGAGTTACAGTATCAAAATATACAGGGAAATAGTTATCATTGGCATAATTTACTGCTCCAGCTGTTCCAGAACCACTTTGAACTGCAGTGCTTGTAGATACATTTAATCCAGTTGGACCCGTAACTCCTTGAAGTCCAATTAATCCAGTAGGCCCTTGAGCACCAGTAGGTCCTTGTAAACCTGTGGATCCAGTTAAACCAGTTGCTCCAACGCTTCCTGCAGGTCCAGTAGCACCAGTATTTCCAAAAAATCCAGTTTGACCAGTAGCTCCACGGAAACCTCCAGGACCCAAACTACCTGTAATTCCTTGAGAACCAGTTTGACCAGTTGATCCTTGAAGACCCGTAGGACCTTGTTGACCTGTTTGACCTTCGCTACCAGTTGGACCAGTTGATCCTGTAGCTCCAATCATACCAGTTTGACCGGTTTGTCCAGTAAGACCTTGTTGACCGGTTTGTCCAGTAGGACCTTGCTCTCCGGTAGGACCTTGACGACCGGTTTGACCGGTTTGACCAGTAAGTCCTTGTTGACCAGTTTGCCCAGTAGCTCCTTGTTCTCCGGTTTGACCTTGTTGCCCAGTTTGCCCTGTTTGTCCTATTGATCCAGTTGCTCCTTGTTGACCAGTTTGTCCTGTTCCTCCTTGTAAACCGGTAAGTCCTTGTTGACCAGTTTGCCCTGTTGCACCATAAGCTCCAGTAAAGCCAGTTGGTCCAGTGCCTCCTTGATTACCACGAGTTCCAGTAAAACCTGTGGCTCCAATAGCTCCAGTAGGTCCTTGAACTCCTGTCTGCCCGGTAACTCCTGTAGATCCTTGTTGACCAGTTGAACCTGTAGAACCAACTGCCCCTGTAAGACCGATGGCTCCTGTAATTCCTTGAGAACCAGTAGTACCAGTTTGCCCAGTTTGACCTTGTTGTCCAGTTTGTCCGGTGGGTCCTTGTTGACCAGTTGGTCCTTGTTGGCCAGTTTGTCCTGTAGCTCCTTGTAAACCAGTTTGTCCTGTAGCTCCTTGTAATCCAGTTGGTCCTTGTTGCCCAGTTTGTCCAGTTGGTCCTTGTTGCCCAGTTTGACCAGTAGCCCCTTGTTGTCCAGTTTGACCAGTAGCCCCTTGCTGTCCAGTAGGACCTTGTTGACCTGTTGGTCCAGTTTGTCCTTGCTGTCCAGTTTGACCAGTTGCACCTTGAACTCCTGTTTGTCCTTCTAAACCAGTGGTACCTTGTTGACCAGTTTGACCAGTGGCTCCTAATCGCCCAGTTGGACCCGTAACTCCGGTAGAACCCTCAATTCCAGTAATGCCTTGTATTCCTGTAGGTCCTTGTTGCCCAGTAGCTCCTTGTTGACCAGTTTGACCTGTAGGTCCTGTGACTCCAGTAGATCCTTGAACACCATCAATACCAGTAGCACCTTGATTACCATCAGGACCTTGACCTCCTTGTGTTCCTTGATTTCCTGTTGGACCAGTAGCTCCTAAAATACCCGTGGGACCTTGTTGACCAGTTTGACCAGTGGGTCCTTGTTGACCAGTTTGACCAGTAGCTCCTTGAAAACCAGTATATCCAGTATTTCCAAAAGATCCTTGTTGCCCTGTTGGTCCAGTAGATCCTACAGAACCAGTTGCTCCAGTGTAACCATAAAATCCAGTAGGACCAGTACTTCCTTGAGATCCTCGAACCCCTGTAATTCCAGTTACACCAACTGAACCTTGATTACCAGTTATACCGGTTACTCCAGTGGCTCCTTGAATACCTTGTTGACCAGTAGGACCGACATTTCCATCCGGACCTGGATCACCGGCGGCCCCAGCTGGTCCAGTGCTACCAGTAACTCCTAATAACCCAGTGATACCTTGAGCTCCAGTTAATCCTCCAGATCCAGTTGGACCAGTTACTCCTTGTAATCCTGTTAGACCCGTAAATCCTACTTGACCAGTGATTCCTTGTTGTCCGGTTGGACCAACATCTCCAGTTGAACCTACTGAACCAGTAAGACCGGTTTGTCCAGTAGAACCAAAAACTCCTGGGGAACCAGTATTACCAATAGATCCAGTTACTCCAGGTTGACCAGTTTGACCAATAGATCCATTGGGGCCAGTTACACCCGTAGCACCTTGGTATCCAGTGGAGCCTTGAGCACCCGTTAAACCAGCCTCACCAGTATGACCTAAAGATCCAGTAGAACCAGTAGCTCCAATAATACCTGTAGTTCCAGTGCTACCTTCTTGACCAGTAAGACCAGGAGATCCTAAATTACCGGCTTGACCAGTGGGACCAACAAAACCAGATAATCCTGCAACACCCGTAGTTCCATTTGGTCCCGTGGTTCCTTGAGCACCAGTCATACCAGGAGAACCAGTAGCTCCAAGGACACCAGTAGAACCTTGAAGACCAGCTTCACCAGTAGGACCAAAGGTTCCAGTAATTCCTTCTTCTCCAGTAATACCAGGAGAACCAGTAGCTCCAAGAACACCGGTAAAACCTTGAAGACCAGCTTCACCGGTAGGACCATCGGGACCAGTAGTTCCTTCGGCTCCGGTAATACCAGGAGCACCAGTAGATCCAAGAACACCTGTAAAACCTTGAACACCGGCTTGACCAGTTGGACCATCGGGACCAGTAGTTCCTTCGGCTCCGGTAATACCAGGAGCACCAGTTTCACCTAGAACACCGGTTTGACCTTGAGCTCCTTGTTCACCAGTTGGACCATCATCACCAGTAGAACCTAAAGGTCCAGTAGCTCCAGTTACACCATCACTTCCATCAACTCCTGGAATTCCTTGAACACCTGTTGGACCTTGTGCACCATCCAAACCAGTTTGACCAGGAGCTCCATCAGCTCCTGTTGGGCCTGTGACTCCAGTTAAACCATCACTTCCATCAACTCCTGGAATACCTTGAACACCTGTAGGACCTTGTGCACCATCTAAACCAGTATGACCAGGAGCTCCATCAGCTCCTGTTGGTCCTGTTGCTCCAGTAACACCATCATCACCATCCATACCAGGAATACCTTGAATACCGGTTGGACCTTGTGTTCCATCTAAACCAGTAGGTCCAGGAGATCCATCAGCCCCGTCGGCTCCGGTTTCTCCCGTAGCTCCTGGAGCTCCTGCTACACCAAAAGTTCCTGGAGATCCTTGTGCACCTTGAACTCCTGTTTCTCCAGGAGCTCCAGTCACACCTTTACTTCCCATAGATCCAGTAGGTCCATAGCTAGAATTATTAATTGTATTTACATTAAGAGTATCTACTGTAATAGACGTTACACCAATAAATGTTGTACCATCACTAAAAGTAATAGACCCTCCTCTAATAAATGTGCTATTTGCATCAGCTCCTACCTCAATTTGAGCTTCAGGTAATCTGGAATGAAAACCAGTAAAGTTGACTTGAGTTTGAAGCTCAGCTACTGCACCAGCAAGTCCAGATATATAACTTGCTTGAGCAGCTTCTTGTAGAATGTTACAAGAATTATTTTGCGGTCTATTTTGATTAAATAAGGGATTTTGACTTTGATTAGAAAGTGGAGTAGGGGGTAATGGAATCGGCGTAGGCGGAATAGAAGGAGTATTTGGTTGAGGGGTTTGTGGAGGATTCTGTGAATTTCTTCTTGAGTTTTTTCTAGACGACATACTTTATTTTTATAAAATATTAAAAAAAATTTTATTTAAGGAAACTCTTTGAAAATAAAAATGATGCTACCGGAAGCATTTGACATTGAATTTTATAAAAATAAATATGATGATCTTAAGGATTTAGACGACGAAAAAGTTGTTTATCATTACAGAAAAATAGGTAAATATGAAAACCGTCAATATTGTGATTTACCAGATAACTGGGATTGGGAAAAACATCAACAAAATTTTTCCAACGACATTTTTACAAAAGAAGAAGCAATTACTCATTATTCAATCCATAAAAATTATGTTAGTGCTGATAAAAGCCAAGAATTAACAACCGATAAAGAACCTATTTATATTGTCTATTTTATATGTATTAATCCAGATAAAAATTGGGGCGACTTTATAACAGGTCAAATTGGAGATATGTTACGATGCAAGATTTTGGATAAAGCAAAATTATTTGTAGTCATTTCTGGAAAAGAAGCCGAAATTAAGCAAGTAGAAATATTAATTTCAGGAATGGTTGAAAAACAAGTCGATTATACCCATATTTTTACAAATGAATTTGAATTTCCAGCCATTGAAAAAATTTCTCAATTAGCCAAAGAATTTCCAGATAAAATTTTTATATACCTTCATACCAAGGGAATGTTTTTTAATCATCCTCATACTTGGAGATCTGTCATGAATAGAAAATTAACCATGAATTTATTTTTCGATTGGGATAATACCTTATCTATATTTCAACGTTGCCCCAATATAAAAAAAGCTGGATTATTTCCTAGTATCGGAGGATGGATTTGGTTTAATTTTTGGTGGGCTCGTGGAGATTATTTGGCCAATTGTAAACCTTTGGAAAAAAATGATGACCGTTTTTCTTGCGAATTATGGTTAGGAGATCATGGTTCTAAAACTTGGACAGATTGTTATAGTCTTTATTACAAATCGATTTGTTATCATCAAATTCCTTGCACCATGCCTAAAATATTATATGTAGATATGGATCCTCCAGATATAATTCCACTAAAATACTAATTTTTGAATATCATACAAATCTACATATATTTGTTTGACCTTGGAATCTTTTATTCTTTTTCCAATCACATAACTAAAACTTGAACCAACATTTCGTTGATGATTCCAATTTCCTATAAACGTTCCAGTACATTTTTCTCCAATGATTAAATCAATAATAGCATGCTGTTCTCTTCCCTCGAAAAAATTTTTAGGTGTGGTGGTAAAATTGTATCCTTGTTTTTTTAAAAACTTGACAACATTATTTTCAAAATTGTAACTCAACAAGAAAATCATGTCTTTTTTGTCAAAAAATTGCTGAATGGCAGAAATATATACATTTTCTAAATTTGAAATATAGGTTTCAACATCCATTTTATTTTCTTTCGCCATGTGTCCATTCATATCATTTTCTAACCGTAAATGAATTACATTCATTTTTTTATGATTATTAAAATCTAAAACATCATGGATATAAAAATTGTATTTTTTATGGAATTGTAATTTTTCCAAAATTTCATTAAATATTAGAGAATCATGAGTATTAATATCAACATCATTCCAATATTGAAATGAGTGATAATGATTTATATCTATACTTGTATACAAGTTCTCATTATGGATTTCCTTGAATACTTTGTCATTCAAAGAAAATTCTATAAAAAGTTTTTTGGATTGCCCTGGACATGGATCTTTTTCTAAATCATTAAGTTTGGTATTGCATGGAATAAATAATTCATTATTCTTGACAAATTTTTCTTGAATAATTTTTGTTAAATCTATTACTTTTGACTCAATTCCATAAGTAGCTTTTAATAGTTTGAATTGAACTTGTTTTTTCTCAAAAATTTTTACCTTGTATTTTTGACAAATTTGATCAAGATGCCTCAAATCTATAATTTCTCCTAAAGGACGCATTTTTTCAGTCATTGGTTCTAGACGAAAATCATCAAAACTAACCATTGGAATTTTTTTTTGATGAGCAATAATAATGCTGGAAATAATAAAAAATAATTGATTACATAATCCGGTTCCTAACCAATTTGGTTTCATACAAAGAATTGTTTGAGAACTAACATGACTCATTTTAAAATTTATTTTTTTATTTTTAAAGTGTTTTTTTTGAAAATAATAGACTACAAAATGGATCTCGTCGTATTTGATCCTTTTGTTCGTTGGTAAGCTTTATAAAACGATCCAAATTTTTATTTTTCCACCAATCATAATGAAATGAAACATATCTATTAACGTAATCAAAATCTAATATTTGCTGTAAAATATATTCTTCTCCACCTTCAATATCTATTTTAATCAAAGATATTTTGTCAGGTTCTCCTTGTATATTTAAAATATCTTCAAGGGAAATGGTAATAATACTTATATCGTCTTTATAATGAATCGAATCATGAATTTGAGATGTAGAATCTCCCCATTTTGAATTGGAATCGGCAGAATTTCTCCCAAAATTTATAATAGAGTTTGAAATACGGAAAATTGCTTTTTCAATAATATAAATATTATTTTGCTTATTAATTTTAATATTGTTCTTAAATTCTTTCAAAGCAAGTTGATCAGCTTCAATAGAAATTACTTTTCTCGATTTTTGAGCTACATATAAAGATGTACAGCCATTCCACCCTCCAATATCAATAAAATCGAGTTCTGGTGAAATATACTCATCATAAATAATAAAATTTTGTTCTTCCCAACCCTTTTCATAATGCCGAGTCCAAAAGATTTTATTAAATTCTAAATCGACAAAAAATGATTGACCACGTTTAGAAACACAAAAATAATTTTCAAATTTATTTTTACAAGATATTAAGACTAGAATATTTTCTTGAGCACTCCAAGTTTTTATTAATCTTTTTTCATAGTATAAAAATATTGATTTTTCAGTCAAAAAACAAGGATCTCCTAAATTATCAGCTCTTTCAACATCATTATTTGAAATTGTAATGACATTATTGGTAAAAAAGTTTGAAAGAACCTTATTTGTAACATTTATTTGATTAGAATCAATTCCATAATAAAAGCTTGATTTAAAATTAATTGAAAATTCTTTCCAATTACTTGATATGTTGTCAATAATAACATGAAAACAAATTTCCTCATTGGAATCAAATGATTTTATTAGTCCATTATCATCATATATAAAAAAAGTTTTTGAAATTAAAAAACATGGATCTCCCAAAATTTCTGCTCTAAGAGCGTCATTCGCAGGTATCAAGATCATATAATCTGTCATAAAATAATTAAGCGTAGTCATTGTAACATCAATTTTATTGTCATCTATACCATAAAAAAAGCGAAATTTGAAACTATCCATAAATGAATCTTTACTTGAAAAAGAAACAATTTCATTAAATACAACTCTAACATAATTTTCATTTATAAATCTCAAAAAGTAATTACTAACACTAGAAATTGAATTATTTTTCATAAAATACTGCCATTTATCTTCCAAACTAATAATATTATCATTAGGATACCATGGTAAATGTCGACAAGTAAAATTTCCAGCTACTGTTATTGCAATATATTCTGTTATTTGATTGGAATATTTTTTATTATACAAGGCAAAAGTAGTATCAATATAACTGTTATAAATTTCATAATTAGGGTGTTGAATTTGCTCTTCAGGCATATTAACAGATTCATGAAATTCTTTAAAAGGAAACATGTTTTCAATATCTCTCTTTAGTTTAAATCCTATTTTAAAGCATTGTAATTCGTCCGAAAGATTTGATAATATTTCTACAAAATTTGGGGGTAAATTTACACTAAACTCTAGATCTGGATCTGTCAGTATATATTTTTCTGGTAATTTGTCATATAGATATACATTTTTTTGAGAATTTATCCATGGACCATTATTTTCAACATTCCAAATACAAAGTTTTGAATTCTCCAAAAATTTTATTGTCCTTTTTTCAGTGCTTGAATTATTCAAAATAATTATTTTGGATTCCAATTCAGCATTTATATTTAAAATTTGTCTAATGGTGTTTTCAACATATTGATAGTTGTTATAACAAACAATTATAATAGGAATTTTCATTTTGATTTATAGATAAATATATTCTTTTTAAATATAATTTCTAGTTTTAAAAACAAGATTTTTAAAACTAGAAATATATTTGAATAATTTTATTAATCAACTATTTTTTGAATAATGAAACAATTTTCATGCTCTATAAAAGTGCATTGACAAGGTATAAAACTGGCAACTTTTTCAACATTTTCCAAATTTTCAAAAATTAGCCATCCATTACTTTTCAAAAATAAAGCACTATTTTCTGTCAAATAATAAATTGTTTTCAAACAATTGACTGAACATACAATAACATCAAAAGTTTTTTTTTCCAAAGTCAAACAAATTTCCTCAAAATTAGAGTCTAATTGTTCAATATCAGCACGAATAAAATACTCTTTCCATTGTTTATTAGAAGTTCCTAATTGTAATAAATTGGAACAAGAAAAACGTTTTGATTCAAAGAAAGATAAGCTAGTAAGGTGATCTAAATAAACCTTGTTTTGTATTGTGTCTATAATAATTGAATCGTTTTCATTGTATTTATAATGATTTCCAAAAGAATCCTGAATAAATATATATTTTTCAACTCCAGGAATTGGATCTCCAAATAATATATTTTTGTGTTTAGGAATAATAATTAGACTAGAACATTTTTGTTTACATATTTCTGTAACATTTATCTTTGCATGTTCTATACCGTAGAATATTTCTAGGTTTTCTTGATTTTCAATACACACTTTTTCATTTTCATTATAAATTTTTTCACCAATAAAAACAAACTTTTCTACTCCAAAACAAGGATCACCAAACAATTGATTCTTATGAGCAGGAATTTCCAATTGACAACATTCTTTATAAACTATTTCTGTTACATCTATACGCTTTTCATCGTTTCCATATTGGATGATAAATTTGTTTGAATTGTAAAGTTCTTTTGGATATCTAGTTGAATAATGATTTACGTTGGAACTATGTAAACAGTAAAATTTGGGAGATTTGAAAAACAACCAAAACTCTGCTTCGTTTTTAATAGGATTTATTTCATCCAGAGGGTCCAATTTGGATAAATAATCACTTTTAGCCCACCAGAAATTTCCACTAAAATGATGACGGTAATGAACAAAATTACAACCAGTCGTCTCATAACCTTCATCAAGCTTGGTAAAACAATTTTTATTATGATCAATTAAAAAATAAGACATCATATCGATCCAATCATTTTCTTCCACATAATCATCAACATATCTTATTCCTTTCGTATGAAGATATAAAATATAAGAATTGGGGTTATTTTTAGAAAATTCCAAAATTTTGTTTAGTGTAGGAATTTCATATAAAAAAGGATTTTCTGAATAGTTATTGACTATAAATTTTGAACCAAATGTATTTTGAAGGGGTAATCCAATATTATTAATATAGACATGTTCAATATTATCCAATAAATTTGAATTTTTAATCCGTGTCACTAAATTTTCCAATTTTTTGGTTCCCGATTTTTCTAAATGGCAACTATGAATAAAGCAATACTTTTTTGGTTGGTCAATAAATGGTAACTTTAGAACATCAGCTTCATCCTTTACATTAATTTTATTAAAATCATCATAAATCCATAATTTTTTAACTTGTCCTGGAACAGGATCTCCAAACAATTCATTCTTATTTTCAGGAATATAAAGTTCGATAATACATTGATCCAAAACAATTTGTGTAACATTAATTTTTTGAAATTCAATTCCATAATAAATTTCCAAATTTTCTTGATAATTTAATTCGATAATTTCATTTTCCTTGTATACCTTGTCCTTGACAAAAACAAACTTTTCCACCATAAAACAAGGGTCTCCAAATAAACTATTCTTGTCTAGAGGAATAATGATTTTAGTCCAACACTTTTGATACACAATTTCAGTAACATCTGTTTTAAGATCATCAGTTCCATATTCAAATACATAATTACTCGAAACGTATTTTTCTTTGGGATAACTAGTTTTATAATGATTGATTTTAGAATCATGCATGCTATACCAGTTTGGTTTTTGTTTCATCAACCAAAACTCTGCATCATTTCTATGACTTTTTGGAGAAAGTTTATCCAATTGATCAAGGTATTCTGCTTTTGCCCACCAGAAATTTCCACTATAATGAGGAATTACGTTACCGTGAGCTTCTGTAGTATAATTACATCCAAGAGTTTCATATCCTTGATTTAATTTAGAAATACATTGACGGAATCTGTTAACCAAGAAATAAAGCATCATATCTATCCAATCATTTTCATTTTGATAATTATCAGGCCAACTTATTCCCTTTGTATGTAAATACAAAATGTAGCTATTAGGATTGGTTTGAGAAAACTCTTTTATTTTATTCAAGGTGGGAATTTCGTGTAGTGATGAATCCAAAGACTCATTCGTCACAATAAATTTATCACCAAAATTATTGTCTATTGGTAACCCAATATTATTAATATATACTTTTTCTAAACTTTCCAAAATTCCAGATTCTTTCAAGCTTTTCACCAAGTATTCAAGTCGTTTTGTGCCTTTATCTGCCAAATGACAACTATGGATAAAACAATATTTCTTTGCACAATAAATAATTCTATTTTTATAAGGTAAATCCGCTTGTAAAAGTTTTTTAAATACAGAATAACTCTTACATGCTACTCCTAACCCTGCAGAATGTTGATAATAAAATTTAGAATGTTGAATTTCACCAAATAATTTTCCTACATCATTAGGATAACTAGTGACATCATGAAATAATATCACTGCATTGTCACTAGTTTTTGAAATCCAAGTGTCATAATCATTCTTGACAGCTTCATAGGTATGTAGACCATCAATATGTAAAATATCAATTTTTTCATTAAAATTTGGAGCCACGTCATCAAAATAACCCTTGATGAGTTTTATATTATCTACTTTTAATATACCACTATTAAGCAAATAATGTTTTGTTTTCAACACTTCTTGTTTGGTATCTCTAAATCCTGCTTGAGGATCTCCTTCAAAGCAATCAATTCCATAAACTTGTCCTAAACCATGATATCCCCATGCAAAAGTAGAATGAGCATAATCGACTCCAAGTTCAGTAATTACATTAGGTTTTACCAATTCTACTAATTTCATAGCAAATTCCAAATGACCCAACCATGCACTAATATGGTAATGTTGTGTTAAAAATTCCAAAAGAGGAATCGTATTTTTTTGAATTTGGAAAAAATCATCATAACGAATCAAAGACAAATTTTGATATTTTTCTTGTAAATTTTTGCTTAAATTTATACTTTGCTCACTCAATATTCTAAACCCAGCTTCCAATAAGCGATCACAACGAATATGTTCAAAATTAGAACTAATATTGGTGTGTTGCTCTCCATGTATATTCAAAATGGTTCGACAACGAGCAATTTCACGATCTCGATCTACCCCCCAGCCTGATATAATATGAACTGAAAATCCTTGATCTAATAAATGTTTAATCACATTTTTTCTACGTTTTGTAATCACAGAATCAATAGTGTTTGTTTTTAAATTTCCATGCACAATAAATCCATAATCATAATCTTTTTCCATATTTTTATTTAATCTTGTTAAATAGTCAATTTCTTTTGGAGTACAAAGGTAAGGTAAATGGTGAACATTTTGAGAAATACCGTTTTGTGCTAATATTTCAATATTTTCTATACTATAATCATAAATTGGCCAAGTAGGGTATAATTTTCTGTATTCCTTGACAATAAGTAAATTACTGGTTATACTCAATGGTTCTGTATTCAAAAAACTCATTTCTATATTGGGATCATTATTATAGTGTTGAATTATCTCTTGATTTTGTATATACATGATGAAACTTAGTTTTTTAGGAAAACAACTTTTTGCATAAATAGAGTCTTTGGTGTATTTAATTTGATATTTAGATTGTAATGATGTAACGTAGTCCTCCAAAACATTGTAATTATGTTGATCAAAAGCATAAAACAGCCATAAATCATTGGAAACGTATTGGAAACTAGGAATTTTGTTTAAAATTAATTCTTGAGTATGCGTATTAAAAAATCCATAATCGTTTTCTGGAATAGAATGTAGTAGTTTTTGTCCTTGTACTATTTGAAAGTATTTTTCCACCAAGGGAACTGGATCACCACATAAACTATTTTTATTTTTAGGAATGTAAATCCAATTATTGGATAATTTTTCGACATAATCATAAACATCTACTAAATTGTTTTCAATCCCATATGTTAATTGAATAGAATCATTATTATTTTTTATAATTAAATCATCTTTGAGCAAAATTCCATTTGGTTTTAATAATTGTAAATTATTTTTGTCGTAATCACCATGATAAATAATAATATCAAATAAACCAATGGTTTTATAATCAACAGTTTCTAGGGTATAGTAATTTATTCTTGAATAGTTTGATAAATATTCAGGGCATTCCATTGTTCCAACCCCATAAATTTTTGCATTGACAAAATAATCATTCCAAAGTTTTAATGAATCAAACTTTTGGATTCCAATTTCCAAAATAAATTTTGTTGTTAGTTGTCTTTCTCTAAATACTTTTTCATATTTCTCATAATCCATATTTGCAGATAATTGTTTCAAACTGAAATACAAATTTCCTTGCTTGTAATTATTGAATACAGTTTGATCATGTAATTTTGGCCAATCATGTAAAAGTTTCATTGGTAAAAATGCCATTTGCGGGTTTTGAAATCTTTCCAATAGTAAAAATAAACCAAATATGGCTTCTGATAAATCCGACATTGGACTTGTATAATAGCGATTTATATAGTTTACATGTAGCCATTCAAAAATAGAACAAAACCATTTCATCATCTTTTCAAATAAGCTGGCAGTAATTACAAAGGTGTGTAAACAAACAAAATCTTTGGATAACGGGTTTTTCAAGATTGAATGAATTGTATAGTTTGTATTAAAATAATTATTATACTGCTCTAAAACAGAATTTGAATAAGGTTCACAAAGCTTTTCGTATTCTACTTTTTCTCCATATCCTATGGCCAAATTGTAAAATATTGTCTCTGGGTTTTTATGAATATTATATTCCAAATCGGTTACAAAATCTTTTTCTAATTCCATGTCATATTGTATAAATCCTACATAAGAATAATCATTGTAAAGCTTATTTTTATATACATGATAAAAACAAGATGTTTGACAATAATTCGTAACTTGCAAAGTGTGATCATAATAAGGCAAATCGTACTCACGTATAATTTCATAATTCTTGTCCTTATTAAACTCTTTTGTATACGAAGGATTGACATCAAACATGCAAATTTTGGATAAACTTTTTGGATCCAATTTTTCATAACAATGATCAAATATTTTATGATGCCAAATGGAATAAATTTTCAAATTAACGGAATCTCCTAATTCGGGAAACAATTCTACAATTTTGGTCTTGTTTTTAAAATCTTTAAAATTTAGAAATTTCAAATTCTTTTCGTGTTCTTTCAAAAAATCCAAATCCATATCATCACAATTATCCTCTGACAATATTTTGTATCCTGCATATAATAATCGGTTACAACGTAAATGTTCAAATATACGATTTGGTTCTTTTGTAGGAGTAGAATGAATATTTAGTATTACTTTACATTTACCTAATTCAGCGTCTCTTTGTTCACCAAATCCATTAATAATGTGCACATAAAATCCTAATGTTTTCAATGTCTCACAAATTTCAATTCTTCGAGGACAATAAAGTTGTTTTGTATAATGAATAATTCCAAAATCAAATGTTTTAATCTCTTGCAATAAATTTTTCAAATACTTGACTTCTTTTTCAGAGTCAAAATAAGACATGAATACTAATTTTTGATCCATACTTTGATTTTGTAAAATTCGTAAATTGGTTTGACTATAATCATAAATATTACAATCAGGAAATCGTTCTACTATTTTTTGAATTAATTCTATATTTGATTTTAAATGTAATTGCTCTACGTTGAGATGATGAATTTTTGAAATATCTTGGATTTGAGCCATTGCACGATTCATACAATTTAAATCGACGCCTAATATCTTATCAAAACTAGAGTCTATTTTTTCGACATTGTCAATTAAAACAATATTAAACAAATCTTTATAAATATTAATGTAATCTTCCAAAATTTGAATTCTAAAATTAGGATCCACCAAAACAGCCCATTTTTCATCTTTATTGTAAATTTGATTCAATTTGGGAAATTTTTCCAACGTTTTCAAAGCATTATCTACTAAATTAGCGTGTTTGCCAATTATACAATCTGCCATATTTTTAAAAAAAGTTTGATTAGGATCTTTTAAAATATCCATCCACATGCTGGACAAAAATGGTTCTTTAAAATACGATCCATACAATTTATCATCATTATCCACTTTTTTGATATACTCGACAAGCTCATCCCAATCTTTATAATCATTGGCATTGATAAATGTAGAGGGATTAAAATCTAATACAACATCTTGGGTTCCCCAATAAATAGGAACACATTGAGATTTGTAAATATCACAAATTTTTTCAGTGACATATCCTGGATAAGATTTACTTTCAAAAGCCATGGCAAATTTGTAATTTTCATTATGTTTTATTTTTCCAGATCCTTCGATTCCCAAAGGAATAGAATGTCCAATATTGTTAAGATAGTTTCCACCACAATCCACAGTTTTATAGGCAGATAATTTCTTTACAAATTCTTCTCGATTATTTTCCAAGCCAGGCCCACTTGCAATAAAAGAACAAAACCCTTTTCTATTTTTTGGTACATTTATAATTCCATGTTTACGTCGATCACACTCTTCCTTTAAAAATGAGTTTGTATAACACATCCATAAAGGTAATCTTATATTGTTCTCGTTATTCATGTCAAAGGTAAGGTTTAAATGTGCTTCTTTACGAGCAGAATAAGGTTCTCCACAAAAGAATATTTTACGAGGTGTAGTGTATTGGGAATGTTGATTGCCAAAAATACTATAAAATAAAATATCAGGTTGTTGATGATGCGGAACAAATTCTATTTTCTTGTAGCTACTATAGCTTCGTAGTAAATTTGTAAAATAATTTTTATTTCCATCAAATACTCCTCCACAATACTCTGTTTGCCACCAATCGCAAAAAGAAATTTTGATGGTCTTTGGATTCTCAACTTTTGAATCAAATAAAAGTAATTTGGATGATTGAATATCCGATCCAAACGAATTATTCACAAATTGTCCATGAACAATGAGTTCATTAAGAGTATGATAACGAATCACGTATCCGTATGATTGAACGTTATCAATTGCACTCTTAACACTGCATTGATTCATAAAGTTGATTAATTTGTGTGCAGCTGATTTACTAATTAGATAGGCAAAAGTTATGTTCCAAATTTTGTAAGGATCTTTTTCTACAATTTCCAATTTTTCCAAATCCTGATTAAGAATTTTGGCAGTATTATACTCCCCTAACCCTAAATGTTGCAAGTCTTTTTCAATAAATTGTTCTACACAATATGCCAATTTTTCTTTAAAATTGTCACAAAGTGTAATGTCATCTTCTAAAATAACATAAAAATCGTTTTCCGAGTCTAGAGTTAATTGTTTCCAAAGTTGAATATGACTAAGAGCACATCCTAACACTCCACGTTTATATTGATTATCATTTCTCTCAAAAAGAAGTCTTAATTCTTCATTGGGTCTTAAAAGTTCACCGTCTACAGCCTCGACGAACTCGTAAGAATTGATGTTTGCGTTCTGTAGCTGTTTTTCTAGTGCCTCCTTGCGATCCAACCTCCTTTTCATGTTTACAATTTTTGTCGAAAATTTCGGCTTTTTTTTTTGAAAATCAGGATAAATAATTTCAAACCAACATTTGGCTCTATCTTTCCATGAACAATTCATAGCATAGGCACGACCTTTATTTCGTAAACTTTCTTTTTGTGACTCGGTTAAACTCATCAACGTCTCAATTTCATTCCCTTCTTTAATAGGAACTCCATAATCTCCCAAAGTGTTTACCAAACCTGCTACCCGATAATATAAACATATAACTTTAGAAGCCAACATTTCCAAAGAGGTAATACAGGAGGTTTCTTGGAAATAACTAGGGTATAGCCAATAATCAACGGTACTCATAAGCTCGTAAAGCTTAATGGGACTCATTTTGCCCAAGTGATGAATATTACTAGTATTATCAATAATACATTTCATTTGAATTTCATCATCATTTCTAGGAAAGTCATTATAAGAACAAATCATTAATTCAGCGTTTGGTAATCGTGCACTAATTTCGGGCCATAATTGTAACAATTTTCCAAGCCCTCGTTCTGTACATGAAGAATACAAGAAACGATTTGGTTTTTTAACATTTGCAAAACAAAATAACTCGGTTTTTATTCCATTATTAATTACTTTCATCTTGTCTTTTAATTCTGGATAAAGACCCAAAAATAAGTCTTGATGCCATTCTGTTTGACATACACAACCTGTTATTTTTTCATTCCATTTTTGTAAAATTTGATTTACATTCAAAGAACATCCATAAGGGAATAAGATAATATCATGTCCCCAAATAAAGGTTTGATAGGCTGAAAAATAAGGATACATTTCATAAAAAGCAACATATCTAGAAACAATAATGGTGTGGAAAGCGTTGTTTTCAATTAAATTTTTCATGTGATCAAAGTTTACAAAATGAATATTATCATAGGTTTCTTCTGCAACACCTCCAGTTATATAAATTTCAAAATGTTTTGGAAATTGGTTGGACAAATAACATACCGCGCTTTCTGAGCCTCCTAATGCGTTAGATAGACTAAATGAATAATTCCATCCAGTATAGCTATATCCTGTATAAAATAATATTTTATTGGATTCTTTACATTCCTCCGGCGTGAATTTTGGTTGAGGTTTTTCTAACGGTATTTGGACTCCAAGAGAGGATTCATATTTTAGCAAGAAATCATACTTGTACAAGGGAAAATCTTTGGATTTTAAAAACATCAAGTATTCTTGAAAGAGTTTTGTAAATTCTTCTTTTTCATTTGGATTAATTTTATCCAAGAAAAATTGAAAATTATATAAAGTATTGGCCACCATTTGTTCATTATGGTCCCAATGTTTTTTGGAGAAAATTATTCTAAACATTTTTATCCCCGTTTCATATTTCTTGATACGTTCAGAACTAATAATCATATAATAAGGTAAATAAAAATTTCCTTTACTGGTATCCATAAATAATTTATCTTGCATAGGACTTTCTAAAAATTTGTTTTCGTAAAAATCTTGAACCATTTCATAGTATTTAAAAGCCATATCGCTCATACCATTTACACAATAATAGGCTACTAATTCACACACACATTCCAATCTTTCCTTGTCATAGGCAAAAGATTGAACCAAATAA
>Ga0114973_10001416_pt1 | contig 17905 bp, 29 predicted proteins | sample M_140807_MF_Meta_FD_87025 | JGI IMG/M metagenome (GOLD analysis project Ga0114973, IMG submission 87025) | Freshwater microbial communities from Lake Montjoie, Canada to study carbon cycling - M_140807_MF_MetaG | ecosystem: Environmental > Aquatic > Freshwater > Lake | place: Lake Montjoie...
ATCTTGAGGATATCTATATGTCGCAACAGAAGTATCGCCATAAAAAAGGTTTCTTGACTGAGCGGGTTCTACGTAATTTACACTTGAAACTAAAAACTGTGACATTTCTATTCCTTAATTTACCACATATTTATGTGTGGTTTATTATTTTTATACTCTTATATTTCCTGTACCAGTAGACTGTGCAAAAAATAATTCAAAGGATTCTTTACTCCAAGCATCAGTAGTTGAATTGTTAGGTATTTGTTGTGGTGGTTTTTGTGCTTGTTGTTGAGCACCACTAGAATTATTTCCCGGAACTGGTTGTGCGAAGCCCGTTATCATCTGTCCCATTAATTCAAAAACTTGATCCAACATACCACCTGAGGTTTTAGAAATGGATGAACTATCTGAAAGTAATCCTCCAGGTAATAATGAAGGAGTTCCTGATGATGCAACTGCTTGTCCTGGTGTATTTGGATTTGTATCTAAATTTCTTGGTTTCTGTGCAAAGAATGTTACTGGATCTATATTATTACTTCCTTCTTTAATACCAAAATGTAAATGTGGTCCTCTAGATTTACCGGTATTACCAACTTGTCCAATAACTTGACCAGCGGTTACTGCTTGTCCCTGTGCAACATTTATATTACTTAAATGCGAATATGTTGTTTTCTTTCCATCACCATGGTCTACCTCAATATGATTACCAAAACCAGGAGTTGCACCTGCAAAAGATACGGTACCTGCAACAGGAACTTTAACTGGTGATCCCGTTGGAGCACCAATATCCCAACCTTTGTGAAATGTTCCATCTCGTGGTTTGAAACCACTAGTAAATACACCACCTGGAACTATATCTTGAATTGAATTTGCACCAAATCCATTTTGTGTTGAACCACTTGAGACACCATCATTACTGGTTCCCGTTGGTGTTGGTGATGTGGATGCAGCACTAGGTGATGTTTGTGTTGGTGATGTGCTTTGTGTTGGTGTAGTAGTTGCACCAGATGTTGTTGGTATTGCAACAGGTGATGTAGAATTAGAAACCGGTGTAGTTTGTGCATTTACTAGAGTTGGTGATGTAACTTCTTCATCATCTGGAAGATTACTATATTCTTTCCAAAAATTCCATAATGTATAAAGATCATATCCAGCAATTGCTAAATTAAGTGCTGCACCTAGCCATCCCGCAAAAGGTATGGTTGCTAATGCACCAGCAGCAAGTAATTTTTCTCCTAATCTTATAAAAAAAGCAGGAGCTCTTTTTGATAAAAATTGCATAAATTTAGCCCATGCACCTTTAGGAGCTTTCTTTTGAGCAATTTTTTCTTCTGCTGTCATTAAAAATCCTGGTTTATTACCAGCACCAGCAGTAGAATTCCAAGCATCTTTTATTCCTGGACCAAAATTCTTCACCGTTTGATAACCAGAATATGCAAGACTACCAGCCGATAGTGTTGCTCCAATTTTACTTCGCAGACTCATTTCTGTTTTAGGAGGTTGTGTATTACCGGGTGTATTACCGGGTGTATTACCGGGTGTATTACCAGATGTATTATTTGTTGTATTTTCTTGATTAGACAATAAATTATATCCCAATAATCCTGCGCCAGCTGATAAAACAGCACCTCTCCATCCTCCAACACCTTTCGTAACACCTTTCGTAACAGAAACACCTTTGTTTAGCATATTAGGCGCAGATATGCCTCCTGCCATTGCCCATCGTGCTGCTAGACCAAATATCACTCCACTCAATGCATTAAATGCAATATACAATCCTGCTATAGCACCAACTACAACCAAAGCACCAGTTTTAACTTTTTCCCAAACTTCAGCAAGACCCGTACCCTGCAATATAAGTTGAAAACCTTCCTTAATAGATTTTGCAAATTCTTTATCTTCAAACATTGCTTCTACAAATTTATAAATACCTACAAGTGTTAATGTCTTTAACATTATAGATACTAAACCACCACTAAAAAATTCACCAACTAATCCTAAAAGCATTGAACCTATTCCAGGTTTTTCTTCTCCTTCTACTTTTGTTGGTGTTAATTTTGAAGCAGAATCTTTTTTGAATTTACTTTCATATGAATCTTCTTGAGATTTTCTTGCACCAAAAAATGCAGAAGATGCTTTTGTTGCAGGTATAACACCATTTGATTTAACTAATTTAGCAATATTCTGCCTCATTAGATTCATATCTTTTGCCATTTGAGGCAAGAATAAACTATTCTTTGCAGTAATTTCTCCATTCATGCTAATTCTTGTCAACAATGATTTTGATTCTATATTACTAGAACCAGAATCACCACCTTTAGAACCACTAGCACGATAAGGTTTACCAAACATTTTTTGAGAGATGGCACCAGATATTCCACTTTGAGGTAGAATTTTTCTTATATCAGTTTTTTCTCTACCACGTTCTCCTAATGCTGAAAGATAGGCACTAACAAGACCTTTATCTTTGTTAAGTTCTTGACGAAATATCTCAGCAATTCTTGAATCTTTAGCCATCTCTTATTTCCTATTTTTACTTGCTGCTTGTTGTGCTTTTATCTTCTCTCTCTCTTCATCTAAATGTTGCACCAATAAACTAACATATATTTCTCGTTCCCAAGGTATCATATTTTCAAGTTCTGTAAGACTATACTTGTGATGTTGCATTAATGAAAAATTAGTCTTATAGTAATTTCCTAGGGTATCATAACCAAATATTATCCGAAAAAATCTTGGATTCCCTCTAATGTAATATCTTCATGATATCCACATTTTTTGCAAACATACCCAACTTGTTTTTGAATCTTAGGCATTGTATCAAAGAATACACGAATCTTTTCTAAATCTTTTTGTTGTATACCATCAATAAATTCTTCTAGTTCATGTCTTGAAACATCTTTAACATAATAGATTTCATTTTCATCATATATGTAATCTAAACATGCGTAAATTGTTTCCATAACTGATTCAGCACCATCTCTATCTGCCATATCACGTAATAATTCAAAAGTTGGATATTTCATAACAACACCAATTTTATCTGTCAATTGAATTTTATTGGTATGATCTGGATTAATTACCGGTTCAATTTCTAATACATTAACTGAAACTTCATTTACGGTACCACATTTCTTTTCACCTTCTTCTGCATCTGGTATGTTATTATTGCATTTATATTTTAACTGTAATACTTCTGATACTGATCTACCACGAAGATTAATAAACAAATATTCTAAATCAAATACTGGTAAATTATCAACATCAATATCACTAATAATACAATTCTTTAATACTTGTCTAATCACATCAATTGTATCTTGTGGATTAGTATTGTCGGCATTCATTAAAAACAATTTTTGTTCTTTTACTAAGAACGGTCTAAATGTAACTTTTTCTTTTGTAGAAGGCAAGTTTACATTATATAAAGGCACATCAATTTTAGGTAACATAATTTCTCCAATTAATAATTAAAATCTATACGTATCTGTTATTTGTCGTTTCGTTTGAGCAAATGGTTGTAATACTACTTGTTTTGCATATCTAGCAGTAAATTGATTTTTCAAATTAAATAAATTCAAATCTACTGGTGTTCCTGTGGATGGTAAATTACGATTAACTAGTAGTTGTTGTTCTATTCCATATGGTGATGATCTTGGGTTTACACTATCAAAATATGTTGCTAATCCACCAAATACTTCATCTGCAACTGCTTCAGTATTATTAGGTCCATTATATACTGTTCTAAATTTTTGATAAGAAAATTGAACAGATACTCTATGAAAATTATCATCTGACCAACTCAATGGTTGTGCGGCAACACCAATAGGAAATGCATCTATTAATTCTACTGCATATATCTGTTTAACATAATCATCAAATTGAACAATCATAATATTAGTTACATATCCATCTGTACCATCTGTGCCTTTAGAAAATCTAACATTATTTGTATTATTTGGTGCAATAGATTCTAACCATATGTCAAATAACTTTCTTTCATAAAAAGATTCATTAGTAGATAAAAATTGTAATGTAGTTTCTGTGTATTGTGCCAAATACGGAACTTTATATCCGGGACCATATACTTTAGCATCTGCAGTTAATAATGTTTTTCCAGGTAACTCTGCCTGCTCACATTGCAATGATAACCATCTCGGAATGTTTTCACCTAATCCAAATGGTCTTCCAGTTTGAGTGTTTTCTAATCCTAATTGAAATCTATCTAAAGATCCAAGATTGCCATTTGTATTTGTCTCTTGTCCACTAATAAATTTATTTACATAATATGGAATAGGTAATACAACATGAAATCTATTAGGTCGTGATAACCCGCCTTTTGAATTTATGTTTGAAAGAAATGATTGTGGTGTAAATGCCATTAGAATTTTTTCCTTGAATCAGACCAGACTTTTCCGGTACTTGCTTTTTCAAATCTTTCAACTGGCAACAATGCAGCGATATCCCATTCATTAGCATCTATATTAACAAATCTAGATTGAACATGATTTGCCAAATATCTTTTAATGCATGGGGTTGCTTCAAATGATTTTGAAGCAGCACTCAATAAAGAATAACTTAATTTGAGTTTTGTTGTTGCATCATACTTATCATTAGTAGCATATTCACTTAACTTATCCAGAAGAATGATTCGTTGCTTTGGATGAATGTAATGCAAATTCAACCCTAAAAAACCGTCTGAGTATTGTTCTATTGGTATGACCAATGGGAACCTATCATAATATGGCAACGAATTCTTTGTCTTTGGATCATAATAAAAGAAGAACATACCCCCAATAAATTGAATATTTCTCATTCTTTGTTTATCTTTTAATATGGTTGAAGGTGTAGGTTTTAGTTCCCCTATCTTTGCCCGCAACCAATCTCTGGCACGCCTAGTACCGGCATTGTATCCTGATTTTTGTAATTCTTGATTTATTCTGGTAATTAAGTAAGCCATGATCTATTTATTCGCATTTTAACCAATATTTAACAAAAAAAACATATAAGTATTGCTGTCCTTGGTTGATTTATAACTCTATTTGATACCTAATTCTCTTTCAGTAATGATCTGAAACACCCAACCATGTTCTTGACAGAATTCATCTGCTGCTTTCCATTTACATTGATTAATAACATATGTTGCTGCTTCATTAATATATCTTTTAGTCTTTCTCTTCTGTATTGGTTTCTGTGTTTGTGCTGATGGTTTAACTTCAATAACATATGTCATTACTTTACCATCTTTTTGTTTTACTTTAATAATGAAATCTGGAAAGTATCTGTGCATTTTATTATCTACAGGTGAGAAATATGGTATTGAAAACTCTTCAGATGCCCACCAAACTACCTTTTCCTGATCATCAAAATACTTCATACATCTAAGTTCCCATGACGAACGATAGATTATGTTATTAGGATTGCCTTTATATTTCTGAGGATTCCTAGGTTTGAACAACCCTTTATAAGTATTTTTTCCATAAGACATACTTTTATGTATATGATAAAAAACCCCACCGAAGTGGGGTTCTTATTTTACGACTTCTCTGCAAGAGATTTGAAGTAGTCCATATCTTCATCATCTGCAGAATTCTTAAATACAGGTACATCAACATCCTCATGAAAACTATGAATAGAATCTTCTGCTTTAGTTTTCATATTAACTGAACCTTCTAATCCAAGAACTTTTTCTAATCTAGATTTCATTTGGTCATAAGATTTGAAATTCTTAGGATCATGAAATTCTTTTAATGAATATTCTTGATTGAATACTGCCTCAAGTTTATCACGATCACCATCTAACAATGCACTTGGTTTATCAAATTCAGATTTATCATAATTGCGATAATTTTCTACATTACGAATCTTAATCTTAAAATTTGCACCTTCTAATAGATGAAATGGATTGATTGGTGTTTCATCTGCAAATTCAGGATCCATTGCCTCTTTAAGTTTATCATAAATTTTAGTACCATACTTAAACAGTTTTACCTGTCCTTCATTTTCTTTATTGCTTGGATCAGAAACAATATAGACATTTGAATAATAACTTAACTTACGTTTTTGATTCCGTGCAAGGTTTTTGTTTGCATCAATACCAGAATTCCATAATGTTGAATTGTGTTCACATACTGGACATTTACCATTGTTGATTGTAGTTAAACATTCATCAATCAACCATCCACCTGGTCCTTGAAAGCCATGTTTGAATACTCGTACCCAAGGAATACCATCATCACCACCATCTACTGCAGATGGAGGAAGAAACCGAATAATTGCCATACCGTTTCCTGCTTTATCTACTGATGGTTGCCACATTCTAGCATCATCTTTAGAACCAGAATCTGCAGTCCTACTTGTGTTCTCAATTTTCTTAATTAAACTATCTAAACTATTTTGACTCTTCATCAATTTATCAAATGCACTCATTTGTTTTGCCTCGTATTAGTTGTATGTTAATATATCGTCTTGTCCACATGATTCATAATATAAAAGTATTTAGTCATGCAAACTCCTTCAATAATATAGATTTCATTTTATCACATTCAAAGTGAATAAACGGCAAATATTTCAAACATTTCCGATTGAACTGTGGCCAACGAATAGTATCAGTAATTCGTTTAGACCACATCGGAAAGAAATTCATTAGAGAATTCATAATACATAAAGTCTCTAATTGAATATCTCTTTGAAGAGTCATTGTTAATAACTTTGGATAATCTCCATTAGTCTTAAACAAATCATTTGTATTCTCACAATTCTCTCTAATGTATTTGCAATCATTAGTAAAATTGTAAGTCAATGCTTGGATTATCTTCATACGTTCTTTGTGACGTACCATAGCATCCTCTTCAAGTAACTTACCAACCCACATGTTTTCTTCACATAAAAAATTAGATATAAAAAATTCTATACAATCTTCTTTCTCATTCCTACGTGATAACTTGTAAAAATAATATTTGTCTTTACGATTTTCAAAAGATTCAATAGTTATTCTAGATTTACCTTGATACTTAAAATAATCATATGAATCAGTTGAAAAATGTAATTTAAGAGAATTGTATAAAGAGAAAACTTCATAACCTGTCATAATAATTAAAAAGGTAATCGTGCTGATTTAGGCAATAGATTATGGTCTTGTGCATCCATTTCAATCTTTTCTTTGAGACTGTTATTTACTAATGTTGCAGCTACTTCAACTTCAAGACCTGTTGTATTACAGTATTCAATTATGGCTTCATAATGAGTATAATTGGTATCTGAAACAATATTTTCAATTGCTTTAGCAAATTCCTTCATTTCCTCTTTAGTTGCCATTACTTTACAATCGTTTGATACAGAGTTTCAAATTGCTCATGCACAGCAACTTCTTCATCATAATTTTGTTTATGATAAACTTTTACCATACGATTAACAATTTTCTTGGGAATATTTAATTGAGTGCAGATATCTGATACTGCATTTTTAATTAAATCTTTTTCACCCTCTACTCTAGTTAATGCACCAGAACATTCACGTAATACACCAAGTAACTTCTGTTGGTCTGCTGGATTACTAATCATATTAATACTCAACTGTGTAACTGACATAATATACTCTCCTTTATTTTTTCATTGCATAGGTAATACAAATTGCATCTGGATTTGTTGTATATGCACACTTAACTGAAAGTGGATCTACTCCTTTTGCAATTGCTTGTTCAATATTTCTTGACATTAAAGTCCTATCATTAATCATATACATTGTTACTGAAACTGCACCAACAATTAACATACCAATCATTGTTATTGGAAACCAATCTAATTCTTTCATAATTTTAACTCCTTTGTTAGATCATTCAAATCACTCTGCTTCTTATAAAAAATGTGTCTGCCTATCTGTATAGTCTTAGGTAAGTTCCAACCTGGATTTACATAATCTGCATGATAGTATGTTGCACCTTCAGTCACATCATCTATAAATTCATAATTCATTAATACTCTTACTGCTATTTCACGTATACTATTATACAACAAAGTATCTGTGATTGTCAAGGGTTTATTTAAGTTTGCCCTCTCACACACCCAAGAAAATTGACATATATTATTTTTCTTCTGATGAACTACACTACAAATTGTCGGTGCATAGTTACCAGATGCTAAACGATTCAAAGTTACAAGTGCTACTGCTACCTTACCAACATCCGATTCATGTCCCGCTTAAAAGTAAATATTCTCTGCTAAACAATCAACTTGTTTTTTAACAGGTTCAGTTAAACTTCTATATGAAACATTGATCGGTAAGAAATAAGTATTTGGTACATTAACTGATAATATAACTACAGAAAATGCTACACAAATACTCATCATGGTTAATGGTATTCGCATTGTTCTCTCCCTATGATTGTGATAGGTTATTCTGTTACGAGGAAACCTATCGAAACCCTAAGTAGCCGTTAAGCTGCTAATTGATAAACGCTTTCGTTTGCATTTATTGATTTTACTTTTAACGACTATCTGTGTCGTGTTGTCTGTTTCGTTACTCATTGCCCTGTCGAAACTATTCACCCCCATCAAAAACATACTAGTTCTCAGTGACCGATGCCGTTAAATAACACCGATGTATCTAATATGTTTATGGTGGAGGTGGGGGGATTTGCACCCCCGTCCAGAACACCTTTTACTTCACTTCATACAACAATTCTTCTAAGTATCCTATTAGAAGGATACTTTAATACCTGCCCCAATTGAATTACCATCAAACGATGATACACGAGTTTGACCAATCTGATAACGATAATCAACTGTTGCGGCAACATTCTTAACAATAGGATAAGATAAACCAACGCCACCTGTTACAGCATATCCATCTTTCCCAGTTTGATTATCAAGCATTGCGGCACCAGCTTTAACTGAAACTTGAACTGGACCAACTTTGGCAACATCATAAGCACCAACTAAACTATAACGGTCTTGATTGTTTTTGCCTTTAGTAAACTGGTCATAACCAACAGTAGCAGTAACACTACCAAATTTTTGACCAACTGTGATACCTTGACTATTACGATCTGTACCACTATAATCTTTAGTTACATTAACACCCACTTCTACGCTTTGTGCTGAACCAATAACTGCCATCAATGAAACTGCTAGAATAGACTTCTTCATAATAACTCCTCTTTGTTTTATTAAACTACCTTTAATACAGTCAAAAAATGAAATGACTTTATGTATTTATTATACATCATACTTCATTACATGTCAAGTAATACTTTTTGACATATTCCTCTAGTTTTCCCTTATAATCATCAGGATTTTTGATGAATACTTGAGCAACTCCCGTTTCACAGGCAATCATTACCACTATTTGTTCTACTTTCTTGCCTGTTATCTCTTCAAACATAATCGCATATGCGGTACATTGAAGAAAATAGTTTTCAATCCAATCTTCTCTTTTTTCTTTAGTAGATGTCTTATAATCTATAATTGATATCTTACCATCATACTCTGCAATACAATCTACACGACCAGCAACCTTTAAATGATTACTATACAATGGTTGTTCTATTGCATATACAGTATTAATCTTATCTGTTATAATAGGTTTCAACTGCAAGAATAATTCTTTTATATGTGGTATTAAATTTGCCATATAAAACGAATCAACTTTACCATTCAACAAATCTTCACAAACAGTATGCATTGCAGTACCACGTGAAGAGGCTTTTTGTGTTATCTTAGCCGCTTCTTTCTCTCCTACTCTATTACGCCATTCTTGTAATGCTTTTTTATTACCAAAATGTGATAACACAGTAGTGATAGATGCATACTTACCTTTAGGTGTTGCATAATATCTACCACTAGATAATGTTTCAGATTTTAATTCAAAATCTAATTCAGGCAACTTAACAAAATTGAAACTCATGTAACTCCAAGTCTCTTAGTAATTTTATCTACATGTTCTTTAACAATCCTATCAGTCCTTGTTTTCTGAATTGATTTTCTACCATGTCGTTCACCTACTGCACTATTAGGATGTGCCTCAGCAACTTTAGATAATACCTCTTTGAACCCATCTGGAACTCTATTTGACTTCGATACTGATACACCAGATACAATCATTGGTGCTGTAATGATTGTTTGAATATGAGGATTCAGTTTTAGATATTCTTCTCTTTCTGATATCTTCATAATTGTTTCAAACTCTTCACCCGTTTCAGTATCTAAAAAATTATATGTTGGCATTAAACCACTCCGGTATGTTTCTATTTTTCCATTTTGCTAAATGCATCTTGTTCTTTATATAGTAATTGCGATATGAAGCAATAGAATCATGCTCAACTTTAATATCATCTGGCATTGCTGGTGTTGGTTCAGACCATTTGCCTGATGAAATATTCTTTGGAAAACTATTTTTAAGAGTCTGCATTAATCCACTAGATTCAACTTTATGAATTTTACCATAACGATAAGTGTATTCATTACAAAGCATCTCAAGTAACTCTGCAAGCCAAATGTAATTAGGAATAGATTGTCTCACCCAAACTGCGGAAGGATGATTAAGGTGAGTAGCACTATAAAGAATACTCTCACGTTGGTCAGGTAAAACATACCTTGTTTGTTTTCTACCAGTTTTAGATGTACCAACAGATTGAGTGCCGTCAAGATAACGATGGGCAGTAGAGAGTAATTGAGCATATTCAAGGATCATCTTTACGCAATGTTTATCATTATGCATCTCTGCACAAGTTTTTGGATCTCTATCTAGGTAAAATATGTTCACGATAATTTTTTCTTCATAACATTATTTAATCCATCAAAATTATATCTTTTGTATGTGATTGTATTAGGTTGATCTAACACTGACATAACAATATCATCTTTAATCATATCAACTACACTAAGATATGGCCAACGTGATTGAAATGGACACAAATCTTTCCATCGTTTGTTTACCATATAGTATTTGAATTCTTCTAAATCTTTTTGACTCTTAGCATCAAATACACGCTTGCGCTCATTAATTTCAGTAATTTTATTATACATTTTTTGTTTCTATTAAATGGGGAGACCGAAGTCTCCCATTGTTAATGTTAGGCAACTTGTTCAGTTACCTGTTCGGTTACTTGTTCGGCAGTCAAATCGTTTAGTGATTCAACTGCAGGTTTAACACTTAGTAACCCAACTTTGGAAAGATATTGTTTACATTCATCAATATTAGCCAATTGATAACTAGAAACTTTACGACCATCTTTCTCAACTTTAACAATACCGCCGCCATACTTTTTAATAGCATAGATATAAGTAGACAAACGATACATTAAACGAGCTTCAAATTGAGCTCCAATTTCTTCTTTAGTAACTTTATTACCTGACAACATAATCAACATCAATTTTTCAAACGGTTTTGCTTTTTTACTCATAATAAACTCCTATCAAATTAAAAATAACTACACTTAAATAACTACACTGAACAATCATTATACTACACCTGTGCCATATGTCAAGCATTATCGCCTCATGTTTGCCTGATCTCGGGCATCTTCTTTACTGAAAATTGGTACCGCATTAGATTTATGTAAAGTACCAATACCCAACATTTTAGTACCAGTATAATACTTATCTGCTGGTCTACTACAAGCGTCACCTGTAAAGGGTAGACTTTTAATTGTAGGTGTCTCTCTTCGAAACGGTTGAGGTTCTTTTAGAGACAATGAAGATTTAATATTCTTTTTGCCTGAAAAATTAGATGAAATGCTCTTAACACTACTTAACCAATCTTGATATTGCGCCACAACCTGTTTAGGTTTGCGCTTTTTCTTAGACTTTTGACTCATGTATATAATCATAATGTATATCCCTCTATCATTTCAACTACCATTATATCACAGGTATTGCGTAATGTCAAGCGTTAAAAATAACCTTTATAAAACAGTTACTTATCCTTTAAGTAAAACTTGACTATTTCCTTGATTATTCTCAGATAATTGACGTTTTAATCTGTCTAGTTCCATTGAGATAGATTCAGTTTCTCGATGAGAATAGGTTAACTGTACCTGAAGTAATCTAATTTTTTCCTGTATCTCTTCAGTAGTCATTACTTCTCTCCTGTTTTAATAACCGATATGTGGTTTTGTCTTTATGTTTTTTTCTGAACTGTTTGAAAGTATCTTTACCATCTTCATGTTTACGCATTTTAGATTGTTCAATTTCTCAAACTTCTTACTACCTGCAATCATATTACTTCCTTATTTTTAATATGCCACTCATATGCTGTTTTAATAATTGATTCAATATCATGTTTAGGGTTGAAAATCTTTTTACTTTTTGCCAATGAACTATCAGCAACAAGACTATCTGGATCACCAAAACGTCTTTTACCAAATGTATATTTAACATCAACATATTTTTTCAATGCATCAATAATTTCTAATACTGAATAGCCTTTCCCATTACCTAAATTTAATGTGAAAGATTCATTATCAATATATGATGCTGCAGTTACATGAGCATCTGCTACATCTGATACATGAACATAATCTCTAACACAAGTACCATCTTTTGTTTTATAATCATTTCCATACACTACAAAACTATTTAGATTTTGTAAAATGTTAGGTATCAAATGTGTTTCTGGGTTATGATTTTCACCCATTTCACCATCTGGATCCGCACCAGCAAGATTGAAGTATCTGAATATACCATACTTCAATCCAGAATCTTTAATCATCTGCTCACAAGCCATTTTAGTATTACCATAAACTGAATTTTTATTAGTGAGTCCATGATCTTCTTTTATTGTATAATGATTCCATGGACTGATATAATTTGTTCTATATACCGCAGCAGTAGAACTGAATACAATTTTATTGATATTAAATGATTTCATACATTTTAATAACATGGCAGTACCGGCAACATTATTATACCAAAACTCTGTTGGATGTTTCATTGATTCACCAACTTCAATTCTACCTGCAAGATGAAATACAGTATCAAATTTTCCTTCAAAATTATCAAATACTATAGATAACTGATCACGATTACATATGTCACCATAATAATAATCATAATTACTATAATCAAAACTTGGTTTTACTAAATCAAATATAACTACTTCCCATCCCGCTTTATTAAGTGCTTTACTTAAATGACTACCGAGATACCCGGACCCACCTGTAATAAGCGCTCTTTTACTTTCCATGGATACTCACCTTGATATTTTTCATGTTGTATACTGTTACCTTTATCAAAAAATTCTTGTGTTACTGAATTAGGATTACCATCTAATCTATAACTCATTGTATGTTCATTATTACATTCATACTTTGGAAAATGTTGCTTGATTGCATTAAAAAACTTTCTATCTGCACCCCATTGCCCATACCATGCATGTCCTATTTTAACTGCAACATCTCTACGAATAGCAAAACTAGATGTGTCAATATGATTTACTTTATCATCAAAATACACTGGCCATTTACCTAATGATTCACAGTTATCTTCACACAAATAGTTGCCTTCTTTATCATAGATTTTCCTTAGTGAATATGCCCAATCATTACCTTCTTCTAAAATTTTAACTAATGATTCAACATGATTAGGTTCAAACCAGTTATCTTCATCTAGATAACAGATAACATCTGCATTAACTAAAAATGAACATGCGGCATAGACACGATGACCATACCAACCTTGCCCAACATTATCTTCCATTACTACAAATTTAGTTTTAGATGCACCTTCGCAAGTATCAAATACATTTCTTCTATGTGCATATCCATCTACAAAAATATAATGAACAATATCTGCATATGATTGATTTTCTATAGATGCAACACATTTGTTAAGATGTGTAGAACCAATTGTTGGAGTAACTATAGCAACTTTCATTTTCTCTCAATATCCTCTTCAATACATTTGTCACCATATTGTATTTCAATAATCTTACATGGTTCATCAAATGGGTTTGTTAATTGATGCCATCCATTAATTGGAATCTTCATATTGCTATGTTTATATAAAGTTTGTGATGGTAACATATAACCTTGTTCTAACATTGAATTAATAACTGCACAACCTTCTGCAACATGCCAATACTCAGCACGATGTTTATGTCTCTGTATTGATAAACTAGATTGAGGATTAATAGTAAGTTCCTTCACTTTAGTTCCATCAACTTCATACAATACACGATAGTATCCCCATGGTCGTTGTGTCTTTGGTTGTTGCCAATCTTGTAATATAACACTTGATGAATTCTTTTTATAATTACCACCAATACCAAATTCAAAAATAATACCTTCAATATTCATCTCTGGTATATTTTTTTCTGTTCTATCACCACCATTTGCAAAAATAATTACATCATCGGGATATTTAATCCTTGCTTTTCTTAATAGATCACATGCAGTATTATCATTATCATTAAATACAATTACTTCATCAACCATTTTCATATTACTTACAATTGCATGGCGTTCATCATAAGGTAAAAATGATTTACCTTTCTTTCGTTCTAACCATGCATCGGAATTAATACCTACAATTAAATGATCACCTAATTCCTTTGCTTCACTAAACATAGAAATATGACCACTATGAATAGGATCAAATCCACCAGAAACAATAACAATAACTCTCTGCATAATCAATCCTGAATGTTTATATTTGGGTATGCTTCTTTAATTAGTTTTGCGGTTAAGAAAGGAACTTTTAAATCTTTCTTAAATAGATTAACAAGTAATTCAGCTTCATCTTTATGTAAAGTTTCTAATACCTGCATCAATAAATTACTTTGTTTTTTGCCTACAAGTCCAGGTGCCCGTTGCGGGTGACCTTTAATAAACCGATATAGTTTTCTTACTTCATTTTGTAGATACATGTAATTTAGACCTGCTGGATCCTTTGATGGTCTATAATCAGGAATCTCCACATCAAATTCAATATCTTTTATAAATGCTAAAACTAAGAACTCACGGAATCTTTCACTATCATTCTTCCGTAATACATCTAATCTTTCTGCTTTTGTAGATACTAATTTAAAATCATCTAGAATCTCAGAAAATAATTTAGAATTCATCGAGTACCTCAATTAAATTTACCAACCTGTTCGCAATCATATAATTCATAAACTGCTGTTTGGTTGCTGGTTTAACTTCTTCATATCTACTTATAATAGTTTTTACAAGAGATTGTGGAATCTCTGATAAATCAATCAATTGTTTATTACGTGCCCAATTACGTTTTAACTCATCGTTACCGTGAAGTGGAATAATCATACTCATCATCTCATTCAATTTAACTTTGGTAATTGATTTCTGACGAATACCATCTACAATAAAATTATCACCAGATAAGATATTAGGTACACCATCACCTTTATCACCGTTAATGATTAATTCTTTTAATTGATCGGCAGCATTATCAGTCTTAATAAACTTCTTCATTGAAGGTGAATATTGTTGCACATTAGAATTAGTCTGTAACTGAACAAAATCTTTATCAGATGATAGAATGATTACTTTTTCTTTTTCAGAATAATGTTGAACCAATACACCAATGATATCATCGGCTTCTGCACCTTCAATATCAATAACTTTGTATGGTGCAAATTCTTTTAATTCAGACCGAACTTTATTCATACATTCAAATATTGATGCCCAATCGTGACCAGAACTATCTCTATTTTTCTTTCTGTTACCTTTATAGAATGGAAATACATCACGGCGCCAATACTTTTTACTATCACATGCAATAATTACTTCACCATAGTCTCTGAATTTTTTAATATTACTTCTAATACTATTCAAAATCATATGGCGAACAAGTGATTCTTCAACGGGTTTCTTTGAAGATCCAATTTGTTCCATCAGATTAGAAATTACAATCTGGTTAAAGTCAAATAAAATCATTTTAATATCCTTAATTAATTTTCAGTAATATTGTATCAGAATTTAAACGACCTGTCAAGCTTTTTTCTTTTGCTTTAATGGTACTCATTACATTTCGCAAGAATACTTTACCACCTTTAAGGATATCTGGTAATATTGTTTCTGGTTTACGCAATGTCTTACAAATTGAATTCCGCTCACTAAAGTTAATAATACTACTACCTTTCACAGATAAGCCACTAGAATCATCTGCGTTATACACACCGATCTTTTTAGTCTTAGTATTAAATACCCATAACTGATTAGCACCTATAATCTCTTTAGCCGATATAGATTTAATCTTATATGTATCATCTTCAATACACACATTAACCTTTGATACCAATTGTTCAGGACTCTTAGCCTTGCGCTTGCGAGGTTTACGATTTAGTTTAGCAGTACCAGTGATCTTTAAGGCATCACTAATAATTAAATCATGATAGGCAATAATTTTCTTAATTTCTGCTTTAGAATATTTCGCATAGCCTTCTACTAATTGCTCATCAGTGCCATCTAATACTTGTAAAAATTCTTCTCTATCATACTTAAAAATGGCAATGATTCTACTTGCATGAACTGATTTAATAGTATCTTGCATAACACTTAATGGTGATGGTACTTTCTTAAACCCACCTAAAATATATTCATCTAGTGATGCATCTAGTAAACCAGCAACTTCTAAAGTCTTTTCGTTTATACGATCTTGAATTGATATAACATTGGTTACAGGTTTATCAATTACTTCTACCACTTCAGGTTTAACTTTATCTAGGAATTGCTTAAATCTAATTTCATGTTTTTCAGATAACACTGCACCACGTAATTTCATACGGCATAGAAAACCGAATGTAGATACTATTTTATTCAACCCATCAGTATTATATTTAATTTTATTTTTCTTAAGATAATCTTCAGTATACTTTGATGCCGATTTACCATCTTTATTTTGTGAATACCAAGTAAGTGTGTGTCCAACTTGTTCTTCAGTTAGAACATCACTGGTAGTAAACTTGGGTTCACCACCACTCATTGCTTCTTGAATTTCGGTTATTGATTTGCGAACTTTAGCCATCAGTCAATTCCTTAAATGTATAATTTTGATAATCGCTAATAAACATGATACCATCATCCGTTTCAGTATACGATTTACTTAAATGCTGTGCAAAGTATAATGCATTTAATTCTATTTCAAAAGGATAAGATAAATCAAATGCTTCTTTAATCGCAGATTTATTTGGTTCATATTTTATTGAATCATCATTAAAGGCACCGAAAAAGTCTTCATATAAATCGGAGTAAGCAACACGGTACCCATCTATTGTTTTTAATATATAAATTCCAGTCATGTTATAAGACAACCTCAAATGGTTTGTTCCAACGTCCAACATTTAAGTGGACATAGTATGCGGTATTGAAATAATCGGTATGAGCATCGGAATGATCATAATAATCTGCACTATACAAACATTTTACAATTTTTTCCATAATCTCAAGTGCCTTACCAGAATAATGATCTTTATAGTGATATGTATTTACTTGTTCATATCCAGATTCATTAGGTTGAAAGCCACGAACAACTTGGTAAGAATCTTTCTGGCAAGTTTCATTACTGTTAGCAATAAAATCTACAGGTGCCGATTTAATAGTGCAAACAATTGCCAAATGATTAGACACCGATAAACTGTATTTGACACCAGTTCCTTTTAGTGCCTTTTTCAAATTCTCGGCAATCTTTGCTTTTTTCTCTTGATTCATATAAGCCATTATTTACTACTCCTTATCAACTAATCAGACTCTATTATACTATAATTGGTACGAATTTCAAGCGTTTTGTAATTCATTGATTTATAAAGGTTTTTTCTATTATGTAACTTATTGATTTTATTGATCATTTGTTTACTCATTTCAGTATCTATAATACTATAAATAGGTATAAATGTCAAGCACTTTATGGGGTTAAAATGGACTTTTTCAAACTTGTAGCAGAATTAGGATTTCCAATTGCCGCAGCGATGG
>Ga0114973_10001417_pt1 | contig 17899 bp, 9 predicted proteins | sample M_140807_MF_Meta_FD_87025 | JGI IMG/M metagenome (GOLD analysis project Ga0114973, IMG submission 87025) | Freshwater microbial communities from Lake Montjoie, Canada to study carbon cycling - M_140807_MF_MetaG | ecosystem: Environmental > Aquatic > Freshwater > Lake | place: Lake Montjoie...
GGCGTTCGTTGCCGGGCTGGACGATACGGCTTCCGGGGCGGTCCCGGCGGCGTCGCGTGGTGTGTCTACGGTCGGGGCTGCGCCCCTCCCTCCGACACACCACGCGGACTGTTCCCCAGATCTCTCATGAGCACTGGTACAAAAACCGGGAAGGGGTCATGTCGACCTCGACCCGACGGCCCGGACGATCACGGTCGACGTGACGAGCGTGAACGACTCTCCTGCCGGCACCGACAAGACGGTGACGGTGCTGGAGGACGGCAGCTACACGTTCTCGGCGTCGGACTTCGGTTTTAGCGACACAAATGACAGCCCTGCGAACTCGCTGGTGGCGGTGAAGGTCGCGACGCTGCCGGGTGCCGGGACGCTCAAGCTCAGTGGCGTGGCGGTGACGGCCAGCCAGTCGATCCCGGTGGCGAGCCTCGGAAATCTCGTGTTTGCCCCGGCGGCCAACGCGAATGGCGCCGGCTACGCCAGCTTCACGTTCCAGGTGCAGGACGACGGCGGCACGGCCAATGGCGGCGTGGATCTCGACCAGAGTGCCAATACGATCACGGTTGACGTGACGAGCGTGGGCGATAAGCCCTCGTTCAGCGGCGACGACATCGGCAGTGTGATGAAGTACGAGACCGTCACGGCCACAGGATCGCTCGTTGTCAGCGACGCCGATGCGGGGCAGTCGGCCCTCAAGCCGCAGTCGCTCGTCAAGACGTCGTACGGCACGTTCTCGATCGATGCGGTTGGCAACTGGACGTATGCACTCGACAACCCCGCCGACAATGCCACGATCAAGGATCTCGAGTGGGGGAAGCAGCTCACCGACACGATCGAAGTCGAGTCTGCCGACGGCACGAAGAGCAGGGTCACGATCACGATCAACGGCAACGAGGAGGATGGGATTCCGTCCACTTCCGAGCTGCTCGCGCCGGGGGCTTCGCTCCCGGGCGACCAGCCCTCCGTGCCCGGCGACGCCAACGGCGACGGCATCTCCGATTACCAGCAGAGCAACGTGGCCACCGCTCCGCTGCTGAGCGTGGTGGACTTCCAGAGGGCCGAGCAGGGCACGCTCCAGCAGGCCGACAACGCCACGTTCGGCTCCGTCGTGGCCGACGACACCGATGGCGACGGCATTCCGGACGCCCAGTCCACACAGCTGCGAGATCTCGCTGTCCAGGCCGTGCCGCAAGGCATCGTGGACCAGCTCAAGTCAGAGGGCATCAAGGTCGTGGCCACGAAGATCGGGTTCACCGCCGTGGCCGCCGCAGGCTTCGTCGACGTCGACGACGTGCTGCCCGGCGTCCAGCAGCGGTACACGATCAACCTCGGCAGCCCGGTCGAGGCCAGCGCGGTGCTGAAGATCATCAACGGCTCCGCCCAGATCATGCCGCTCGGCCGCACGCTGGCCAACACGGCGGGCTACGCCGAGCTGAAGCGAAACGGCGACGGCCTCGTCGTCGGCATGGTCCTGACGATCACCGACAACGGGATCTACGACCTCGATCCGGCCGCCAACTCGATCGTCGACCCCGTCTCGCTCGGCACCAGCGACAGCGATCTGGCCGTCTCCGTCACCGACGGCGTCGCGAACTACACCCCCGGCTCGACGGTCACCTACACCGTCACGGTGTCGAATCTTCTCGGCTCTCCGGCGACCGGGGCCCGCATCGACGGAGAAATGCTGCCCGGCGGAACGATCACGCAGTGGGCTGCAGTCGGGGGTGTTCCGTTCACCGGCGCCGGCACCGCCGCCAGCCCGATCATGGTCGACGTGCCCGCGAATGGCTCGGTGGTCTTCACGGTGACCGCGACGATCGCGCCGACGGCCGTCCGGGGCATCGCCCTGTTGGTGACGGCGCGGCCCGCGGATGGCCAGGTCGACGCCGACGAGACCAACAACGCCGCCGCCGACGCCGACGTGCCGCTCGTGCAGCCGATGCTCGTGATCGGCAGCGACGTGGGCTGCCAGTCGGACGGCGTGGTGAGGCTCGTCGATCCGGCGACCGGCGCGACGATCCGCTCGATCACTCCGTGGGAGTCGAACTACCGCGGCGGCATCCGCGCGATTGGCGCCGACGTCACCGGGGACGGCGTGGACGAGATCGTGATGGTGTCGGGCCGCGGCCGGCCGACCGAACTGCGGGTCTTCACGCAGTGGGGCTACGAGCTGCAGCAGTACCGCACCCTCCCGTTCGGCAGGGCCTATTCGGGCGGCGCCGACGTGGCCGTGGGGAACGTGGTCGGCGACGCGCGGCCCGAGATCGTGCTCTCGATGCTCGGCGGCCGGAGTCTCGTGTCGGTCTTCCAGATCGACACCGGCCTGGTGAAGCCCGTGATCGAGGCCCCGATAATGTCGTTCCAGCCGTTCGGCAAGCGATTCGCCGGCGGCGCCGCCGTCACGATCGTCGACGTGGGCCGGTTCGTGGCCGGCGCCACGCAGGACGTCATGGCGGCGGACGGCGTGGGCGAACTGGCCGTGGCCAGCGGCGCCGGCATGAAGGCCACCGTGCTCGTGTACGAACTCTCAGGAGGCACGCCGCGGGTCGTCGACACGATCAACCCGTTTGGCGGTTCGACCAAGGTCGGTCCGCTCTCCGTGTCGTCCGGCGGGTTCGACGGTGATGCGGTCGAGGACATTTCCGTCTCGTCCGGGAAGGGCATCAAGTCGCGGGTGGAGGTGTTCTCGGGGCGGATCGACGACACCCAGGACGCCCTCCTGCTCGGCTGGGTGCCGTTCCCCAACTCGCCGCGGCCGTTCGCGTCCGTGACGGCCGTGGGCATCGACAGCGACCGCGACGGAAAGGTCGACACGTTCGCCGCGGTGCAGGGGCTCGTCGCCGCACAGAGCCAGCTGGCCACGGCTCCGGTGTCGTCGACCGGCACGCTCCTGGCCCAGCAGGCGGCGATGCTGTCGGTCGCCACGGCGTCGAAGTCGCCGCGTCTGGCAGCGGTGAACAACCGGCCGGCGACGCCCGCGGTCACGAGCCTGTTCGCGGGGCTGGGGGCGGTCAACGGCGGCGGCACGATCGCGGCGAAGCAGGCGGCCTTTGCCGCGCTCGGTGCGGCGTTCGCCCAAGACTGATCGCAGCACGCGGAATGCTGTCGGTGGCGGTGAGCCGATCCAATCGGCCCACCGTGCGGCTGGTGTCGGCCCGCGCTTCGGCGGCAATCCCTTCGCAGGCCGCAAAGTCGCGGCGTTCCTCGCGTCGTGCCGTCCCGGCGATATACTGCAGGCCTCCGGAGGATTCCGGCGCCGCGTGCGATCGACGCTCGCGGTGACCTGTAGCCGCGACGTTCCATGCTTCATCGGACGCTCGCACGGAGGGGAGAGTTCGATGAGAGCCGACTCATTTGCCGGTACCACTGCGGTCGATCATGATCTTGCAGGGGAGCGTTCGCGGCCCGGCGCCCATGCGCGGCAGGCGATCGCCGATGTCGTGCTCGAAGAACTGACCCGCGTCGCCGCGCCGGGCCACGTCCTCGTGTTGGAGTCGTCGTTGGCGCGGCACGGTGTGGATGCCGGCCGCTTCCTCGACGCGATCGCCCGCATCGAGGGCCGCTACCAGATGCGGTTCCGCGACGAATGGCTGCGCGACGTCCGCACCTGCGGCGACCTGGTCGACAGCATCGCCCTGCACATGTTCGATGAGGCCGACCGGGCGGGCCAGCCCGTGGCCGAGCGAGCCGCCGCCGGTCGCGACGATGCGCGGGCATTGCGGCATCCGTCGGCCGCCGCGGAAGCCGCCGACGGCGCGAGCCGGTTTCCCGAGTGCGACGCGCTCGAGAAGCGGCTCGCCGATCTCGAGTCCGCAGGCCTCGACAACCCGTTCCTGCACGCCAACGAGGCGGTGCGTGGCCGCACGGCACGGCTCGGCGGCCGCGACGTCGTCAGCTTCACGAGCTTCGACTACCTCGGCCTCGCCTGCCATCCCGACGTGCGGCGGGCCGCGAAGGAGGCGATCGACCGCTTCGGCTGCAGCGCCTCCGCCAGCCGCATGGTGGGTGGCAACAACACGATTCTCGACGAGCTCGACGCGGAGCTGGCGTCGTTCCTCGGCGCCGACCGGGCCGTCGTCTTCCCCTGCGGCTACGGCACGAACGCCTCGGTGTTCAACCACCTCTTCGGCGCCGGCGACCTCATCCTCTTCGACGAGCTGGCGCACAACAGCATCATGCAGGGGGCCAACGCCTCCAAGGCGGGCCGGCGGTCGTTCCGGCACAACGATCATGAGCAGCTCGACGGGCTGCTCCGCGACCTGCGGCCCCAGTATCGCCGCGTCGTCGTCGCGATCGAAGGCGTCTACAGCATGGACGGCGACTATCCCGACCTGCCCCGGTTCATCGAGGTGAAGAAGCGGCACGACGCACTGCTCTACGTCGACGAGGCCCACTCGCTCGGCACCATGGGGCCGGGCGGTCGGGGGATCTGCGACTTCTTCGACGTCGATCCGGCCGAGGGCGACCTGTGGATGGGGACGATCAGCAAGGCGCTCGGCGCCGGCGGCGGGTACCTCGCGGGCGGAGAGCGTCTGATCCGCTACCTCGGGTTCACGACGCCCGCCTTCGTCTTCTCGACCGCCTGCTCGCCGCCGAACGCGGCCGCCGCGCTCGAGGGCCTGCGGGTGATTCAGCGCGAGCCGTGGCGGGTCACGCGGCTGCGCGAGCGGTCGGAGCTCTTCCTGAAGCTGGCCGCCGACAGCGACCTCGACACGGGCTCGAGCGGCGACACGCCGGTCATTCCGGTGATCGTCGGCAGCTCGACGCGGGCGATCCTCGTCTCCCAGATGCTGCTCGAACGCGGGATCAACGCCCGGCCGATCCTCTACCCGGCTGTCCGCGAGACAGCCGCCCGCGTGCGGTTCTTCATCACCGCCGAGCACAGTGAGGAGCAGATCGCCGAGGCCGTGGAGACCGTGGCCGAGGTGATGGCGGCCACGAAGCATGCGGCCCCGGCCTGACCGGCCGCGTCATCCCGCGAGTTTGCCGGCGGCCCCGGCGGCGTGATCGGCCGCAGGCCAGGGCAGCGGCGCAACGCCGAAGATGCCGTCGGCCCGCAGCGCCGGCCGCCGCCGGACGAGCGCTTCGGTCGCCACGAGCAGGGCCGGCAGGAAGACGAGCTCCGCCAGCGTCGCGGCGGCCACGGCGGCGCAGGCGAGCATCCCGAAGCGAGCCAGCGACGGCACGGAGCTGAGCGTCACCACCACGAAGCCCAACGCCAGCACGAAGCCGCCGAGCACGACCGCGTTGCCCGTCTCCGCCACGGCGCGGCGGACGGAGCCGGCGATCGACACGCCCTCCCGCCGCTGTCGCTGCACGGCGGCGAGCAGGTGCACGGTGTCGTCGACGGCCAGTCCCAGACACACGTTGAAGACGATGACCGTGGCGGGGTCGAGCGCGCGGCCGGTGGTGACGAGGATCGTGGCGATGACGCCCAGCGGAAAGACGTTGGGCACGAGGCTCACGATGCCGGCCAGCGGCGAACGGAACGCGATCGCCAGGATGCCTGCGATGACGGCCACCTCGAGCAGCAGGCTGCCCCCGAGATCGCGAATCAGCTGGCGGATATTGCGGGCGGACACGACCGACATCCCCGCCAACTCGAACGTCCAGCCGGGCCGTCGCGCCGCGAGCCCGTCCAGGCCGGCCTCGATCCGCCCGTAGACGCGGTCGAGCTCCCGCGATCCGAGGTCGCCCACCCGGGCCCGCACGATCGCGGTTCGCGCGGGCTCGTCGACGAGGTCGGAAAACTCGGCCGGGTCGAGCCGGCGCCGGGCGCGAGGGGGCAGCGTGCCCGCCACTCCGCTCAGCGAGACCGCCTGCCGCAGGCCGCCGGATTGCTCGAGCACGGTGTGCACCTCGGCCAGCGACTCGAGCACCGTGTCGTCGAGCCAGCCGAGCCCCTCCGGCCACCGCACCACCACGTCCACGCCCATCGCACCGCCGAAGTCGGCGTCGACGCGGGCCAGCGCCCGGGAGGCCGCAGCGCCGTGCGGCAGCGCGTCGACGACCCGATTGTCAGCGTCGAGGCCGGCACCGGCCACCGCCAGCAGCAGCGTCGCGACGCAGCCGGCGATGGCGAGCGGCCGCGCGTGAGCGACGGAGAATGCGGCGAGCCGGTTCGCCAGCCGTCCGATCCGCCGCGAAGACCGCCCCAGCCGGGCGCCGCTGAAGGCCGGGGCCGAGGCGAGCAGGGGGGTGAGGATCGTCACGGCGAGGAAGCTGGCCACTGCCCCGGCGGCCGCCGCGATGCCGAACGTTCGGACCGCGTCGATCCGGGCGGCCGCCAGCGACGCGAAGCCGATCGCGGTGACGAGGCTCGTCAGACCGCACGCGGCACCGACCCGGCGGATCGCGCCGGTCGAGGCGTCGATGGCGGACGCCCCGCGCCGGGCGCTGCGCCGCATGTCTTCGATGAAGTGGATCGAATCGCACGTGCCCACGACCAGCGCGAGGGAGGGCACGACGCTCGTGAGCATGTTCACCGGCACGCCGAACAGGCCGATGATGCCCATCGCCCAGACCGCACCGATGGCCGGCGGCACGCAGGCGACGAGGGTGGCACGCAGGCTCCGGGCCACCCAGGCAGAGAGCGCGACGGCGAGGCAGAGGCCGATCGAGTTGAACAGCAGCATGTCGCGGCGCAACGCCCGCGCGGCCTGGTCGCGGAGCGCTGGCAGGCCGGTCATTTCGAGCGTCAGGGGAGACGCGGCCGCCTGGCCGGCGGACAGCACTGCGTCGATGCCGGCCACGGCCTCGGTCAGCCGCGGCGGCTTGTCGGCGTCGGCCCGGAGCCGCACGAGGAGGATCGCCGACTTCGCATCGGGAGCGAGCATGTGGCCGGCGATCAACGGGTGCCCGGTGGCGCGGTCGCGGGCGGCCGCCCGCTCCTCCTCGCCGAGGTCGCCCTCGACGCGGGGGATGACCGGGAGGAGCGCCCCGGCGACGCCCTGGCGGCGGACGTCGAACATCGACCGCACCCGCTCCACGCCGTCGACTCGGCCGAGCCGCTCCGTGACCGCGCGGAGCGCGGCGAGGGCCCGGCCGTCGAAGAGGTCGCCCGAGCGGGCCGCGGCCCGCACGATGCACTCGCGATCGGGCGCGCCGAACCGGCCGGCCACCTCGTCCACCAGCCTGAAGTCCGCGTCGGCGTCCCGCAGCAGCGACCGCAGGTCGTCGTCGATCTTCAGCTGCGAGAGACCGCAGGCCGCCAGCAGCGTCAGGAGCCCGGCTGCGACGCCGGTGACGACTCGCCAGCGTCCCGGTCCGTGCCCGGGGGCGGCAGGAGATGGAGTTCCTCCGGATCGACGATCCAGCCACGGCACGCGGGCGATCCGCACCGGCACGGGATCGCCGCCTCCGCCGGCCAGCAGTAGTCGATCAGGATTTCCTCGCCGGCCCTGATCGGACGGATCGTTTGCAGCCACAGCCTGTCTTCCTGAAGGCTCCCATCCTCGTCGAACCAATAGAAAAGCTCGCAGTTGGGATCGCAACAGTGATTCACGAATCGCAGGGGCGGGGCCGGCTCGAGCACCATCCCGCTCGGCAATTCCATGCAGTAATGGGGGTCCTCCGGCTCGGTCGGCAGGATGTCTCCGAGGATTTCTCCGAGGATCTCGCCGCCGGGAATCGCCCGCCGGGCGAACACGCCGCGGCCGACGTGCGTCTCTCCCACCTCGACGAGCTGCCCCAGCCGGCCCCCGCGGGACCCTCCCCGGCGGGTACGAAGCGTTTCCTGATCGCGGGGCATGCGGGTGTCTCGGGCGGGAGGCGGGCGAGGAGTTCTACCGATCTCGATCGCGGCGAGTCAACGGTCGCCCCGTGCCGCCGCCGCCCCGCACACTCCCGACAACGGGTGGTCCGCGCAGCTGCGGGCGGGCTGGCGAACAACCGCACGTCAGGCCTGCAGCCGCGACCGGACACGCTCGAGCAACGCCTTGGTCGCCATCACGCCCTCGGGCTCGGGCAACGTCTTGCCCTCGTACTCGATGCCCACCCAGCCGTGGTATCCCGAGTCGACGACCAGTTTCATCATGCGGGTGTAGTCGGTGCGGACCTCGTTGCCGTCGGCGTCGAACTCGTGGCTCTTGGCGCTGACACCCTTGGCGAAGGGAAGGAGTTCCTCGACGCCGCGGTAGCGGTCGTAGTCGTGGAAGTTGCCGAAGTCGGGCAGCGTGCCGCAGTTCGGCTTGTTCACGGCGCGGATCACGCCCGCCAGCCATTCGCCGTTGCTCGAGAGTCCGCCGTGATTCTCCACGATTACGCCCATCTGCATCTGCGCCGCGTAGTCTGCCAGCCGGGAAAGCCCGTCGACGGCGAGCTTCTGCTGCTCCTCGAACGACCCCTTGCTTGCGGCGTTGACGCGGATCGAATGGCAGCCGAGCCGCTTGGCGGCCTCGACCCATGGGAAGTGGTTCTCGATCGCCTTGGACCGCATCGCCGCGTCGGGATCGCCGAGATTGCCCAGGCCGTCGCACATGACGAGCAGGTTCGTCACGCCCTCGTCGGAGGCCCGCTTGGCGAGGTCGGCGAGATAGATCGCGTCCTGAGCCTTGTCCTTGAAGAACTGATTCACGTACTCGACGGCGTCGATGCCGAACTGCCGCTTCGCGGCCCGGGGGAAGTCGAGGTTGTCGAGTTTGCCCTCGAAGAGGGTGCGGTGCAGTGACCACTCCGCGAGCGAGATGCGGAAGAGCGGAGCCTTTTCCGCCGGCTTGTCCGCAGCCGGTGCGGGCAGCGGCCGGACCATGAGCGCCGACGCCGCGGTGGCGGCGAGAAACTGTCGTCGGCTCGCGGCGGCGGAAGTGCGAGGGATGTGGGAAGACAGATGCATCACGAGCCCGCCCGATGTCGAGGACAACCGTCCTCACCCTACCAGAGCCGCGGGCATCGCCAAAGGCCACGGGCGGACTCGCCCCCGGGCCGTGTCCGCCCGTGGCCACCGCCCGGCGGCGAGCGAGCCGGCGGGGCGGGGCTGGACTGCGTCACGCGCCCGTATCGGCGGGGGATGGCCGGCGATCTATTCCTGGAACTGGCCTTCGATCTGGCCTTCGATCTGGCCTTCGATCTGGCCTTGGATCTGGCCCTGGATGTATTCCCGGGGCCGGTACCAGCGGAGCACCGGCAGAAAGAGTAGCGTGGCGGCCGCCATGCAACCGGTGAAGAACCAGTAGTAGCTTTCGCCCGTGAGGAGGCTGTGGCCCGCCGCGTCCTGCGTGAGCGAGTTGACCAGGGCGGTGAACAGGTTGCCCAGCGAGACGCTCAGGAGGTAGAGGCTCATGACGAGCGACTTCATCTGCGTCGGCGCCTGCGTGTAGCTGAATTCGAGGCAGGTGATCGACACGAGGATCTCGGCGGCGGTAATGACGACGTACGCCAGGATCTGCCAGCCCACGGAGGGCCAGCGGGCCGTCAGCCGCGTGCCGTCACGGGCCGCCGCGATGCCGGCCCCGACCATCGCCTCGAGGCGGGCTGTGGGCACCCCCGCAGGCTCCTGGCTCGCGCCGCCCGAGAGACTGTCTGAGAAGCTGTCAGAGAAGCTGTCGGCGAGGGCGTTGAGCCCCGCGGCGCGGATTGCCGTCTCGGTGGCGGACGGGTCGATCCCGTCGGCGGCGACCAGCGGCGCCACCCGGTCGCGGAACTGCGTCGCCTCGGCCTCGATCAGCCGCTGCGCGTGGGCGGTGATCGCGAAGGCCAGCGTCGTCAGCAGGAACCCGACGAGAATCCTGCGGAGCGGGGTGAAGGGGATCACACGCGACACCGCCGGGTAGATCACCAGGCTGAAGAGCGGGATGAAGATGAGGACGAGCAGGGGGTTGATCGCCTGGATCTGGCTCTCGAGCCACTCGATGCCGAGGAACCGCCGGTCCATCTGCTGCGCCTGTTGCACCCAGGCGCCGCCGGTCTGGTCGTAGAGCGACCAGAACACCGCCACGAGCAGGTAGAGCGGCACCAGCTTGAAGATGGCGGCCAGCCCGGCCGGGCCGAACGTGTCGACGAAGTAACCCGGGCCCCGCGGCGGGATGTGGACGAAGCGGTGCCGTCCCAGCCAGAAGACGAGCGTGGCCAGCGCCATGAGGATGCCCGGCACGCCGAACGCCCAGCCGGGGCCGCACCACTTGAGGAGCCAGGGCGTGAGGAGCGTCGAGAAGAACGAGCCGAAGTTGATCGCGAAGTAGAACCAGCCGAAGACCCGCTCCAGGAGGTGCTTGTTCGCCGGGCCGAACTGGTCGCCGACGTGCGCGGAGACGCAGGGCTTGATGCCGCCGGACCCGATCGCCACCAGGGCCAGGCCGGCCAAAAGCCAGCCTCGGGGCGACAGCGTGGCGGCGAGCAGTGGCTGCGGCATGTCCATCAACGCCAGGCAGAGGTGGCCGAGGCAGTAGACGAGGGAGAGCAGCAGGATCGTCAGGTACTTACCGAGGAAGGCATCGGCCAGGATGCCGCCGATGACGGGGAAGAAGTAGGCGCTGGCCACGAACAGGTGCATCCACTCCCGCGACTCGGCGTCGGTCATGAAGTCGGGGCCGCCCGCGGTCGAGTGCAGGAACTGCGTCATGAACACGACGAGGATCGTCTTCATGCCGTAGAACGAGAACCGCTCCGCGGCCTCGTTGCCCACGATGTAGGGGATGCCGGGCGGCATGCCGGCGATCGCGGCGGGCTGCGTGGCGAAGCCGGAGGACGCGCTGGGGGCGGTGGGCATGGCAGCCTCGGCGGGGGCGCAGCGATGGGGTCGGCGCGGCAGGCCCGGCCTTCGGCCCGCGGCAGCCGGAGAATGTGGCAGACCCGACTCATTGGTGCAATCACGGCCGGCAGGCGAGAATGACTCGTCATGCATCCCGACGCCCCCACGAACCCTGCCGCCGCGAGCCCGCCCGCCGGGCTGCTCGTCGTCACGGTCGATCGGCTGCCGGCCTGGATGCTGCCGGCGTTCGGGGCGACCTGGGTGGCGACGCCGACCATCGACGCGCTGGCGGCGCGAGGCCTCGTGTTCGATCGCGTGATCACGCCGGCCGCAGACCCCGGTGCGACACTGCGCGACCTCGCGTGCGCCGCGGGAACCGGGTGCGCCGGGGGAACCGGGGGGCCGTCGCCGATTCAGGCGGCGATCGCGCGGGGCTGGAACCCCGTGCTCGTGACGGACGACGCCGCCGCTGCGGACCAGCTCGCCCCGTGCGGCATGGAGACGGTGCTCGTGGCGGCCGCCGCGAAAGCCGCGGAGGCGGCCGACGACGCGGCGACCGAGGTGGCGCGGCTCGTCGACGCCGCGGCCGACGTGCTCCGCGCCGGCGGGCATCGGCTCGTCTGGTGCCACGTCGGCAGCCTGGGCGTGGCCTGGGATGCGCCCCGCAGGCATCGCGAGCGGTACGTCGATCCCGAGGATCCTCCGCCTCCGGCCGGCGCCGGCGTGCCGTCGTTCGCCGTCGATGCCGACACCGATCCGGACCTCCTCGTCGGCATGCGGCAGGTCTTCGCGGGGCAGCTGTCGCTGCTCGACGCGCAGCTTGGCCGGCTGTTCGAGCTCGTCGCGGCGGCAGACTGGACCGTGCTGCTGGCCGGCGTGCGGGGCATGCCGCTGGGGCTGCACGGCTGGGTGGGCGTCGACGGGCCCGTCGACGCCCACGGCGAGGTGGTGCACGTGCCGGCGATCCTCGTCGATGCGGGCGGCCGGATGGCGGCCCAGCGGTTTGGCGGGCTCGTCGTGCCCGCGGATCTGGGGGCCACGCTGGCGGAGCTCCTGGCCGGGGAGCCGGCGGGGCAGCCGCTGCGCGACCCCGCCGCACCGTGGCGCGGCGCGAGCCTGGCCGGGCTCCTGCGGGACTGGTCTGCGATGCCGCGGGATCGTGTCGTCGTCGTGGCCGGGGATTCTGTCGCCATCGTCACGCCGTCGTGGCACTGCCTGTCCACCCGCCGTGACGCGGCACCTGCAGGGGGCCGCCGGGTCCGGCTGTTCGCCAAACCCGACGACTTCTTCGAGTACAACGACGTCGCCGACCGCTGCCCCGCCGTGACGGAGCCGCTGGCCGACCTGCTCACGCGCGAGGCCCACGGCGACGGGCATGCGCTGTGGCTGGCGAGCCTCCCCGAGGCCCCGCCGGCGTGACCGTCGGCAGGCGGAAAAGGTGCCTTTTCCAGCGGTAAAACCCGCGTGGTTGTGGAATTCGGCCATCGCTACGATCCCGCGATGCCCGCGCTCCCGTTCTCCCGTCGTCGCTGTGCCGCCCGTGGTGTCGCCGCGGTCGTGGCCTGCCTCGTCGTCGCGGCTGGAAGCGTCGACTGCGGCGCGGCCGACTGGGACCGTGCCGGTGCCGCCAGGGCGCAGGACGCCACCAGCAGGCCGGTGTCGTTGCGGATCACGTGGGGCGGCGGCAAGCCCCGCGCCTGGTCGGGGGCGATCCGTCTCGTCACGGCCGACGGCCGCGACGCCGACGAGGAGCCGCAGTGGCGGACGCTCTGCGGCGACGCCGACGCGGCGGCGACCGCACACGGCGTCCCTGGGGGAATTCTCGTGCACGAGCCGAGCCGACGCGGCTCCGACGGCGTCGAGCTCACGATCACGCGCTGGCAAGACATGCGGCTCGCCGTACGGCTCGTGCCCGACGCCGACGAGCGGTCCGCCGTCACGTTTGAGGCATCCGTTCCCGAACTGCTGCTGTCGGCCCGGCAACAGGCTCTCGACCGCGACGGGAACCGTCTCTCGCTGCGGGCCGCACCCGGCGATGCCCTGCGGGTCGGCGTCGGCTCGGCCGTCGCGACGGCGTCCGCCGGTCGCCCGAACGAGGCGACGACGCTCTTTCGTCCGGGTGAGACGGTGCGTCTGACGGTCGATCCGCTGCTGCCGAAGCGGCTGCAGGGAACGGCCGCGGTCGAACTGCGGCTGCGGCTGAAGTCCGGACCCGATGCCGAGCCGCTTGCCACGCAGGCGGTGGTGCTCGCGGAATCGCCCGCGGACTCCGGCCCGGCCTCCGGCACGACCCGGCTCCAGGAGTACGAGCGGGTCGTGTTCGACCTGCCGCTTCCCGATCGCGAGGGGGCGTACGACATCGATCTCGAGGCCGTCGAGCGGGGCGGGCTGCGCTGGTCGCGGCCGCTCGCGACGCGCGTCGTGCAGGTCGCCGCGGTGGCGGACGTCGCGGCTGCACCGGACGCGGCCGCGCCGACCTGGCAGGTGATCCACGAGCTCGATCCCGGCAGCCCGCGGCTCCACGAGCGGCTGCGCCGGCTCCCGGGAAAGGGCATCCCCTATGTGCCGATGCCGGCCATGCCGCTGCCGTCGATGTCGCTGCCGAGCGTTCCCATGCCGAACGTATCGATGCCCAATGTCTCCATGCCCAGCGTCCCCCTGCCCAACGTGTCGATGCCGAAGGTGCCGGGCGTGCCGCTGCCGTCGGTCGGCATGCCGTCGATGTCGTCGATGGTGCCCCGTCTGAGCGGCCTGCTGCTCACGGGACACTCCACGGTCGACGTGCATCCGCTCGGTCCGATGCTGCGGCTGCCGCCGGCACGGTCGGCGGACGAGCCGTCGTGGGAAGGGATCGTCGTCGCCGGAGTGCAGCCGGGCGTGCCGCATCTGGTCGAGGTGGAGTTTCCGCTCGACCAGCGGGCCGTGGTCGGCGTCTGCGTGCTGGAGCCGGATGCGGCGGGCAGTGGCGTGGAGCCGCGGGCCAGTGGTGGCTTCGAGGTGGTGCCGCCCGACTCCGCCACCGCCGACGGCCCGGCGACGCTCGGCCGTCACTCCTTCGTCTTCTGGCCGACGTCCCGCCATCCGCTGGTGCTGATCGCGAATCCGTCGATGCGTTCGGCGGCGTTCGTCGGCCGCGTCCGCGTCTCGGCGGGGCCCGCACGGCTGCCGCCCGCGGCCCGCGGCGAGGGCGCCGCGCATCGGCTCGTGGGCGTGGAGGGCGGCCGGCGCGTGCACGCGTTCCTGCCGGCTCCCGACTTCGCGCAGTTCGGCGCCGAGGAGCGTGCCGTTGCGGGGCAGGGACGGTCGTTCGCCGATTGGCGGACGTTCCTCTCGGGAGCGACCCGGGCCGCGGAGTGGTTCTCGGCGCAGGGGGCCGACGGCGCGCTGGTGAAAGTGTATGGCGACGGTGCGGCGATCTGGCCGTCGCGGCTCACGCGGTCGGCTCCGCGGTGGGACAGCGGTGCCGCCGCGGAGACGGGCGTCGATCCGCTCCCCAAGGACCTGCTCTCATTGCTCTGCCGCGTCCACGCACGGCGCTCGCTGCGGCTCGTGCCGGCCGTATCGTTCGACGCGCCGGTGCCCGCGCTCGAGGCGGTGCTGCAGCGCGGCGGCACGGAGGCGGCGGGCATCGTCTGCGTCGGCCGTGACGGCCGGCCCCGGCAGACGGATGGCGGCGACGGCTGGCACTACAACATTCTCGATCCACGGGTGCAGCGGGCGGCGGAGGAGATCGTGGCCGAACTGGCCGGCCGGCTCCACGGCGCCGAGGCGATCGATGGCCTCGCGGTGCTGCTGCCGCACGACGGCTGGACCCACCTGCCCGGCACGGGCTGGGGCCTCGACGACGCCACGTTCTCCCGGTTCCTCGACGACGTGGGCGGCCAGGAGCCGGCGATCGGAGCGGAGCGGTTCGCCCGCCGGGCCCTGCTCGTCGAGGGGCCGCTGCGTGATGCGTGGCTGGAATGGCGGGCCGCCGCCGTGGCCCGGTTTCACGCCCGCCTCGCGGCGATCCTCGCGGAGCACGATCCGCGCTGGAGCCTGCACGTGGTGCCGACATCGCTCTTCTCCCAGGGCGAACTGGCCGGGCGGTTTCGTCCACAGCTCGCCGGCTCTCCGGCCGACGCCGACGTGCTCCGCGAGATCGGCCTCGACCCGGCGCGGATCACCGCCGACAGGCGGATCGTGTTCGTGACGCCCCACGTGCATGGCGCCGCCGACCTGCTGCTCGATCGCACCCTCGTGGAGGGCGGCAACCGCTCGCTGTCGGTGGCGCGTGCCGTGGCGACCGCGGCGCGGCGGGGCGTGGTCGTGATCGAGCGGCCGACGCCGATCTCCGTGGAGCAGGTCGTGCCGCACGGTCCGTTCGGCAACGCGTCCGCGTCCGGGCTCGTGCCCGTCCACGCCGTGCCCGAGGGCGCGGCGCGGGGCCGCGCCCTCGCCGAGTCGTTCGCGACGTCCGACGTGGAGGTGGTGTTCGACATGGGGCTGCTCTTCGCCCGCGTCGATCCCGCCCAGGCACTGCGCATGAAGGCCGTGTCCGCGCTGCCCACGGGTGGGTTCACGCTGGCCGAATCTCTCGCGGCGCCGCTCGCTGTGAGGAGCCGGCGCGACGCGGGCATGACGCTGGCGAGCGTCGCCAATGCCGGTCCGGTGCCGTGCCGGGCGGTCCTCTCGCTCGTCGGCGCTCCGTCGGCGGTGATCGACGCCGCTGATCGATCGCGGCTGCCGCTCGATCCCGCGGGCGGCGCGACCGTGCCGCTGGGCCCCTGGGAGGTTCGCACGCTCGTGCTCGACGGCGGCGTGGCGGTGCAGGGGGCGCGGGCGGAATTCGACGACCAGGTGCGGCGGTCGATCGAGTCGCGGCTCGACGACCTGCGCCGGAGGCGGGCCGTCCTGGAGATGCCGCAGCCGCTCGAGGCGCTCGACAATCCCGGATTCGAGCTCGAAGGCGGCACGGCGACGACGGGCGGCGATCGCGACGCGGCCGGCTCGGTCGCCGGATGGGAGCTCGTGGAGGCCAGTCGCGGCAGCCTGCGGGTCGTGCCGGGGGTCAACGCCCCGGAAGGAAGAGGGATCGTCTTCTCGTCGGTGCACGGGCTGTCGACGCTGCGCAGCAATCCCTTCTCGCCGCCGACCACCGGCCGCATCAGCGTGGCCGCCTGGCTGAGGATCGCCCCGGGGGATCCGCAGCCGCCGTTGCGGCTCGCGATCGAGGGCGTGCAGGACGGCCGCGAGTACTACCGCTTTGCCCCCGTCGGCGGACTCACCGGGGGCAGGCCGCTCACCGCCGAGTGGTCGCAGTTCGTGCTGCAGCTCGACGACCTGCCGCCGCACGGCGTCGAGTCGCTGCGGGTGCGGGTCGACCTCTTGGGGCCTGGGAGCGTGCAGCTCGACGGCCTGCGGGTGTTCGATCTCGCCTTCGACGAATCGCAGCGGGCCGACCTGTCACGACGGCTGGCCATGATGGACCAGCGGCTGGCTGCGAACGACCTCGGCGGCTGCCTGCTCGAGCTCGACGGCTACTGGCCGCGGTTCCTCGCCGAGTTCGTGTCCGACGACGCGGTGGCGACGGTCGAGCGGGCCGCCGCCCCGGCGGGCGGGCCGGCGAGCGAGCCGGCGGAGCCGCCCGTGCGGTCGGGCGGCATGTTCGACCGGGTCCGTCGCTGGCTCCAGTGAGCAGGGACGTGCGGCCTGGACGGCACTTCGGGACGTGGCGGCCGCGACGTCGGCCTCAGCCTGGCGGCCAGTGCAGCCCGCGGCCGCCGAGCAGGTGGACGTGCAGGTGGTGGACCGTCTGGCCGCCATCCTCGCCGCAGTTCACCACGAGACGGTAGCCGCGGTCGAGGCCGAGCCGCCGGGCGAGGTCGCTGGCCACGACGATGAGGTGGCCCAGCACCGGGGCGTCGTCCGGTCCGATCTCGGCCAGCGACGGGATCGGCCGCTTCGGGATCACGAGCAGGTGCACCGGCGCCTGCGGCGCCACGTCGTGGAAGGCGAGGCAGAGCTCGTCTTCGTGCTCGATCCGGGCGGGGATCTCGCGGCGGATGATCTTCGAGAAGATCGTGTCAGCCGGCGCTGCCATCGACGGCTTCCGTGGGCGTGGTGGCGTCACCGACGGCCTGGCGGCCGGCGGCCGGCTTGCGCACCCGCTTCCGCGGCGGCTTGGGCGTCGCCCATTCCTTCGTCAGGCTCTCGAACACCTCGGGGGATTCGTAGCGGATGATGTTGCGGCCCTCGGGCATCGGGCCCACGAGCGACCGGAAGATCGGTGCGCCGCGCAGGGCGAGGTCGGTGCTGCAGTCGTCGGTGCCGACCTGCAGGTGCGTGCGGAGGATCGCATCCGGCGACTCGAAGTCGTGGATGATCAACTGGCCGTCAGGCCCGCGGGTCACGATCCGCCATGTGTCCTTTGCCATCGTCGCAGTGCTCCAGGCGGGGCGGAACGGCCGGCCAAGGCGTTCCTCGTTCCACGTCGCCACCATTGCAGATCGGCGGTTTGTGCACGGGGATCAAGGAGCGGCGGCACAGGGCGGCGCGGCCGGCATGGAAGGGCCGCACGGAACGCCGTGCCTATCCGGCACGAGCCGGTTACGTGGACCGCTCCGGGGCACGAAATCGTGGGCAGGGCGGCGGCCCGATCATTTGACCGTCGGCCAGGCGACGCGGAGGCGATCCCTCCACCGGGGCGGAGCGGTGGCCGTGGCGGAGGCGGGGCCCGTCGCCGGCACGCCCGCGGTGCCGGCGCGGCGGGTCGCCCCTTCGCGCTGCGGGGCGATGCCCGCGGCCTGGATCACTCCTGAATCGCGGATCACTCCCGAATCGCGGGTGATGTCGCCCGCCGATGCGGTGGAGCCGGGTGCTGCGTTGCCGATCGGCGCCATCTGGCGTCGGCCCGGCACATCGAGCGTTCCCGGCCGGACACCGACCGCACGGCCGGGGAGACCGCCGGCGACGTTCCGCCCCGGCGGCGCGGCACTGGCCGTGGCGGCGCCAAAGGCACTGGCCTGCAGCGCCGTCGCGTTGGCCGCCGAGGCGTCGCCGCGGGCGTGGCTGAACATCATCGGCCCGCGGAACGGATGGTGGATGCCCGTCGGCGTGGATCCGAGGTCGCCGCCCGGCTTCATGCCATCGGGAGGACCGAGCGCGACCAGCCAGCCGCCGACGGAGACGGTGTCGCCGGGATCGAAGCCGGGCGCAAAGCCAGGATCGACGCCGGGA
>Ga0114973_10001418_pt1 | contig 17894 bp, 19 predicted proteins | sample M_140807_MF_Meta_FD_87025 | JGI IMG/M metagenome (GOLD analysis project Ga0114973, IMG submission 87025) | Freshwater microbial communities from Lake Montjoie, Canada to study carbon cycling - M_140807_MF_MetaG | ecosystem: Environmental > Aquatic > Freshwater > Lake | place: Lake Montjoie...
CGGCGAGGTCGGCCCGTAAGGGAACCCTCGTCGCCGTCATCAGCACACTCGTCGTCGCGACGCTGCTCGCGATCTCCATCGGCTCATCGCCGAGCTGGCCACTCGTTCAGAAAGCCTTCTTCGACGGAACCTACTTCTCCACCTCTCTCCCTAACGTGATTGGCGCATTCGCTATCAACATCCAGCTCTTCGTGCTGGCAGAGATCCTCATCTTGCCGATCGGGCTTCTGATTGCCCTCGCCCGATCAATCACCAGCCCCGCGCTCGCACCGCTGCGCATCTTTGCCACCATCTACACCGACTTCTTCCGTGGCGTGCCGAGCATCTTGCTCATCTACGTGCTCGGCTTCGGTGTGCCCGCACTACGTCTCCCTGGCGTGCCGAGCGAGCCGTTCTTCTGGGCGCTCGTGACACTGGTGCTGATCTACAGCGCCTACGTGAGCGAGGTCTACCGCGCCGGCATTGAATCGATCCATCCATCGCAAGAGCGTGCGGCACGAGCGCTCGGTCTGACACGCTTCCAGGCGCTGCGCTACGTCGTGCTGCCGCAGGCGCTCCGTCGCGTGGTGCCACCGTTGCTGAATGACTTCATCGGTCTGCAGAAAGATACGGCGCTGGTCTCGATTCTCGGTGTCGTTGAAGCCTTCAAGCAGGCGCAGATCCTGAAGTCGGCGAACTTTAACTTCACGCCACTCATGGTGACCGCGGTGATCTTCTTGGTGATCACGATTCCAATGACACGCCTCGTTGATCGACTCGCGGCCAAGGATCGTGCGGCTCAGCAGGGGGGTACCCGCTGATGGCTCGCAATATAACGAAGCGGGCAGCCGCGCCAGTGCTCGAGCTGCGCGGCGTCTCGAAGCGCTACGGGCGCGCGCTGGTCCTCGACAAGATTGACCTCTCGCTCGCCGAGCACGAGGTGGTCTGCCTGATTGGGGCCTCGGGTTCTGGCAAGTCGACCCTGCTCCGCTGCGCCGACCTCCTTGAGCCGATCGACGCTGGCAGCATCACGCTCGACGGTCGCGCGGTGAGCGCCGACGATCGCGATGCGGATGCCACGCGACGTCAGCTCGGCATCGTCTTCCAGGGCTTCAGCCTCTTCCCGCACCTCACCGCGCTCGAGAACGTCGCGCTTGCGCCACGGGTCGCGCTCGGCCTGACCGCCGCGGCGGCAGAGAAGCGCGCTCGCGCACTCCTGAAGCAGCTCGGGCTTGGCGCTAAGGCGAACGCCTATCCCGACAGCCTCTCGGGTGGGCAGCAGCAGCGCGTGGCAATTGCGCGCGCGTTGGCGACCGAGCCAAAGGTCTTGTTACTCGATGAGATCACGAGCGCACTCGATCCGGTCCTGGTCGCCGATGTGCTCGAAGCGCTGCGTGCGCTGGCCAAGGGCGGCGCGACGATGTTGATCGCCACCCATGAGATGGCCTTCGCCGCCGACGTTGCCGATCGCATCTGCTACCTCGAGGGCGGACGCATCATTGAGCAGGGCTCCCCAGAGAAGATCTTCACGACGCCACGAGACCCACGCACCCGCGCATTCCTGAAGCGTGTGCGCTCTGTCGGAGCAAACGCCCTCCGCTAAGCAGCCGCGATACGCCTTCAATACTGGGCTCACGATAAAGTGAATCAATGAGCCGCATGTATCGCGTCAAGATCGCCGGGCGTTGGACCGAGGCGCCGCGCTGGGCGCTCGACCTCCCCTTTGAAGTTCGACCGATGCGTGGCTTTACCGTTGCCGCCTGGCCGCACTGGCGCCCTACGCTCGAGTTGCTCGCGCGTGCGACGGCGCGTGCCAAGCGCACGCTCGAGTGGGTGCGAATTCACGACCACACAGGGACGCGTCGTGAACCGGCACATCCATTCGGTTGGGTCGTTACCGAAACGGGCGAGATGTTCCTCTGCTCCTACGACAAGGGGACGGCGCTCCACGAACTCGCACATCTCATTAGTGGCGATTCGCATGGTGATGCCTGGGCGCGCGCCTGCTTTGAACTGCACCGCACCTGGCTACGCGGCGCAGCAATCAAGGCGGCAGACCTTGAGGTGACGCGCTACCTCTCTGGGCGACGGGAGTGGAAGCGACGATTTGGCGAGCGACCGCCGAAGCAGCCGGTACCGAAGAGCTCCTGGGTTAGCGAGGGTCGACAGGCGGCGGCAGCAGGGCGGTAAGTCGCTGCACGTAGGCGACGCCGGCCGCCTCCCAACTGAGGCCACCGCGAATCGCTGTGAGGCCAGACTCAATGCGACTCGCACGCTCTGCTGGATCTGACGCGAGTCGACGAATCACGGCTGCAGCCTCCTCCGCACTCCCCGACGTGTAGCGCGCAACTGACGCTTCTGGAACAAGATCGTCAAGCGTCTTGAGCCGTGTCCCTAACACCAACCGACCGCTCGCCATCCCTTCAAACACCTTGTTAGAAATGGAGAGGTCGGTGAACTCATCGAGGCGCGTAGGCGCCAGTGCAATATCGGCGCCACGAACGAGCGCTGGCACCGCTTCAAATGGCACACGGCCGAGGAACTCCACCGCGCTCGCAATACCGAGCTCCGTTGTAAGCGCTCGAAGTGCGAGCTCCTGGTCACCGCGACCCGCAACGACTAGGTGTACTTGGAGCGGTGCCGGCGCAGCGCGCAAGAGGGCGACGGCGCGAATGATGGTGTCGACCTCGTAGATCGGCGTAAGCGCGCCGGTATAGACGAGGCGAAGCGTTCCATCTGCCATCCAGGTTCGATCACCTGCTGCTGCGGCGGCGAAGCGTTGCGTCTCAGGGACATTGAGGAGCACCTCCACCGCATCTGCACGTCGCGGGGCGATTTTGACGAGACGGTCGCGCAGGCGTGGGGCGGTGACAAAGACCCAGTCAGCCATCGCGATAGAGCGTCGTTCGGCAAACGAGACGAGCGAGACCATCGCTCGCGCAGCGATACGGGTGATGAGCGAGCGCGATGATCGGGCGAATCGCATGCGGAAGAGTTCTGGCGAGGCTTCGTGCAGATCGAGGATCAGGCCGACGCGGTGACGTCGTCGTAGTGGAACTGCCGCGAAGACGAGCCAGTCAGGAACGCTATTCGCGTGGACCACATCGATCGGGCGTTCGCGGTCAATTTGCAGAAGCGCGCGTGCGGCCAGCACAGCGAAGCGACCGTACTCAACGACGTAGGTGCTGATCCCCGCCCCTTGGTGCCGCTGAACGGGCTGGCGGTAGAGCTGGGCGCCGTCGAGCTCGCCTCGTGCGGGATCGCCCTCGCGCTGCAGGGAGATGATGCTGACGTGCCACCCGGCGGCGACCGCGGCGCGGGCCGCACGACGAACGCGCGGATCTTCATCTACGTAGGAGTGCACCACGAGTGCCAGGTGTGGCATGGATCCCCTCGCCTTCTCTGATTAACTCTGGGCGATCGTAGCAGGGGCTCGGCGCGCATCAGGCACGCAGGTGGGGGAGGGAACCCGTACACTCCCCCCTTATGGAACGCCGAAAAATCTTGCTCGACGCCGACGTGGGGATCGATGACGCGATCGCCATGCTCCACCTCGCTGGGCGCAGCGACGTTGAGCTTCTCGCTGTCGGCAGTGTGCACGGCAACATCCCCTCTGACCTTGCCGCCACCAACGCCCGTCGCCTCCTTGAGCTCTGCGGTCTCGACGACGTGCCAGTCGCCATTGGTGCACGCCGACCGATGGCGCAGCCGCTCGCCACCGCCGAGTGGGTGCATGGCGAAGATGGTCTCGGCAATACGAACCAGCCCGAACCGAAGCGCGGACCAATCACTGGAGATGCAGTCTCACAGATCTTGCGCCTCACCCGCGAGATGCCCGGCGAGATCGATCTGCTCGCCGTTGGCCCGCTGACCAATCTCGGGCTCGCACTCTGCCTTGACCCAGAGCTTGCCGGGCGCGTGCGCTCTGTTGTGGTGATGGGTGGTGCCATCGCCCACGAGGGGAACGCCTCTGCCACTGCCGAGGCCAACATTTGGCACGACCCTGAGGCGGCAAACCTTGTCTTCGGTGCTGAGTGGCCAGTGACGATGGTGGGGCTGGATGTGACGCAGGTCACACGTCTCCGCACCAAAGAGCTTGCCGACATTGAGGCGATTGGATCGGTGCGCTCGAAGTTCGCTCTCAAGGTGTTGAGCCACTACCTCGATGTCTACCAGCGAACGTTCGGCACGCGCGAGTGCCCACTGCACGATCCGCTCGCCGCTGGCATCGTCGCCGACCCCACCTATATGACCGAGTGGCTTGATCGCGCCGTGGAGGTGAATACCGCCGGCCCAACACGCGGCGCAACGATCATCGACCGCCGCGCCTGGATGGCCCCAGCAGCCGACGCCCGCGAGACACGAGAGCGCAGCGGCGGCAAGGATGCCACCCCGCCACTCGTTCGCGTGCCGATGAAGGTTGACGGCCCGCGCTTCGTCGCAGATCTGATCGCCTCGCTCAAGTAAGGGGGCCCGCGCGGCGCAACCGTGCCACGCTGCTGGCACGCTCACCTGCCACACTACGAATATGAAGAGTACTCAGCGCACCCCTTGGCTTGTGGCCGCAGCCCTCGTCGCCCTGATCGTTGGCTCCGCTGCCGCACCGCGGACTTTTGGTTTGGGTGCAGGCTTAGTCGCTGCAGCTGACGAAGAGCCGATTGACGGGGATCCGATCGACGATGAGAGCGCGGCACCCGATGAGAGCCTCGACCCTGATGCTTCTCCCCCTGATGAAGAGGAGCCAGAGCCTGACCCAGGGCAAGACCCGGGAGAGGAGAGTGACCCTGATGCCACTGACGGCGAAGGTGGCGAAGATGGCGATGTTGAAGTCTCTCCAAGTGATGAGCCGTCCACGCCAACTCCACCAACCCTCACGCTCGGCGACCTTCTCGCCGCCGCTACCGCCAGCACGCCGTTTGATCCCGATCTCGCGCTGCAGATCCTGCAGGACTATGCGCCACCGGGTACGCGTGCGATTGAGGTTGCAGATCGACAAACCTTCCGCAACGCACGCACCTACACCATCCGCGAAGTGCGTAGCTGGTCGCGACTTCCGCAGCTAGGCACTTCGAGTGCAACGGTATGGATGCGCTTTGTTGGTGGCTCTGAGCGAACGCCGTTCGCGGTTGCCGCTGGGCGAGATCGCACCGATCCACGAATCAGTAGTGTGCGCGTGCGAGAGGGGCGAGCATCGCGCGGCAACCCGCCCCCATATCTGCTGACGATTGCTGGGAGCGATACGGGGAGCGGAGCCGTTGCCATTGAAGTGCGGGTCGGATATGAGAAGCCACTCAGGTTCGCCGCTGGTGACGAGATTGAGATTGGCCCGTTCATGAAAACCACGAGTGGGAAGGTGGTCTTGCTGATGCGTGGTGTCACCGTCGAAGTGCGCCTGATTGATGCGGCTGGGAACGAGAGTTCCTGGCGCCGGGTGCGCCTCCCCTAGCTAGAGGATCGTCCGCCACCGCGCCGCTGCGTACGCCGTGGCGATGAGTGCCAGGCCTCCCGCGACGATCAGCGCGCCAGGTGCTCCAATGAGCGACACCACCGCGCCTGTGCCGAGTCCGCCGATCGGCGTTGAGCCAGCAAAGACCGTGGTGTAGACGCTCATCACCCGGCCGCGTAGTGCTGGTGGCGTAGAGGTTTGAATCGAAGCGTTCGCAGTGGCGGCCATGGCAATCGCGCCGAAGCCAGCGCCAAAGAGTGCGATGCCAGTGATGACAGCGGCCCACGGGGCTCCGCTCCCGCTCACAACGCCAGCCACGATGGAGAGTGCTCCGAGTGCTGCGGCGCCGCCAATGACGACGATTGTGCGCGGCCGACGCAGCATGGCGACCGCGAGCGCCCCGCTCAACGAACCGAAGCCGATCGCGGCCATGAGCAAGCCGAGGCCCGGCGCACCGATCTCCAACACGCTGCGCGCGAGGATTGGAACAATGACGTTGAAGTTCATCGCCACACCAGAGATCACGCCGATGACAAACACACAGAGGGCGATCAGCGGCGTGCGTGCCACAAATCGCACCCCTTCTGCGAGGCTGATCAGCACGTCGGCAACAGTTCGCGGACGAGGGGTGCGCGGTGCGGGGCGCAGCTCTTCGGCGCGCATAAAGAGGAGGGCCAGCAGCACTGCGAGGAAACTTGCGCCGTTCACCGCGAAGCAGCCAGCAACGCCGATCACACCGATCAGCACGCCGCCGATCGCTGGGCCAATGACGCGCGCGCCATTGAACATCGCCGAATTCATCGCAACGGCACGACCAACCTCATCTTCGGGGACCATCTCACTAAAGAACGATTGCCGAACAGGCATGTCGATGGCATTGACAACGCCGAGGAGCACGGCCATAAGGATGAGAAGTGGCAGCGTCATCAGCCCAGTAGCGACCAGTGCTGCCTGCAGCATGGCGAGGACCATGAGGCTGATCTGGGTTCCCATGAGCGCACGGTGCTTGGGGAGCGCGTCGGCGAGCACACCGCCGAAGAGGCCGAGGATCATCACGGGGGTGAACTGTGCGGCGGCAACGATGCCGAGCCATGCCGGTTCGTTGGTGAGCTCGGTGATGTACCAGGCCTGCGCAATGGACTGCATCCAGGTGCCGGCCAGCGAGACGAGTTGCCCGAACCAGAAGAGGCGGTAGTTGCGATGGCGAAACGGCCCACGCCAAGCTGGACCAATGCGAGATCTGGTTCGTGTATTTGGCATCGCTAGAGGATTAGCGGCGCTTGCTCTTTGCGGCTCGCTTCACCGTTTTGACCGCGGCTGGGGACTCCTCCCGACGAATTGCGGCAACGGCGGCAACCACTGGCAGGGCAAAGATCGCGCCAAGGACGCCGCCCACAAGCCCACCGATGCTGCCGGCAACGAAGACGGTGGTTCCTGAGAGGCGCAGCACACCGTTCATCAGGCGTGGCGCGAGCTGTGTGGCACAGAGGAGCCAGCCCACAATGATCACCACGGAACCAGGCAGCACGTAGGGGCCAGCGGCAAGAATCGAGAGCGCGAGTGGTGGCAGCACCGCAGCACCCTGGCCAATTGATGGGATCGCCATTACGATGCCGCCGAGCACCGCGGCGAGGAGCCCATCCGCTCCAGCAATCGTGGCGCCAACATAGACGACCACACCGTAGACAAACCCGAGTGCGACATGTCGCCCGATGAACCGCGCAATGATCTCTTCAAGAATCTTTCGTGATCGCTGCGCGCTCCGTACTCGCCCGCGTGTTGCAAGCTCATCAACCGAGTCGAGATGAGCAGGGTTTGCCGAGAGAATGATGCCGATACCGATCGCCAAGATGAGTGGTCCAAGTGCACCAATGGCACCCGCCGCGATCGCCGCAATGTTTGACTGCACCGACGCCGCCACATCGCGGATGGCGAGGATGACCGTGGTTGCCAGCGGTACGAGGTCGACATTGAGCCCCACGGAGGCGAGGAGGGCGCTCAGTCGCTCAACCATCGCGCCGACCTCTACCGGCGTTGGCTCTGGTCCGGCGATGATGCCGCCCAGTGATTGTGCGAAGGCAATCGCGAGTTCAATGGCGATGACGATGACCGGAACCGCACCCGCAACCCACACAAGCAGCGCTGCACGCGTGCGTGTCCAGCCGCGCGCTACAAGCCGATCGATTGGCGCATCGGCCAGCGCCGCCAGCAGCCACCCGCCGGCGAGTGCGTAGAGGAGTGGACCCTGAGCTGAGATGAAGGTGGTAACGACACCAAGCCCCGCCATGATGGCGACGAGGGCGAGGCTTGCGAGTGTCGCCCACGCAATCAGGCGAATCGACTGTGGCCACTCATCGCTGCGGAGAGGATTAGGCAGGTTCATCACTTGATCTTAGTCCAGCGGATAGGCCAGGGGCGTGTTGGCTTCTCATCTACACTCTCTCTATGTTGCCGCCAAGCAAGCCCAAGTCCCGCACTCCGCGTGGGCGCATGCCGTTTCGGCATATCGGCTCAACGATCCTGCTTGCTACCTCGTTCATCCTCGCTGCGGGCGCCCTCGTCACCTGGGGGATCGATCAGCAGATCGGACCCTGGGCCCCAGATGGGGTTGTGGTCGTCACTGAGGAGCCGTCAACCGGCCCAAGCAGCTCCCCCACTCCAGAAGCTGACCCGTCCGACCCTCCAGAGCGATCGCGCACGACGCCACCACCTCTCCCGCCAGTTGATCCAAGCCTGCTCGTACCATCGGTCGCCGGCGACCCTGTGCGCGTCTTGGTGAGCGGCGTCTGGATCAACCTTCCAGTCGTTCGTCCACCACTTGAGGGCGATGGCTCGCCTCGATACCCCTGGTGCCGCGTCGCCGAGTGGATGCCGAATAAGGGGAAGGCCGACGGTAAGACGGGCATCCTCTTTATCTATGCGCATGGTCGCTACTGGGAGTTCGGTGGCCTTCTCGATAAGACGCCAAAGCAGATGATCGGCCAAATCATTGAGGTAGATTTGCTGCCAAAAGGTACTAGTCAGCAACTGATGCGCGTTCGCTACCGCGTGACCGAAGTGCGACAGCACATCTCAAGCTGGGCCGACATCGCTGATGTGCCGGACGGTCGGGTGATCTTGCAAACTTCTGAAACAGATCGCAGTGATGGACCAAAGATGGTCGTCATTGGGAAATACATCGATACGACAACCTCGACGCGACCCGTGCCAGCTGCAAAGCCGCAGATCTGCGAATAGCCTGATGCAGGCTCCGAAGAACACCGTAGAGTTCCGCCCCGACATTGAGGGGCTACGAGGCATCGCCATCCTTCTCGTACTTCTGTTTCACGCGGGTCTCCCATGGACGCCGGGTGGATTCGTGGGTGTTGACGTTTTCTTTGTCATCAGCGGCTTCTTGATCACCGGCAAACTCTGGCGTGAATCGCAGCAGCCAGGCGGACTGAACATCACCAGGTTCTACGCGTGGAGAATCCGTCGACTCCTCCCAGCGGCTTTAGTCGCCGTGGCACTCATCTTACTCGTTGGGCTCCTGATTGCTGCGCCGCTTGATCGCAGTGAGTTGGCGGCAGATGGCGCAGCTTCGGCGCTCTCCATCGCCAACATGCGCTTCATCGGTTCGGTGGACTACTTCGCTGCAACCTCGAGTCCGTCGCCCTTCTTGCACTTCTGGTCACTGAGCGTTGAGGAGCAGTTCTACCTCGTCTGGCCAGCGCTCATCGTGCTGCTCACGTGGCGCGGTGGCGAGTCGCGGCGCCTGATCGCGGCGCTCCTCATTGGCGTCGTCGCCTCCTTTGCGCTCAGCATGTGGCTCACCGACGCCTCCCCTGCGCGCGCCTTCTACCTGCTGCCGACGCGTGTCTGGCAGCTTGGGGTCGGTGGCCTACTCGCTCTCATCGGCGTGATGGGCACCTCGCGCCGTGCGGGTGCCCTCGCGTGGGCTGGCCTTGCCGCGGTCGCCGTTGCGGGGGTGGCACTCACCGCTGAGATGCCGTATCCAGGGCTCGCCGCCCTCCTCCCCACCGCAGGCGCCGTCGCGCTGCTCTACGGCGGTGCTGCGCCGAGCGGACCGGCACGCCTCCTCGCCGCCGCGCCGCTCCGCTTCCTCGGCAAGATCAGCTACTCGCTCTATCTCTGGCACTGGCCGCTCCTTGTGCTCCCCATCATGTTCCTCGAGCGCGCCCTCACTGGCGTTGAGATCGTGGCCTCCGTCGCTGTGGCAATCGGCGTCTCGCGGCTGAGCTGGCGCTTTGTTGAGCAGCCCTTCCGCTACGGAGATCGCTCACGTCGCGCCACCTCATGGAGCGCCATTCGTATTGGCGTTGCGGGGATTCTCACCGTGGCCCTCTTCACACAGGGCCTCGCCGGTGCGCTCCCCTCGTCGGCCGTTGCCGTTCAGCCAACACCGAGTCCCTCGGGCTCACCGGTGGCTAGCGACGGGCCGATCGCGCTACCAGCAGATCTCACCCCGACACTGGCGTCGGCGCGCGATGACGAAGAGCGGCTGCGCGCCGACGGCTGCCTTGCATTTGAACGCGTCACAACGCCGCCTGACTGCGAATACGGCGTCAAGGGATCGGCGATCACGATCGCCCTTGTTGGTGACTCGCACGCCTCGCACTGGTTCCCCGCCATCGAAGCGGTCGCGCTAGAGCGCGGCTGGCGTCTGCTCACGTTTGTGAAGGTGTCGTGCTCGTTCACCACCCTTGTGCAGCGCAACTTGGCGCTAAAGCGTGAGTATCGTGAGTGCACCGCGTTCAACGAGGCGACGGTGGCACGCCTTAATGAAATCAAGCCGGCGCTCACCATCATTGTGAATCGCCGCACCTTCCGCCCAATTGAAGAAAACATCACGTCAGCGTTGGCTGGAGCGGCGCTCGGCGAGATGGTCGCCCGTATCCCAGGAGCAACGGCGATCCTCGTTGATACGCCAGACCCTGGTCGCGATGTACCCGCCTGTCTCTCAAAGCACCCGAGCGATATTCGCGCCTGCCTCTTCACGCAAGATGCGGCAGACAACCGTGAGATTGGCATCGCAGAGCGTGTAGCGGTCAAAGTTTCAGGAGCAACGCTTATTGATCTGACGAGCGAGATTTGTGGTGCATGGCCCTGCTCACCAATTAGCGAGAGCGTGCTGATCTATCGCGATGAAGATCACATGACGGAGACGTTCTCGCGAAGCCTCGCCGCTCAACTCGGAGTAGAGATCGCGAAGCTGCTACCGCGCTAGCGCTGCGCTCGCTCTGCCGCGTAGAGCATGATCGCAGATGCCACTGCAAGGTTGAGGCTCTCAGCGGTGCCAAGCATCGGAATTAGCGCCGCACTGGCACAGGCGCCGCGTAGATTGGCGCTCAGTCCATCCGCCTCGGTGCCGATGACGATCGCGGTTGGCGCTGTGTAGGTGAGCTCGCTGTAATCGGATGCTCCGTCGAGTGCTGTGGCGACGGTGCTCCCTGGCCAGCGCTTGAGCAGCGCGACCGCCTCTTCGTCTTTCGCGCGATAGATCGGCACGGTAAAGATGGAGCCCATCGTGGCGCGCACCGTTTCGATGGAGTACGGGTCGCAGGTGTTCCCCACAAGAATCACGCCGCCAGCGGCACAGGCATCGGCGCTGCGAATGGCGCTCCCGAGATTGCCCGGGTCGCGCGGTGCCTCGAGCATCAGCCAACGTGCTGCGCTGCTCGGATCAATGGTGGACACCGATTGAGCCTCTGGCGCAGGGTCGGCATAGACGGCGAGCTGCTCTTGCGGGTTGTCTCGCCCTGTGATCTTTGCCAGCACCTCGGTCGTCACCGAGAACGATTCGCGCGCGTGGCTCGCTCCGCCGTCAATCGGGGCGCGCAGTGGTCCCGCGGTCAACAGCATCTCGGGGATCCAGCCTGCGGCGGTGGCGGTGGCAATCGTGCGCTCGCCTTCGGCTAGGAAGAGGCGCTGCTCGTCGCGGCCCTTCGGTGTGCGCAGAGCGCGCAGCCCCTTCACGACCGGATTGGAGAGGCTCTCAATGCGCAGTGGTTGCATGGGGGGAGGATACCCCTAGGGGGCTGCGACGGTTTCGCCAATCACGCGCAAGAGTGAGTCGCTGCCGCTCGCGTCGCCACCGAACATGTGGCCGCCGCGCCCGGGTCCCATGCCGCCGCTCATGCGGGCACGACGACGCGGGCGAGTGCGTTCATCAATAGAAGACTGGTGGGCATGGCGGGATTCTATCCCGCCGAGGGCTAGATCCCCGAACCGTCGGCTGCAACCTCGTCGGTGCGCACGCGCGCCTGCGACAGTTGGCTCCCCGCAGGAACACTCTTGGTCAGCCATACGTTGCCGCCGATCGTTGAGCCGCGTCCAACCGTGATGCGACCCAAGACAGTCGCTCCCGAGTAGATCACCACGTCGTCTTCAATGATCGGATGGCGCGGCTGCCCCTTCACCAGGTTGCCGTCTTCACCCTTCGGAAAGCTCTTGGAGCCAAGTGTCACGCCTTGGTAGAGGCGCACGCCGTTGCCGATGATTGCCGTCTCGCCAATCACCACGCCGGTGCCGTGGTCAATAAAGAAGCGCTCGCCAATCGTTGCGCCAGGGTGAATGTCGATCCCTGTCGCCGAGTGCGCCGCCTCCGAAGCGATGCGCGGCAGCAGTGGCACCTGCAACGTATAGAGAAGGTGCGCCATGCGGTGATCGATCATCGCGCGTACGCCAGGGTAGCCATGCAGGATCTCGGAACGGCTGCGAGCCGCTGGGTCTCCCGCAAAGGCCGCGGCGATATCCCCCTCAATCAGCGTACGAATAGCGGGGAGTTCGGCAGCGAACGCACTCGTCACGCGGTCGATCTGATCTGGAGCGAGTCCTTCACCTGGTCGCTCGGCGGCAAACAGCACGGTGCAGCGTCGGATCTGCTCGCGCAGCCCGGCGAGCGCCGCCGCAAGGTGTGCGGCTACCGCCGCCTCACCATCTGCGGCAACGCCGAGCTCTCGCGGAAAGAGCGCCGCACGAAGCTCGGACAGCACGCGGGTGATCTCACCGCGCGTTGGGCGGTCGCCTGCCGCCACCGCACCACCCGCGAGGGCAGCGTCGGCGGCGGTCAGCGCGCGACTTAGCTCGGTTGCGTCAAAACTCACAGAGTGATGCCGTTCGTATCGAAGAGCCCCTCGTAGAGCGCGGTGCTCAGGTAGCGCTCGCCCGAATCTGGCAGTACGACCACGATCGTCTTCCCGGCGTTCTCTGGCAGATGCGCCAACTTCAGCGCAACGTGTGCCGCAGCACCGCACGAGATGCCAACGAGGATCCCCTCTTCACGAGCGATGCGACGCGCCATGGCGATCGCCTCTTCGTTCGTCACCGACTCAACCTGGTCAATGAGCGAGATGTCGAGAATGTCTGGCACGAAGCCAGGCCCGATCCCTTGAATCTTGTGTGGTGCTGGCTGATTTGGCTGGCCCGCCATGCGCTGCGCAATCACTGGGCTGGTGGCAGGCTCAACGGCAACGATGTGCACCGCCTTGCCGCGACCCTTCTTCAAGTAGCGAGCGACGCCGGTGATGGTGCCGCCGGTGCCACTCCCCGCAACGAAGATGTCAACGTTTCCATTGGTGTCTGCCCAGATCTCTGGACCAGTGGTCGACTCATGAATCGCTGGGCCGGCTGGGTTCTTGAACTGCTGCAGCAGCACGTAGCGCGCAGGATCCGATGCGGCAATCTCTTCCGCCTTCGCGATCGCGCCTGGCATGCCCTTCGCGCCTTCCGTAAGGATGAGCGTTGCGCCGTAGGCAACGATCAGCTTGCGTCGCTCAATGCTCACGGTGTCGGGCATGGTGAGGGTCACCTTGTAGCCGCGCGCTGCGCCGACCATCGCCAACGCGATGCCGGTGTTGCCACTCGTTGGCTCAACGATCTCCACGCCTGGCTTCAACACGCCGCGCTTCTCGGCGTCGAGCACCATGGCGGTGCCGAGTCGGCACTTCACGGAATAGGCAGGGTTGCGCCCCTCAATCTTGGCGAGCACCGTCGCGGCGGCGCCGTCGGTGACTCGGTTCAGGCGTACGAGTGGCGTGCCGCCAATCGTGATGGCGTTATCAGAAAAGATCTCTGGGTTCTGAACGGTCATGTCAGGTACCTCCGGCTATGTGGTGGGTGGTGGATTACATCCGCCGCCCCCTCTGCCGTTTGGTCCCTGGTTGCGATCGCCTCAGCGCGCGCAGGACGGCCCGAAGGAGAGCGACGGGCATCGACAGATGCTCGGCTCGCCAGCGGCTTGGGCAATAAGATCAGCTGCACTCATGTGGGTATCGTATCGCCTACGCTCGGAGGTCGTTACTGCAACGTCTCGCAACCGCTAAATGCGGCGCATGACCCCATCAATGAAGCCAAAGAGGCTGCCCTTGCGAAGGGCCGGGTTGACCCGAACACGCCAGATCGCGGCAGCGACCTTCAGTACGAAATAGATAGCCAGTGCCCCGGCCGCTCGCGCCATGATGTCGTGCACGTCGATTCGATAGGGCGGCACGGGGCTGGAGAGGTAATTGGAGAACCCCTGGCTGATCTCAATGCCCACCGCCATGATGCCGATGACGGCGAAGGCTGCGCGTCGGGCATCTCCATAGAGCGCAAGGGTTGCGAGCAAGAACGTTGACGCGCCCATGCCCAGCTGCACCAGCAGCCACCGTGTCTGTAGAAGGGCGGGGTCAAAGTCCGCAAATGGAATCAGGCGAATCACATCACTGCCGAGCGGCGCACGTGACCAATCAGAGTTGGGGAATCCAAACGGCGCCCAGATGTAGGCGACGAGGGCGGCAAACGCGATGGTGCTCACCGTCGTTCCGCGGGATCGATAGATGCGCTGCGACTGCTGCACAAACAGCACGACAAGGAAGCCAATCAGCCCCCCGATGATTCCCGTCCAGTCCCACTGCGCCAGCATGTAAGGGACTTTAATGAATAGGGCCGAGTTCCGCCAACCCCCCCCACAGGCGATACGATGCACGCATGAACACCCGAGAGCGCATGCAGCTCTTCCTTCGCAGCGAAACCGTAGGCGGCGCGCTGCTAATTGCTGCCGCCCTCATCGGCATCCTCCTGGCCAATAGCCCCCTCTCAGAGGTGCTGCGCACGGTTGCGTCGACCCAAATCGGCAGTGACGCGCTCCACCTGAACCTCACCGTGCAGGAGTGGACCGCCGATGGACTGCTCGCCATCTTCTTCTTCGTTATTGGCTGCGAGCTCAAACACGAACTGGTGGTGGGCACACTCTCGAAGCCGCGCCAGGCGGCCCTGCCGGTTGCCGCAGCACTCGGCGGGATGATCGTTCCGGCGCTCCTGTATGTCGCAATCAATCAAGGCGGTGCTGGTGATGCGCTGAACGGCTGGGGTATTCCGATGGCAACCGATATCGCCTTCGCCCTTGCGGTGCTGGCGGTGCTCGGCCGCGTACTCCCCACTGGGGTTCGCACCTTCTTGCTGACGCTGGCGGTGGTCGACGATCTTGGCGCCATCCTTGTGATCGCACTCTTCTACTCCGCGAGCCTGCACGTCGAGTGGCTCGCCGTTGCAGCGGTGCTGTTGGCACTCTTTGCGATCGCGCAGCAGCGACGCATCGCCTCTCCACTCATCTACGTGCCCCTTGCGCTCGGCACCTGGTATGCCGTGCACAGCGCTGGCGTTCATCCAACGATCGCGGGCGTTGCCCTCGGCTTGCTGATGCGCGTCAAGAGAGATCCTGGCGAGCAAGATGCGCCTGTCGACCGCGCAACGGAACGCTTCCATCCGATCAGTGCGGCGATCGCCGTGCCACTTTTCGCCCTCTTTGCCGCTGCGGTTGACCTTCGCTCCATCGATCTCGGGGCGGTGACCGGTTCGCCAATTCTGTTGGGGGTACTCGTTGGTCTCGTTGTGGGTAAGCCAATCGGCATCCTCCTCGCCGCCCGGCTCGCGACCGCGCTGGGGGCGAAGCTTTCGGCGGGCATGCGCTGGATCGACATTGCCCTTGTTGGGGCACTCGGCGGCATCGGCTTCACCGTCTCACTCCTCATCAGCGAGCTGGCCTTTACCAACGAAGAGTCACTCGGCGCTGCGAAGGTCGGTGTCTTGATCGCGTCGCTCGCCGCAGTTGCCCTCTCTGCCGTCGTTCTCGCCCTGCGGCGAACACTCGCTCGCTAGCCCAACCCGATCGCGCTCGGCTATCCTCCCGCCATGGCAAACACCACCCTGAACCGCACCCTGGAGCACATGGCCTGGGCGAACACCCAGATGTTCACAGTGCTTGCAGCACTCCCTGTTGAAGCGCTCGCCTTCACCTCGCCTGGCTCCGAATGGAGCGTTGGCGCGATTACCCATCACCTGGTGACCGCCGCCGAGAACTACGCGCAGCGACTCCATGGCGAGCCGCGCGCCGAGAAGCGCGAGCTCCCCGCCACTGTCGCCGATCTCGCAGCACTCGCGGCCGCCGTCAAGGTTGCCGATGCCAAACTCCTTGCAGGTGCGCAGCTCTCCGGCGACGAGATCATCACCTGGATCTCGTACGGCGGCGAAGAGATCTCCGTACCCCGCTGGGTGCTCGTCAACCAGGCCGTGCACCACGCCACCGAGCATCGGGCTCAGATCGCTGGCGCGCTTGCCGCGAACGGCAACACCACGCTCGACCTCGATGCGCTCGACGTCTGGACGTATAACGACACCTTTTAGGCCCCATGTCAACCATCCACAACCGAACTGCAACAGCGCTCCTGATCATCGACGTGCAAGTCGGCGTCGTTGGCGCTGCGTATCAGCGTGAGGCGGTCATCACCAACATTCAAACGCTCCTCACCGCCGCCCGCGCCTCCGGCACGCCGGTGATTTGGGTGGCGCACTCCGAAGAGCAGATGCCCATTGGCAGCGACGCCTGGCAGTACGTTCCTGAGCTCGTGCGCCTAGAGAGCGAGCCGCTCGTGCACAAGCTCTACGGCGATTCTTTTGAGGCGACGGACCTCGAACAGGTGCTTGCTGCCGCAAAGGTCGGCCACCTCGTGGTGGTTGGCGCACAGACCGACGCCTGTATTCGCTCAACGATTCATGGCGCCTTCACCCGAGGCTACGACGTGACGCTAGTCAGCGACGCCCACACCACCGAAGATATGACCGAGTGGGGCGCGCCGCCTCCCGACGTGATCATCAAGCACACGAATATGTACTGGGGCTTTCAGTCGGCGCCTGGCCGAACGGCGAAGGTTGTGACGACCGCCGAGGTGCAGTTCAGCGCTTGATCGCTGAGCCTCCTCGTCGCTTCTCCTTGCGCACAAAGATCTTCTCGACTGGTAGTCCGAAGAGCTCAGAGAATCGGAAGGCCAGGGCAAGCGACGGGTTGTACTCGCCGCGCTCCAGATAGCCAATCGTTTGCGAGTTGACCCCAACGCGCTCTGCGAGCTCCACTCGGCTCAACTTGGCCTTCTCGCGCAGTTCGGCGATGCGGTTGGGGATCGGCGCATCCTCACTTGACTTTCTGCCGGTCATGAGCGCTTCCCCGTCTTCTTTTTGGTGCGGGTTCGGCCTAGCTTGCGATCTGCCTTGCGCAGCTCGGCCAGTGCGGCCTTCTCGCTCTTAGGCAGATCCTTACGAATTTCGGCGATCTCCCTCTTGATCTCTCGCTTTGCCGTTTTCCAGGCATCGCGCGTCTCTTCACTCACCTCATCTGGAATTGGATCAGTCCATGCGTGGACCAGGCTCGGTAGCACCCAGAGGAACATGGCAGCCGTTACCGCAATTCCAAGGGCGGTATCGGTTGGGATCTGATCAAGGTTGACTTCGAGTTCGGCGATGAACTTCGCCATGAACCCTGCAAGGAAGATTCCAGCAAGGATGCTGACCGCGATTCGGTAGGAGGTCAGATAGAGGGTGTCGCGAATACCACGCTCGCGCTCATCAAGCTGGATGTCTGGCTGTTGCGCAAGTGATCGCTTGTACGTGATCACCGCAGCCGTCAGCACGGCCAAAAGGAGGAGTGCCGGGAGCGACGAAATCTGAAGCACGGCCCCGTCCACGACGATTGCCCCTGGCAGCGTCGCGATGTACAAGAGCGCGGTGGCGAACCAGAGCGCTACAAGGCTCTTTCCAGCAAGGATGCGTGGCCGCTTCCAGGGGGTGTTGACCTCGATCGGCGCGCTGTTTGTCCAATCGGCGACTCGTGATCCAAACGCCACATTGGTGATGAAGCTCAACAGCACAATAAACGTGACCGTGGCGAATGGGACCCACTGCTCAAGCATGATGCTCTCCTTTACTAACCAGCCCGGCGGGCTGTTGTATTAGTACAATAGCACGGGTGTTGTAGGAATACAACACCTAGAGGGAGTGGTCGCTCTACCCCTTGCGCTCTCTGGCCGACTCGGTGCGTGGGCCAACAGGAACGCTGCCTACGGCACCGCCAAGACCGAAGTTTGCTGGCATATCGGCGTAGAACGATTCCACCTCGCCTGGGCGAATCACATAGGTCTCGTGATAGATACCCACG
>Ga0114973_10001419_pt1 | contig 17890 bp, 29 predicted proteins | sample M_140807_MF_Meta_FD_87025 | JGI IMG/M metagenome (GOLD analysis project Ga0114973, IMG submission 87025) | Freshwater microbial communities from Lake Montjoie, Canada to study carbon cycling - M_140807_MF_MetaG | ecosystem: Environmental > Aquatic > Freshwater > Lake | place: Lake Montjoie...
ACTCTCGCCCGACCGAGACAAATTCCTGCACTTCTCCGTCCTGCGCCACCATCAGAATCACCCCCTGATTGATGTCAGTGCCATGCTGGTGGTTATGTGCGACAGCGTACGCAGCAAGCTGGACAAAGTAGTCCTCGATCCACGCTCGGCGCTTCATCTTGTTGGTCTGCTTAAAGTCGACAATGCAGGGCACACCCTTGTACACACCGATGAAGTCCGAGGTCCCCGCATAACAGCCCGCGTACAGCAGCGGGATCTCCGTGCCCCACGCTTCGTCGACGTGCGGAAAGAACTTCTCGATCAAGGTATACCCCATGCGGTAGCCCTTGACCTGTAGCCACGTGCGCGGCGTCTCTAAAGGCCTGTTGAGCAGCATTCGCTCGACGACGTTATGCATGTGCGTGCCCACGGTGGCTGCTTCGTTCTTGATGCGCTCGGCCTCATCCAAGCCCACTCGGTTGGCCCACTCGTCCAAGTGAGCCCGGTCCTTCGTGGCTGACAAGATGGTGGTGACACTGGGTACCGGGAGGCCACCATCCAATGTATACACGCGGCCCGTGGGCAGGTCCAAGCGCTTGAGAGTGGGGTAGACATATTTATTCCTGATCGGTACGAGTTGCATTACTTGATCCATTCTTTGAGCTCTTCTCCGAGCACTGCGTTGGCGATGTTGATTTTGCTGCGCAGGGCCTTGACGATGTGCTCGTCCACAGTCCCCGGGCTGATGAAGTCGACGTAGGTCACCTTGTTGGTCTGGCCGATACGGTGAGCGCGGTCCTCGGACTGCAAGCGCACCTCCAGGTCGAAGTTGTTGCTGTAGTAGATCACGGTCCGCGCAGCGGTGAGCGTTAGGCCGTAACCCCCGGTGCGGGGGTTACCAACAAAGAACCGTAGATCGTGGTCCGGGTCTTGGAAGTTGGTCACGATCTCTTGGCGCGTCTCCGCTTCGGTGTCACCAAAGTAAGTGGCTACGGCCGTCATGCCGTGGCGCTCTTGCAGCGCCAGCTTGATGTTCTCAATGTCGCGACGGTAGTTGGCCCAGATGATTACCTTGCCCTCGACCTCTTCAATCTGCGCCAGCAGCTCGTTGACGCGGTTGCTGGGGATGTCTTCCTGCCTGCCGTCATCCAACTTGACGTGGCCACAGCAGATTTGCTGCAAGCGCATGATCTGCGTGAGCGCATTGTTGGTGGTCATCATTGAGCCATCGTCCATCATGGACAGAGCCATGAGCTTCATCTGCTCGTAGTACTTTTTCTGTTCTGGCGTCAGCTCAATCTCGCGGCGCACAAACACCTTGTCAGGCAAGTCCAGGCATTCGTCTTTGGTCACGCGGAAGGCAAACTTGTTGACCTTCTTTTGCAGCTCGTCCAAGTGCCGATAGCCGACGATCTGCTTGAAGGTGTGGGTCGACATCTTGCGTTCAATGAGAATCGCGTACCGCGCTTGGAAAGCATAGAAGCTGTGGAAACCCAAGCAGTCGTTGCCCAGAAACTCGCACTGGCTGTACAGGTCCAGCGGGCTCTTGGTGACAGGCGATCCGGTAGCGATGCGGCGGTACTTGGCTTCCTTACCCACCTTGATAATGCTCTTGGTACGCTTGGCCCCGGGCGTCTTGACAGTGGTGCTTTCGTCCACCGCCATGAAGGCGTTGGTCACCCGCAGAAAGGTGCGCGCAAACAGCATTCCCCTGTCTGTACTGAAGGCCTCGACATTCATTACCAACACCCGCAAATGGTCGACGCTGTTGAGCATCTTCTCCATCTCAACCTTCTCTGCCTTGCGCGGCGAAGGCGACCAGCATGCCATGGCCAAAGGGATATGCTCAGGCATGTGTTTAGGAATTTCGGAGGTATACCAATTGCGGTACACGCCCTTGGGTGCTACGATGAGCATTGAGTTGATCCTGCCCCTGTCATAGAGCATTGCAGCATTGTTGATGAGCATAAAGCTCTTGCCCGTGCCCATCTCTGCGAGTACCGCGACCTCCGGATCTTCCCAAAAACGCTGCAAGAATGCGGCCTGATGGGTGAACGGTTTGTTCTTGAAGGGGTAGTTGTTCAAAAAATAGTCCATTACTTTCTTTCTTTCTAAAAAAGGTTGTTGACAACCCAGAAAGTAGTGTACACTAAATGCACGTTTAAAGAAAGGATAGCGTAAACATGCCAACCATATATGTTGTGCAAGAGATGCCCAATCACAATTTGGCTCCTGCTATGAAGTTTGGCGAGATGAAGATCTTGCTTCCTACATACACTCAAATTGCGTTTAGCACTGCACCTACCATTCGTTTATTGCGCAACAAACTGCGCAATTTTACCGACGAGGATTTCCTGCTCTTGGCAGGAGATCCCGTAGCAATAGGCCTGGCCTGCTCTATTGCTGCATTTGCCAACAGTGGCCGATACACAGCGCTGAAGTGGGACCGCCGCGAGCACTTATACATACCTGTCAAAATTGACGTCACCCAGAAAGGAGAAAGCGATGAGTAATTTAAACACCATGTTCGAGGAAGATGCAGGAGCCCTTACCGTAAAGGATGAGGACCTGACTTCAGTTGCAGCACTGGCCAAGCGCGCCAAGATGCTGGAAAAAGAAATTGAGGAGCACGAGTCTGTGCTCAAGGAGCGCAAGGAGCAACTGCGCAAGCTTGAAGAAGAGTCCATTCCCAACATGCTCAATGAGCTGGGCATGAAGGACTTCACCATGGCAGACGGCAGCAAGATTACTGTTAAGCCCTTTTACTCTGCCTCCATCAAAGAAGAGAACCGGGCCCAGGCGTATGAGTGGCTGCGTGACCACGGTTACGACGACATCATCAAGAACACGGTTTCTGTGCGGTTTGGTCGGGGAGAAGACCAATTGTGCGAGAGCCTACTGAATCAACTGCGTGAGCAAAGCTACCCGGTGGAGCAAGCGCAGAAGATCGAACCCCAGACTCTCAAGGCCTGGGTTCGCGAGCAGACGGAGCGCGGCAGCGCGTTTCCATCAGAACTTTTTGGCGTATATATCGGCCAAAAAGCGACCATTAAATCAGCCTAAAGGAAATTAATCATGAGCAAGAATCAAGTAGCAGTCAAAGAAGACAAAGAGTATGCAGTTGCATTGGGCAACGTGTTTGAAGACGATGCCAATGGTGGTTTTGACAACATGGGGCAAGAAGACTTTGCGCTTCCGTTCCTGCGTCTGTTGGTCAATACCAGCCCAGAAGTGGGTGTGGTTGATGGGGCCATGCCCGGCATGATCATGAACACCGTTACCGGTGAGCTGTACAACGGCAAGGACGGCATCAGCGTTGTTCCTGTGGCCTACGTGCGCCAGTACATTGAGTGGGCACCACGCGGCTCCGGCAGCGGCGCTCCCATTTCTGTGTACCCGGCCACGTCTGACATTTTGAGCCGCACGCACCGCGAACCGGGCGACAACAAAGACTACCTGGACAACGGTAACTACATCGAGAACACGGCCAATCACTACGTGATGGTCATCAACGATGCAGGTATTCCTGAGCCAGCGTTGATCACCATGAAGTCCACCCAGCTCAAGAAGAGCCGCAAGTGGAACAGCATGTTGATGTCGACAAAACTGATGGGTAAGAATGGACCGTTCACTCCCCCAATGTACAGCCACGTGTATCGCTTGACGACACAGGCCGAGTCCAACGACAAGGGCAAGTGGTTTGGTTGGGAGATTGAGAAGGTCGGTGCCGTGGAAGACACAAATGTCTACGCTGCTGCCAAGGCGTTTGCATCACAGGTCAGTGCTGGTGATGTGAAGGTCAAGCATGAGCATGCTGAAGGTGCTCCTGAGGCAGGCGTTCAGCCGTTCTGAGTTTAGGGGCCGAAAGCAAATGCTGGGCGGTATCGCCCGTGAACACCAACAGCAGTTGGTTACTCAGCGCAGCGAGTAGGCCCCACCTTCCATAGAGAGTCGTATGACGGATATAACAAGATTCAAAGCCATCTTCAGCGGGCTTGACATCGCCTATGGCACTTACAGAGTTAAATCGGAGCGAGGCGATGGCAAACAAGCAGGACAAGCTACGGTAGTGCGTAAGCCGCCAACAGACGACCTGTGGGTACAGCACTTTGCAGGCATAGACCCGTCACTGGGCATCATTCCTATTCGTGCAGATAATACTTGCATTTGGGGCTGCATTGACATCGATCAGTACCCGCTCGACCACAAGGGCCTGGTTGAGAAAGTTCATCAATTAAAGCTGCCGCTCGTTGTGTGCCGCAGCAAGTCAGGGGGCGCACATGTCTTCTTATTTACAAAAACACCTGCGCCAGCTCGTGATTACCAGACGTATCTCAAAAATGCGGCAGCTTTACTTGGCGAAGCTGGTCGGGAGATATTTCCGAAGCAAGCAGAAATCCTCGTGGACCGAGGAGACACCGGAAATTTCCTTAATCTGCCGTACTTTGGAGGGGACTCCGGTACAAGGTATGCATTCAATGCCGACGGTTCTGCGGCGACCCTTGAAGAGTTCTACGCACTCCACGCTGCTAACGTCCAAGACGTACCGCTTAATTTTCCTGAACCACCTAAACAAGCAGAGAGTCCCATCAAGGACGGCCCGCCTTGTCTACAAGCACTCTGTGCGCAGGGGTTTCCGGAAGGCACCCGCAATAACGGCCTATTTAACATTGGCGTCTATCTTAAGCGTGCCCACCCAAGCGGATGGGAGGACAAGATGGTCGAGTACAACCTTAAGTACGTTGCTCCACCTCTACCAAATAACGAGGTCCAGATCATCATCAAGCAGGCAGGCAAGAAGGATTATCAGTACAAGTGCAAGGACTCACCTCTCAACAGTTTTTGCAATTCTGGACTCTGTCGCACTCGCAAGTTTGGAATCGGGGCTCACGCCCCAGACGCCGCTCAGATCGCCAGCTTGTCTAAATATGCAAGCGACCCACCCCTGTGGTTCTTGGACGTCAACGGCAAGCGCGTAGAGCTCGAGACAGAGATGCTTTACAACCAAGCTGCCTTTCAAAAAGCATGCTTAGAGAAAATCAATACCGTACCGCCTACGCTGCGCAAAACTGATTGGGAAAACCTGCTCAATGCGCTGCTCAAAGAGATGGTGGAGACTGAGCAGATTACCGCAGCATCTGAAGACACTAGTGTGATCGGGCGATTCATGGATCTGCTGGAAGAGTTCACCACCCACATGCAGCAGGCCCTGGCCCGCGAAGAGCTGCTCATGGGCCGCCCATGGACAGATGAAGAAGAGGCGAAGACCTACTTCCGGATCAAGGACCTTGACGCGCACCTGCTGCGCAACAACTTCAAAGTGCTGACCGCACCTAAGATGGCTCAGCGCCTGCGGGAGATTGGTGGAGAGCCTATCAGCCTGTTCCTCAAGGGCCGCGCTGTGCGCTGCTGGCGCATACCGCGCTTTGGCAAGCAGGAAGCCCCGTTCGATACTCAAACACAACGCACTGAAGGGAGTCCATTTTGATGTTAAAAATTAACGGTCACGATAACGCGATCATTGGCCCGGCCTGTATTTGGAAGGGTAGCACTCAAGTTGCAGTGCTGGTATATGACGCCGAGATCATCCGCAGAAACCTGATGAAAGACGGCATGGACAGTGAGGAAGCTCGCGAGTTCATTGAGTTTAATATTGAAGGTGCTTACGTAGGTGAGAACACCCCCGTGCTTGTCTGGACAGAGGACATGTGGGACCATGACACCGACGATTGAAAAGGTGTTCGGCCCTCCGGGGTCAGGCAAGACCACCTACCTGCTCAATGTCGTAGATCGGGAGCTTGAGTCTGGCGTTTCTTCTTTAAACATTGGCTACTTTTCTTTTACCAAGAAAGCGGCCAACGAAGCGCGCGACCGGGCTTTGCTGAAGTTCCCGCAACTGCATCCCAAGACCGACTTCCCATTCTTTCGCACGCTGCACAGCTTGGCCTACCGGGCACTGGCCGTCAAGCCTGACCTGATCATGCAGGCGGAGCACTATCGCGAGTTTGCAGAGCAGGCGGGCATTGAGATCAGGATCAACGCGGACGACGATACCGACCTGTCCAAACCGGACAACCCCATCCTCAACGAGATCAACTTGGCCCGCATCCGCGGCGTAGACTTACGCCAGCATTACAACGAGTCAGGGCTGGACATCGAGTGGTTCCACTTTGAGTTTGTTGAGCGGACCTATCGGCACTACAAGCGCAGCAAGGATCTGCTGGATTTCACTGATCTGCTTGAGATGGTGGTTAGTGATGCCGATCAACTGCCTTCATTGGACGTTCTGATCGTTGACGAGGCGCAAGACCTGTCCCGTTTGCAATGGCAGATGGTAGAAGCATTGGCCGCCCGGGCCAAGCGCGTGTACCTTGCAGGCGACGATGACCAAGCGGTGTTCACCTGGGCCGGGGCAGACGTCAAGAGCTTCTTGTCTTTCCAAGGTACGATCAAGGTGCTGCAGCAGTCGTACCGCGTTCCGAGCACCGTGCACCGCTTGGCCAACCAGATCGTCAATCGCATCCGCGAGCGCCAGGAAAAGGTTTGGAGACCTCGTGATTTTGAAGGTCAGGTACAAACCTATTACCGTTTTGAAGACGTGCCCATTGACGGTGGCCAGTGGCTCATCATGGCCAGCACCAACTACCTGCTCAATCCCGTAGGCGAGTGGCTCAAGAGCAAGGGCGTGCTGTTTGACCGCAGTGGTGTTCCCAGCATAGGACCAACCATCCTTAAGGCCGTCATCAGTTGGGAACGCCTGCGCAGGGGTCAGCAGGTGATTGGCGAGGACATCGCCAACGTCTACAGGTATTTGGATTCAGCCCTCGTGGCCCGCGGCTACCGGACCTTTAAGGGCGACCGCAACGAACTCCACACCATTGAGCAGTTGCACAGCACCTATGGTCTACTGTCCACGCCCATCTGGCACGAAGCGCTGAGCAAGATTGCTCACGACAAACGGGAGTACTTGATCTCGGTCCTGCGCCGCGGAACCAAGCTCACGGACGGTGGCCGGGTCAAGTTATCCACAATCCACGGAGCCAAGGGCGGTGAGGCGGACAACGTCCTGCTGCTGATGGACTTATCCACAAAGTTTGCCAAGGAATATCAAAGGAATGGCGACAACGTACAGCGCCTTTTCTACGTAGGGGTTACCCGTACAAAGCAGTCACTGCATCTGGTGCTTCCTAGATTTCAAGACAAAGGGTTTATCCTGTGAAAACAATGCCGCTTTTCCCGACCCCCACAGAGTGGGTTGCTCCGGAGACCTTTCCCAACTTATCCACAGCGAAGGAGATAGCAATTGACCTCGAAACATGCGATCCCAACTTGGAGTCATTCGGCCCTGGCTGGCCTCGGGGTGATGGTTTCATTGTCGGATATGCCGTTGCCGTGGAAGGTTGGTCTGGTTATTACCCTGTTGCTCATGCAGGCGGCGGCAATCTGGATAAGCGCCTTGTGGAGCGATGGATCAAAGATGTCATGGCCACCCCTGCCGACAAGATCATGCACAACGCCGCCTACGACGCTGGATGGTTGGGTGCAAACGGGTTCACCATCAACGGCCGCATCTACGACACCATGCTTGCCGCTCCGCTCCTCGACGAAAACCGATTCAGCTTCAGCCTCAATGCCCTCGGCTTTGATTACCTCAAGGAAGTCAAAAGTGAGCAGGGCCTCAAGCAGGCCGCAGCCGATTTCGGTGTCCATCCTAAAAAGGAGCTTTGGAAGCTCCCAGCGATGTACGTTGGTGAGTACGCCGAGCAAGACGCGGCACTGACGCTCAAACTCTGGCAGCACTTCAAGATCAAGATGCGCCAAGATGAGGTCGAATCCATCTTCGCTGTGGAGACCGATGTGTTCCCGGTGCTGCTGGAGATGACCCGCCGGGGCATCCGTTTTGACAGAAACAAGTGTGGCTTGGTGGTTGACCGCATGCGCACCCGTGAGCACCAGTTGCTCAAGGAGATGAAAGAGCAAGCAGGGGTGAAGGTCGACATCTGGGCTGCGCAATCGGTTGCCAACGCTTTTGACCGCCTTGGCATTCAGTACACCAAGACCGAGAACGGCGTGCCGAGCTTTACCAAACTGTTTTTAGAAAATCACAGTCACCCTTTGGCCAGAATGATTATTGAGGCGCGCGAGGCCAACAAGACACACAGCACCTTCCTGCAGCCGTACATGGACTTCAGTGCCAAGACAGGCCGCATCCATCCCCACGTCAACCAGATGCGGTCAGATGACGGCGGTACGGTGACCGGGCGCTTATCCATGGCCAACCCAAATCTTCAGCAGGTTCCTGCCCGGCACGAGACTATCGGCCCCATGGTGCGTAGCCTCTTTCTGCCCGAAGAAGGGCATTTGTGGGCATCAAATGACTTCTCGTCTCAAGAACCGCGCCTCTTGGTGCACTACGCCAGCCTCTTGGGCCTGCCCGGTGCCGATACCATGGTTGACGCGTACAACAACAATCCAAACACCGACTTCCACCAGATGGTGGCCGACATGGCCGGGATCAAACGCAAGGCGGCCAAGACCATTGGCTTGGGCCTGATGTACGGCATGGGCAAGAACAAGCTTGCCGCCCAGTTAGACCTGGCGCTGAGCGAAGCAGATGAGCTGATCAACCGCTTCCACCAGAACGTCCCGTTCCTCAAGGGCACGGTCAACGCCGTGATGAAAAGGATCGATCACCCGGCTGCAGGCGGCGCGATCCGTACGTTGCTTGGCCGCAAGTGCCGGTTCCCACTTTGGGAGCCGATGGAGTGGGGTGTGAACAAAGCGCTGCCGCGCGAACAGGCCGTCATTGAATATGGCTCCAGGATCAAGCGTGCAGGCACCTACAAGGGCCTGAACCGTTTGATCCAAGGGTCTGCCGCAGACCAGACCAAAGCGGCCATGGTGGCCCTGAAAAAAGCAGGCTTTGACCCCATACTCCAAGTGCATGATGAGCTTGCATTGTCCGTGCGCACGAAAGATGAAGCATTACAGGCCGCACAGATCATGGCGACATGCGTCAACATGGAAGTGCCCAACCGGTGTGACGTAGAAGTTGGCCCTAGCTGGGGCGAAGCAAAATAAAGGGCCCCGAGGGGCCCTTTTTAACGAAACCATGTCTTGACCTTCTGCCACAGCGTGGTAGGAGCCTTCTGGTCCAAGAATAGGTCTAACTGGCGCAGGGTAAAGAGGTACTCCCCCTTGTCCGTGCCAGAAACCCGCGTCGCGTCCAACTGCAAGCGCGTTGCTAAGTACAAACCCGCACGCCGGACAACAGATACCGGCAGCAGTGTCCACCGGGCCAGATCCGTGGTGCGGCCTTTGTATCCGTTCGCGCGCAGAGCAGCGAGGACCATGGCCCGCGCTTCTTCCGGCTTGACTCGGGTTGCTTTCATTAGAATGCTCCAAGCCAAACGCCTGTGCCGTGCACACACCCCACGGGAAAGAACACCGCCCCTGCAATCAAGAAGCCCCAGGAGGCTGTCTTAAGGCAGGTGATGACATGCGTAAACCAGGCCAAGACGACCCAGCCACCTGCTATGACAGGAAGTAGCGCCTTCATCGTGCATTCCCCTCAAGGCGGTCAGCCACCAGCGTAGCGTAGCCAGCAATATCGCGCCAAGAATCCACCTTGTCAGGATTGCCATTGATGATGCGGCCCATCTTGTGGACGATCATGTCCAAAGCCTCGCGCTGGTCGAAAGCCAGTTGCGTGTCCCGCATTTCGGTGTAGGTGTGCACGATGCGCTTTATCATCTGCATGATCTGCGCGCCTTGGATAAACTTGCCGTAGTCCTTGGCCCGCGAATCGAGGATCGTGTCGACGTTACTGGGCTCCAGATCTGGGGGCTCCGGCGTCTCCCAAAGATTGGGCTCTGCGACAGGCTCTCCAGCGAGCGCCCGCTTACGCAGTTGGTAGACGGTCGAAATCGCCATGTTGAATTTCCCTGCCACTGCCGGAACAGCAGCGTCAGGGTTCTTACGAAAATATTCCATTACTTTCAGGGTTTTCGGTGCAGATGGTCTAGCCATGGGGTTCTCCTTATAAAACTGCGTTTTCAATGTCCGAAATTGGACGGGGGACTTTATGCGCGATGGGTCGTGCTTTTTTGTTTTTAACTATCGCTATGACAATATCCATAGCTTTTTCCAATTCAGCTACAGTACAGGCATCCAACTGTGCGTCATGAATTTCCATAGCAAGATTGAAAGAGGTGAGTTCGGGTCCGCGCAAAATAAACTTGCCAGTCTCCACGCCACGGCGTCCCACCGCCATGAGCGCGTCTTGCGCGGCCCGAATCTCATTCTCCCAGTCATCCCCAATGCGCATTGAAGCTAACGCTTCAGTGATGTTGAATGCGCAGATCAGGGTGTCAATATCGTTGCGCGTACCAAGGCCCGTGCACACCTGCTTGAGTGCCGCATGGTTCTTGATCTTGAGCGTGGTCCCAGCGCTGATCTCACCGACCACCTTCATACCGTTTTTGATGTAGTTCATGGTGTCCACGATCAGGCCCTTGGGCCGGTACTTACTGCGTTTTCTCATTTGCCTGTCTTTCTTCTTCTTCCTCTTCCCGCACCACGTCATCGTAGTTCTTTTGCATGCTCATCACCAGCAAGAACAACTCGTTGATGACCTCTTTTAACCTGTTTTGCCGCTCGCGCCGCGTTTCAAACCAAAAGGCAGATGACACGCTGAAACTGTTCATGCGCAGTTCAATCTCAACAGTGGGCCCAGAGCCGTCTTCGTCCACAGCAAAACCTTCTTCCAGGCCCTCGGACCGCACCATGTACACCACACGGTCGTAGAGATCAGAGGCGGTGTTGGCCAAATATTCATTGCGCTCTATGCGCAAATCGTTCAAGGAGATCGGAGTCATCACAGCATGGGCTTGCGCACCCAGCTCAGAGATGATGACGTGCACATCGTGCTCTATATTTTTCATAGCAGTCCTTACAGAGGTTACAGAGGTTTTAGGAAGACAGGGGCCGGTGCGTAGGATTCAACAAAGGGTTCCTCGACCACGCCGTAGATGTCTTCGTACGTGATGCGCGAACCGCGCTTCGCGGCTTCAGCAATAAGCTTCCTGGCCACCTCCGGCGGGACCATCTGCTCGCGCAGCTCGTAATGACCTACGTTGCCCTGGGAGCATCCCAGCATGTCCGCAAACGCCTGCTGGGTCATGTTCATTTCAAGGCGTATCTTCTTAATTCCGTTTTCCATCGTCCACTCCTAATGTTCTAGATTGCTTAGCCTTGTTGATATCAACAAACTTTTTACTGGTGCTTTTCAGGACAAAGAAGAACTGGCTGTCGCGCCTGATTTCGTCGATCACTTCCCCTTCTTTGGTGACCAGCACCCAGTGGTTCTCGCCCCACTCTTTCCATCGCAAAGTTGTTCTCATACTATTTCTCCATGGGCTACCTTAATGCATAAATCAGGGCCGTCGTTATACCTTTTTTGGTCACACTTTGGGTAGGTCTTCAAGACTGGGTAATTCAATTTGCTTTTCATGCTGTGGCACTGTCGCCTGTCCCCGACAAACTGGAAATACCGGTGTTTTTCCATAGGCTTAACCATCTCAATGCCGTTTTCTTTTGCCCATCTTGTTGGGTTAGTAATTCCTCTGTCCCTCAGCGTCATTGGATGCGTCCGTTTGCCGTCAACAATGTAGGCCTTATCGTGGCTTTTGGTAGCACCTGTATACAGCCAGTTGGTTGCCTGATAAATAATTCCGCAATGGTTCTGTTCCATGTCGGCGTAGCTGATAACTGCGCACGGCTTCGGCTCCAACAACTTCAAACTGTTAGCCACTAAAAAGCTAGAAGCGTTTTTTGTTTTGGACTGGACAACTACACGTGCCAACTCGTAAAGCCTAAATTCCCGATCCTTAAAAGCGTGCTTTTGGATCGGTGGTGATGGTTGGCCATAAACGGCAATGCCTGTGATATGGCCCTCCTCTTCAAGGCCAAATCCAGCCCAAAAAATGGATGCCCTTCGGCTGTAGTGTTTTTGCAAAACAAAAGCATCTGCAACGCTTTTTAAAATAGGAATTATTTTCATACCTTCTCCTTTATTAGGTGTCGTCTCTCCGACTGTCACGCATTTGCCGCCCGCGTTTGACGCACTTTACCGCCCCGCTGGAAATTACAGAAAAAGCCTTGGGGCAGATAGCAATTTAGTAACGGTTCATAGCCATGTTCAAGTCCTCAAGCGGCACGTTTAAAATGTTTCCTGACTCAAGCACTGCTTTGACTTTTTGAAGTCTTGCAATTTGTTCTTGCAAATGGGCTATGCGGTTGTCAATGTTTTCAGCCACGGTTGTATTGCGGTGGCTTATTAAGCCTTGACCCGCCAGCAGTGCGCCCACAGGCCGTTCCATTTTTGCTTCGTTGTAATCCATTTCTTCTCCAAGTTGTTGCGCCCACAAGCCGGGGCCGCTCGGCATCAAGTGTTCTTTTGTTTGAGCTTGGTGGAAATGAGGTCGGCAAACTGCTTCAGACTTATGCCATCACCCTCCATACCCTCACCCACTGGTAAGTCATAAAATTTCTTTGCTGTCGTGTCGTAAGACCTTTTCAACCAAGTAACTATTCCAGCGTCAACCGCTAATTGTTCAACCTCCGCATCCGTCAGCCCTACCCACGGGCGCACGTAGTCTTGAATGTCATCGTCCTCGGTTAGCTTTGCTTGCGCTGCGGCTTGTTTACTTGTGATCCCGGGCATGTGTTCCCCTTTACCTTTGTCGTCGTATGCCGCTTTCCACTTTTTATACCTAGCTTGGCATTTCTCGCAATCGCACTCCCATAAGCATTCGTCCGGGTCAACGATGTCGCCTTCTCTTTTGATGGGTGCGTCTCCAAATTTAGTCATATGTTCTCCCTCTCGCCAAGTCCAGCAGTCGAGCAACTTGTCCAGCAGTTAACCCTACCCGCCAAGTGCTCGGGTCATACTTGTTGTAGCCAAGATGGTCTTCAATAAAACACCCGTTCAGCATCGCATCAAACATTGCTCGCTCAACAAAATCGAGCAGTTCTTTGTCATCCATTGTTCTTCTCCTTGAGGGCTTGCTCAACGGCTCGGGCAAATTCCAAAAACGTCTGGTCGTCGCTGTCCATTACATATTCAAGTAATAGCAATACGTCATCATCCGTCAGCCCTACCCACGGATGCGCTACAGACCACTTGAGGTTTGCGACTTTCAGTTTGCCCAATAGGTCATAAGCCTGCTCTTCCAAATCCTTGCATCTTGCACACGCCACAGGCTCCTGCGCTGGCTGCACTGCTGGTTGCATCACTTGCGGAGTCCACTCAAGCGTGTGGATAACACCGTCGATGACGCGGATTTTTTCCCGCCAATCTTGCACTGACTGTGCCAATTCGTAAGTCATTTCAAAAATGTCAGGCTTGCATGGGTAGTGCTCACCCTTAACGCCTGTGATAATCCAGTCGCCGGGAGTAACGATATGCTCACCCTCAAGTGTCCTGATGTAGCCCCACAGGTCGTTCTTCATGTGCGGTTTCGTGTAGACCTCTGGATGGTCGCCGTGTTTAAACCACTGCGTAGTTTCAATGACCACGGGTTTTTTGCGATATTTAGTCATGCTATCCACCCCATTGCCGGATGATGTCTTCTTGTTTCATGTCAGTATTCCTCCGAGTAGCCAGCAGCTTGGTCCGCGACCCACGTTTCAATTTCCTTGACCACCGCAGAGGACAGCACCGGAGCGATGTCGACGTTGGAGCCGGGCAGGTAGACGTGGTGCAGGGAGAAGGTGGCCGGGTAGTCAGGCTCGAGTTGTAAGCCGGTCAAAGGTTCCCGAGAACCGCGCTCCGGGGCTTCGTACTCAAACCAGCAGGTCAGGGTGCAGTTGAGCTCGTCGCAGTCGTAGTCAAAGGACAGGAGGCCTTCCTTGGAATGGTTGGGGGCGGTCATGCAAGGCTCCGGAAAAAGGTGACCAGGCGGTCGAGGATAGAGGGACGGTTCAAAGGGGTGGACAGGAGGGCGGATTGCAAGAGCAATGAATCGCGGCTCGCGGACCAGTTGGAGGGCGGGGTGTAGTACAGGCCAATCTTGACCTTGCCAGTGTCATAAGGCGGGACAGGATGGTGACTGGGGCCGTCAAACGGGCCTACAAGGCGTTTAGTAGGCTGCATGGTGGGTAGCCTCCTCGATTGAGCTATACAGCTCTTCTATGCCACTTACAAGGACGTCAAGGGGCAGGTCCATGGACCGGGCAAGAAGAGTGGTGACCCGCATCAGGGAAATCAGGGCTGTCATGGGGTCTTCGGTCAAGGAAGACACGTGGGCCAGGAGTTCGGCTGCATGGTCTTTCGAGTCGTCTATCAGGTTGTGAAGGTGCTCATTATTTACGCTCATTTGCTCTATCCTTTCTTAAGTTACACGGGATGTGTGAAGAGATTATAAGCGGTACTGTGTTTGGATGGCAAGTACAAGAAGTGGTTTATTTTGTAGGGGTTTACCCTTAGGAAGGGGTGGTTTTGTAAGTTTGGAGTCAGGCTATATATACTTTTCCCAGAAAAAAAAGATTTTTATTTTTTTAAAACCATTTAGGGGTAATTTGATGAAATGGAGTAATAGTGAGTATCCATGCGGGTTGTAGCTGTGACAGTACATCACGTTGACTTTTAGGTGTAAGCTTTTTCAAGGGGGGTTCGTGGGATGCTTTTTGAAAAAACTTTTTTTATTTTTAGTAGAAAAAAGACTATAGGGGCTGGGCCTTGCCTCTTGGAGCTGCTTCTGGTACACTTGGTTCAATGAGTTACAGGAGCGAACAGATGTTTCAAATCGAGTCGGGAGTAGAGATGCCGGTGGGCCGCTCAAAGTACCCGTTTGGCGACATGCTGCCCGGGGACTCTATCCGTTTTGTTGATGCCAGACAGGCCAACAGTGCCCGGGTGTCCGCGCTGCGGTTTGTCCGATCACATGTCCCCGATTGGTCGTTCCAGTTGCGTCGAGTAGAAGACGGCTGGCGGCTGTGGAGAATCTCTTGACTAGGCGAGATGTTTGGATGGTCCCTCCTGTTATTGGCGACAAGGCGCAAAAGCGCCTTGCGACAGAAGTGGCCCCTTTGCGCAAGCAGCGGAAGGTCTTGAATGCCAAGGAATGGAAGTTTGTCACCGAGCTGGTGAGCGGCGACGGCCGCGTCACCATGAAGGAGGCCGCCATCCGGGCCGGGTATAAACCCACCAGTGCCTCGGTCATGGCAAACAAGCTGACGAGCCCCAACGTCAACCCTCACGTGGTGGCCGCGATTCAGGCCTATCGGGCCGAGCTCAACAGCAAGTACAACACCTCGTACGAACGGCACATGAAGGACCTGCAGCTCATCCGCGACAAGGCTTTAGAGGCTGGGGCCTATGCTGCTGCCGTTCAGGCCGAATATCGCCGCGGGCAGGCCTTAGGATCGATCTATATCGACCGCAAGGAGATCAGGCACGGGACGATTGATTCAATGTCGAAAGAAGAAGTGCAGCGCAAGCTGGACGAGCTCAAGGCCCTGTATGGTGGACCACCCCCGAGCGCGCTGATTGATGCCAGCACCGGCCAGGTGATTGAAAGCATTGACCGTGAAAAAGACCCCATTTTTGTTTCTCCAGTGGCAGAACCTCCGCCCGATATTTTTGAACGGGACAATGATTTGGAATCCGGCGACCATGTCGACGCCTGAAGCCGCCTTTGCTGCCCGGGTTCGCGATGGTTTGCGGCCATTGGGGGTAGACACCGAGCGAATCGAGAATCGCGTCAATTTGGGCGTGTCTGACATGCTGGTGGGTGCAGGTGACCGCTTTGTCTCAATCGAGCTCAAGGCCGTGTCGCGTGGCCTGAAAATAGCGCTTCGACCGCACCAGATCGCTTTTCTGACGCGCCATGCTGCCCATGGCCGCCCATGCTACGTGCTCGTGCATCAGATCAGCACGGTCGTTCGCCCGGGCCGCATTGCTTTGTACCATGGCCGACAGGCAATTGCCCTTGCTGAGCAGGGCTTGCGTCTTGACCCCGTGGCCGCGTGGCCCAATCGGGGCATGCCATGGCAGGAGCTGGCCGACATCTTATCAGGGAAAACCCCTATCAAATAAGTTGCGCGACTGTTAATTTAGGTGTATACTGGTGGAACCGGAACATCTCCGGCAACCTAGAAAGGATAGAGAAAATGAAAACAGCAGAACTGACAGGCGCTGCCCTTGATTGGGCGGTACATATTGCACTGCACGGCGCGTGCGAAGGCTACGCCGAACACGAATACACAACCGACTGGTCACAAGGTGGGCCGATTATCCACCAAGAGCATATGGAGTTCGATTGGGACGAGGCGACGCAGATGTACTCCGCCTACGACGGTGTGCATGGTGGCACAGGGCAGACGCACCTCATTGCAGCTATGCGCTGCTACGTGGCAAGCAAACTAGGTGACGAGGTGGAAATACCTCAAGAGCTTGCATAATTCACAACCCAGAAAGGATAGAGAAAATGGAAACGCATTTTTACGCGTCAAGCGTAGCCGATTGGGCCACTACGAACGAAACCCGAGACCTTAGGGCATTGCTTAAGATCATGGATAAATTCGGGTACTCCTACAATCTGTTTTTTGTGCCTGTGGCGCATACTGCCAATTATGAAATCAAAGCATATCAACCTCAAGTTGAGGGCGCGCAGTGGCTTGGTCATTTTGAGGTAAAGGGCAAAAAATGAACCCTATCGTCGTGACTTTTTACGTTCCGCCGATTCCATGGCGTGGCGCTGATTATTGCGCTACCCGCTATGGATATGATTATCTGGACCCTTTGGGTTACGGTGAAACAGAAAGCGAAGCGGTAGCAGCGCTGCTTGAAATGGAGGGGCTATCGAGCCCTGATTTTTAATAGTAAAAATTAATTGGACTGCAGCACCTATTGCCATAAAAATAGGTGCTGCTGTTTATCAACCTAGAGAGGATAGAGATTATGCTTAAAACCGTCGCTATTTCGGCCAATCGCAAAACCGGCCCCATCGCTGTAACGTACCGCTCCGGCGAACATGAGACATATGGCACGTGTCCGACAACGTGCCAACTGCACCCCAAAAGTGAAACCGGCACGTCATTGGTGGACGTGGATTATTTGGCCGCCTTGTCTGATGCTGTACCGCGTAACGGCCAGGCTTGGACTTATTCGCATTTTGCGGCCGAAGCTTTGCCAATGCCAGCACCGGGTAAAACCGTGTTCAATGTGTCATGCGACACTATGGCCGAAGCTGTTCGGGCTATCGAGCTAGGCCGCCCGGCGGTGTATGCTGCCCCGAAAACCATGGACGACAGTTTCCCCATGGTTCACCGTGGCGTTAGGTTTGCACAATGCCCGGCCGAATTGTCCGAATCGTTTACGTGTCACCAGTGTGGAAATGGCCGCCCATTGTGCGCACGTGGCGACCGGGATTATGTTGTTGTTTTTGTGGCCCATGGCAGTGGCGCAAAACGCGTCGGTACTGACGAAAAGGGCGGATGCTATGCGGCCAGTGGTCCTACCGCGATACAGTGGCACGGCACCAAAAAAACCGGCGCATCGAATGATTCGCAGGCCATCGTTAAATTCGCTCGCTCGCTGCCGTCCGGTTCCATGCTGCGCCACCACGTGGCCGGAGACATTGGCCGGGAGATGTCCGCATGTTGATAGCCCTAGCGGTATTCTTAATACTTTGGCTAATAGTTGACTTATTTAATAGGGATTAGCGAGACTGTTAATTATGGTCTATAATTCATTCACCGGGATTATCCGGCAACACTGAAAGGATAGAGAAAATGGCACATATGATCGACACCACCACCGGCACAGCCGCTATTGCTTACGCTGGTAATACCCCATGGCATGGCTTGGGCCAAGCCTTGACACCTGATGCATCAATTGAGACGTGGA
>Ga0114973_10001421_pt1 | contig 17888 bp, 19 predicted proteins | sample M_140807_MF_Meta_FD_87025 | JGI IMG/M metagenome (GOLD analysis project Ga0114973, IMG submission 87025) | Freshwater microbial communities from Lake Montjoie, Canada to study carbon cycling - M_140807_MF_MetaG | ecosystem: Environmental > Aquatic > Freshwater > Lake | place: Lake Montjoie...
ATTTTGTGGTGCATCATTAGATAATTCTGATACAGAAATAGTATTTGTGCCGTACATTTCTTGTATTTCTTGGCTAACAATTAACGACCTTGCTTGAGATTTCTTTTTTTCAAATTCACTAGCCATTGTAGCCATAGTAATGTTTTTTGTAGATTGATTATCACTATCATTATTTGTTCTCAACCATGATTCATATCCTTTCTCTTGATTTTCATTATAAAGTTTATTTTTTTCAAAATTTTTATTGAACCATTTATTAAATTGACTGCTGTTTTTGAATTGCTTGTTATTTTCAAATAAATCATCCAATAATATTTTTTTTTCTTCTTCATTATAATTTGTATATTCGGTGTTTTTGGTTTTTTCTGCATTAATATCTCCTTTTTTTCTAAATTCCCAAATTGAATATAGCATTTTATAAGCTTTTGAATAAAATCTAAAAAAATCAGCATCTAATCCTGATTTATCAGGATGTGTTTTAAGAACTTTTAGTTTTGCCTTTTTAAGGTCTGCCTCTGTAAAGTTAATTGGTATTTTAAACAAATTTAATATATCTTGAAGATTATAGTTAGTGATATCTAAATCAATACTGTTTTGTGTTGTCATAATAAGTTTAAATATAATTATATTTTTATATATTTATATTATTATTTCTATAATTTATTTCTATAATTTTATATAAAATTTCAATTACATACAATTGTGCAAAAAACAATATATATTTTTGGTATTTTTACATTTTTTATTTTCATCATCATTGTTTTTATCAGAGGTTTTATTATTATCATTAATCGCATTTACATCGTCATTATGTAATGCTTTATGACAGCACCCATCGTCAATAAAAATGCGATAAATGACATAAGCAGGTAAAGGATAAATAGGACGAAAAAATGAAGGGTTGTTTAATATAAATGTTCGCAATGTCATTGTTTCATCTTGTGGAATGTGTAATTTGTTTAAATTATTATCTAAAACACATAAATTATTCGGTTTATAAAAACCACCAAATTGATTCTTTATATTCTCATATAATTGATTTAACGGTAAATCTTTATAAACACTAACCCATTCTCCATAACCACAACATTTTGTTACTTCAAAAATATACTGGTATGATGTTATTAATCGTAAATAATCGTCTTTTTTTTCATTGTATATTGGTATTACTTCATTTATTTCCATTTTTATTTATTATAAAATAAATAAAACTATTTAAATGATAATATTTAAATAGTTTTTTATAATATTTGTAAAAAATCAATTTATTTTTGAGGTTGTTCTTGAAGGTAATGGATTTGGAAAATTTTTCAATGCATTTGTCAAATGCATACCACATCTTTTAAAAAACGCATCTAAATCGTTAGGAGAAGCACCAGTTACCATATCATCTGGTGCAAAATGAGTGTTGCCTCGTTTATAACATAAAATAGCTGGCACACCATTCACCATCTGTTTCTTTTTTAAAAAAGAATATAAATCAAAGCTTTCATCAATATCAATATCTGCACAAATAACCGACTCTGGTGAAGATGCAAAAAATGCATCTACAATATGCGCAATGCGTTTGCATGGTCCGCACCATTTTGCACCTAATTTAACTATAATTAAACCAGGATTAACCTTTAATAATTCGTTAAATTCATCTCGATTTTGAAAAACGCTGATGACTTGTTTTGTAATATTATTTTGTTTATTGTTTGCACCGCCGGCATTTATTGACATTTTATACTATTTATATATATTTATTTTCGTTTTTTAACCAAAACATAAACTTAAAACAAATCTAAATTTTAGATTTATTGCTAATTTCACTATTTTCCAAACATTTTTGCAATGCTTCTAAAATTAATTTTTGTATTTCAATATTATTATTGTTATCTCCATTAGTTGTCCAAGAGATTTCAATAGGTTTTCTTTCTATTTCAATTTTATAAAAATGCTTTTCTGGACCAATAAACAAACCACCGTGTTTTTTTATTTCGTCATCAACAATTCTTTTAGAATAAGCAAATCTTCCTTCATCTGTAAAAAACCAATTTAATTTATTTCCATCGTCGTAGCGACTTCCATATTTTGGGTCATCATGTGGTATCCAATGAAAATATTTACCATAATCAAAATTATATTCATTATTTGTTTCGCTTTTTGGAGAAAGTTCATATACCCATAATAAATCATGATAATCCTTATAGTCATATTTAATAGTAAAAACCCCTACTTCATTTAATTCATCTAATAATTTATATGTGTATTCTTCGTCACCCCATTCTTTAAAATATATATAGGATTGGCATCGTGATGGTAATTCATATTGTTCACTTTTAACCCAAACCATATCTATTTGTTCAACTTCACCATGTTCCCTAAATATCCAATTTATATCATTACTATTTCTACTAGTGCAAATAGATTGAATAATTATTCGTTTTTGTATATATTCGTCCGTTCTAAAATGATAATTTCTATCAATATTTATTTCACAATTCCATGCGACTCCATCCAATAAATGAGAAATTTCGTATTTTTTATTAGCATTTTTTGCATTTAATATTTTTTTTAAAAATGGATTTTGTTTAGTTAAATTTTTTGAACTTTTGTAATAAACATAAGCTTCACTTCGTCGGCTAATATCATTATCTTTTTCTTTTTCAGTTATATGCTTATTATATTTTGTGTGAATAATTATTTGAAATACTTCTCCTAAGTTTAAATTATTTAAACTTTCAAATAATTTTTGAATGGAACAATTAGTATGAAGATTTGTAATATGAAAACTAAAAGTAATTTCGTCATTATCATCATTTTTCATTGTTTTTTTTGGTTTTTCTTGCTTTTTAGGTTTTCTCATTTTTAAGGTAGAATCCGAGTTTGGTTCATTGTTTATTATTTTATTATTTGATAATTCATTCATAACTTTGTTACAAAATATAATTAATATTTCTTTAAATGGATTTACATATTTGATAATTGAAATTATGTAAATAACACATTAAATAATATAAAAAATAAATATTCTTTTTATTTATAAGTTAAAAACCATTTGTTGTTTTTAGTAAATTTATTAGGTATTATTCGGGTTAAAAATAAAATCAAAAACAAAATGATTGAAAATATAATAAAAAATAAAATTATTTTTGAAAAAATATAAAAAAAGGGATATCCTGGTTCAATCTGTTTATCTAATTTAAAATAATTAAATACGAACATTGTAATTCTACCTAATATATACATTAATAAATTTTCACTGCCCCAGTTTTTTGCATTTTCTGTTTCCAAAAAAAGTTGATAACATAATGGTTCAACATATATATATCGTGTGCTATTTTTCCAATTATAGATATCCCAATCTTTTATGTTTGTTTGTTTTTCTTCTAATAATATTTTTCTATTTTTTTTACTATAAATGACTGCATGGGTTCCTAATGATACTAAACTTGTATAATGTTTTAAATCTAAAGAATAAGGCATTTGAATTAGTGGCACACAACCAAGTAAATATTGATAATTTTCGTTTTTTTTACTGTTTAAAAATTCACAGATGCTTTTTCTTGTAGATACATCGTATATTTTATCTGTAAAAAAAAAATCATCTTCTAAAATTAAAATATTGTTGTAATTTTTGTTATCAGCGTCTTTAAATATTTTTAAAAATGCATCTACTAAATCATGACCTGGTAGTTTAACATAATTTTTCTTTTTGCATTTTTTGAATCCTTTATTAAATAATATATAAGTTATTTTTGTTGGCTGATATTTTGTGAGTTGTTGCATAATATCATCATATCTACCATTTCCTTCCAAATGAATTATATATGTAGCATCTACACAATTGTCAAATAATCCTTTGTCAAATATAATTTTTTCAAAATGATAACAATTTGTATCATAATTTAACATTTTTATATATTATTAACATATTATTAACATATTATTCATCAAAATAAAAATCTAAACCGTTTTATCAATGCATACATTATTGGCCAAATTTTTTATGATTTTATTTATCGCATTCGGGTCATCGGGTATTATGCTGGTCATTACTTGATTTACGATTTTCATATATTGTGTGTTCGTTTTAGTTGTCCCGTCTAAATATTCAGGATGTGTTTCTCTCCAAATAGGAATATATTTTACATTTTTATGTGAAACATCTTGAATAGCCTTGATAATGTTTTGTTTATTTTCATCCTTGTTCCAAGTATCATTTTCCTTGATATATATGGTTTCTCTTTTTCTGTCACTACAATGTAATGGCCTCGTAGTTTCGTCGAGGTCTTTAAGCCCTTTTACAAATATATTAGAAATACCTTGAACATAACCGAGCTTTCCAATGTCTTCAAAATCATCATCCATTATTTTAATAGAGTTGATAAAATCACTCATATTCATTGCGTTTTTGCATTTTTCGTTTAAAAAAACATTCAAGTTGAATTGCTGGTTCATGCAGGTGTTTGTATTGTTTATGGTTGAAGGTTTTGCGGCTAATTCAAGCATTTTACTGCTTTGTTCAATAATTAAATTTTTGAATTCTTTATTTTCTTTTAATAAGAGCATAATGAGGTCCTTTTCAGATATTTCTTGGCCTGCTTCCTTAGCTTCATCATTATATGATTCAGCATCACAAGTTTTCTTATGCCGCCAAATTCCTGAATGATGCTTGTATTTCTTACCACACATGCATTCAAAACTTAAAAAATCAGTTTTTTTGTATCCTTTTGCGTTTTTTTTATTGTTTTTGTGTTTAGCTGTTAAAATATGTCGGGTATAATCTGTTTTGTTATGCGAAATGAATTGACAATAAGTGCAATTGTAAGCATCAGTTTTTTTTGTATCATTCATGTATCTTTAATAGATACAAAAAAAACGCTTAAATAGTTTTCCAATAAAATAATTAAAAAACTTTAAAAAATATGCTAACAAAAAAACTATAAAAAAATGCATTTAAGAGCATTATGGTGTAAATCGAAAAACGGCGGGAGAAAATGTTGGAAAGTCTTTTCCCTTTTTAAAAATGGACAAAAAAAATGTCCAAAATTGAAAACCCAAAATACTTTTCAGCTTTTTTCGCCGCCGCCACCCTGAAATGCCTATGCCATCTATATTTCTACTCGTTAAAATAAATAAAAATAAACAACCTAACACACCATATAATGTATTGATTGCAACACATTATAATAAATAAACGCGATATTATACAACAAACAAATAATGAAGGGAGGGGCCTGCATTTTTTCAACCAAGATGGGTGGCAACGAGCAATTCTAGTTTATTAATATCAATAATTGGCAAATCCACATGGGACTCCCAAAAATAACGACAAAAAGACCAAATGAATTCACAATCACTGGGATACCAATCTGAATGATGTTTTTTTAAGTCATTATACAATTTTTTTGGTAAAAATTGCAAGCTTTGTCTCGGAAGAACATAACATAACTGAACAAGCTGATTTACAGGCGATGGGGGTTTTGTTGGGACAAATTCAGTATCAAAATAGGGAATAAAACGAATTAAATCTTGCAAAAGAGGAGGATAATTATAATGATAACACCAACGCCAGTCTGGACAACCAGTAGTGTAATATTTCATGGTCCACTCTAAACCCTCTAAATAATTTACGGAAATCTGTTTTAGCCTTTCTTCATTATTTTCACTTTCAAATAACGACTTGTAGTAGCGTTGTTGCCAATTTTCTTTAAATGGGTTTATATATTTTTCTATATCTCTGTCAAAAGTGGGTATAGACTCGAACTTTTTAAATTTTTCTTCTGGAGTTGTTGAAGGTAAATACCTTTTTTCGTTACGGTCACGCAGTTTCATTTCGGTTTTAATCATTTCTTCTTCGTTTTCAGATAAAAATGTAACTAACTTGCGAACATTTTTCCAAACAATGCGTTTTCCATCAGTAAGATTTTCTTTTGTTCCACCAATTGTCGCTTTATATGCATTTAACATTTTATCAACACCTCCAGTTCTAATATTAATTGCTGGAAAATGTGGCATAAAATCATTGCCTAAAAAAAAGCAGAGAAAAATATAATCATAAATTCGATTTTTTTGCTGTTCGGTGGTTAATTCATTGCCGTTGTTCATGTTTAAAGTAATAATTTTTGTTAGCTCAGGAATATCCATTACATATGTTTCGTTTGGCTCCAATGAACTATCAATAGATTTAATGAATTCAGGTGTTTCTCTGAATAAATAAATATTTGGATTAATTGGTAAATGATTTATTGAAAGCATAATAAGGTCGGCATCTAGACCGTAAATAACTGTTGTTTCAGTTGAATGTGTTAAAGGATTATTGCGAATATAATCAAAAATTTTATGCTCTCCTTCTCCAAATTGGTCACTAGTTGAGATAATAATATTTTTACCGTTATATTTTGAATTATTTGTAAAATATGCATGAACCTTGTCATTTAATTCTTTCATAAAAATGGTTCCCGGAGTAATAGCTGTTGTATTCCAGGGGTCGGTGGCAGCTTTATTAAATATGGCTTTACTAATATTATTTTGATAGCAAGATTTGTAACGACGGTTTCTTTGCTGTTCAAGCTTAGCGACAGGCGCAACACCGTCAAATGCAATCATAATATTTTTATTTGGTATTATCGTATTTATATATTCTTCTATTTTTGAAATAACTGCTTTAATAATAACAGTGTTTTCTTTTTCATTAATTTCTTCAAAATTTATACTGCGTACTGCATCATAAATAATAGAATTACAATCCATATATAAATTATCAATAGTCATTGAAGATTTTATATATTTTTTAATAATATTAATGTGATTTCTTACAATATACGAAAAATAACTAGGTATTCCCATTGATTTGTTTATCAAAATTATGCTTTTGTTTTTAATATGGTTGTAAATATTATAATTCAAAATAATATAGAGAAAATCGCTAAATGCCAGATAATTAAATAAACATATTATATAAAAAATGGGTGAAAAAATGAATGAAAAAGTATTAAATAGTAAAAAAAAAACGAAAGAAAAAGAGAATCATGATGTAATAAATCTTGTAGAAAAAAAAATAGCGTTTTTTAATGATATAATTCAAAAAACAATATTAAATGTTCAAAAAAATAAAATTATGGATATTTTAGGAGTTAGTGATGTAAATGCATGTATAAATACATTAAATGCGTTGAATGACAAAATAAAGCTTATTAGTTATTTTAACGAACCAATATGTTCTGAGTCTATTATTACTGACCTTCAAAATATAAATAACGAATTATCTGGACTTCTTAAGTTATATGGAACCGAATCATTAGAAGATTTATTAATAATTTGTTTCGGCAATATTAATTATATAAATAATGAAACAAATAATGAAACAAATAGCGAAGAAGTGAATAAATTTGAATTATTAAAAAAATACTTTCACCCAACAAGTTATAGAGTAATTAATAAAAAAGATGATAATTTTAAAAAAACACAATTCTCAGATGATTTTATAAATGAAAAAACAAAAAATTTGGAGTGTTTTGATATGGTAACATCAACAAAACAGTTTCATAATAAAGTATATGGAATGAAATTATATATATGTAATAATAGTTTTAAAAAAAATATATTAGTTTATGGTTTAGTTGATGATATAATTTTAGATTTTATGAATAATAATTTTATTAATGATAAAAAAGAAAAAATAAAATGTAATTTACCAAAAGATGATGATTTTAATACTGATATTTTTAATAAATTTATTAATTCTTTGACATTAAAAGATTTTTTAATTAATAGTCATATAGAAATTTATAATAAATTTTTTGGTTATATAAGTCAATATAAGTTATTAAAACAAAAAACATTGACTCAAATAGTGAAAGAGTTTATTTCAAGCGATTTATTTACAAAAAGAACAATTTTAATACAATTGCTAATAAATTTTGATAATTATGAAAATAAATATTTAGCTTATTTATTGTACGACTTATTATCAAATGACACAAATGGAAATGTAGATACACACGAACAAACCATTTTATTTGATAGTTTTTCTTGGCCAATTAAACAATATTTTCGGGATGCAATGAAAAAAACAATTCAATATACAAATGATTTGTCAAATTTTGATATAAATAAGATTCCGTTAGAGCAGCAAATATGCTTATTAAAAGCAAATGACACAGTTAAAGAAAAAGCAATGATAAAATTAAAAGAAATTAAATCAAAATCTGAAGATTCGGGTTCAAAGGCAAGGCAATATTTGGACGGTTTGTTAAAAATACCATTTTTTATATATAAAAAGGAGCCTATTTTGTATTTAATGAATGAAAATAGGATTTATTTTAAAGAGTTAATTAATAATGATTTTGCTATATTAAATATTCCTGTAAAAGAAACATATACAAGCATAGAAATTTTAAATTATATGAAAAAAATAAAAAATATTATCAATTATGATTTAAATGATACCAATAGTGAGCATTTTAAAAAAAAATTAATAAAAGGTAATAAACAAGTTCTGATAAATAATATTAAACAAATAAATATTTTAATAACTGAAAAAATAAATATTTCTAGTATAAAAAAAATAAATTTATTAAATAAAAATAAAGAAAAATTAAAAGAAGAAATAATTAAATTTATTGACTTAATTATAGAAAATTTGGAATTAGATAACGATTTTAAAAAAAACATATTAACCGAATTAACAGAATTAATCGAATTAAATAAAATGAATAGTTCAGATAAAAATAATGAATCCGATGGTGAAAAAACAATTAAATTAGTAAAAAATATAGATGTTAATTTTAATAAAATTACAGATTATATTACTAATGTTAAAAAAATATTAGATAATTCAGTTCACGGCCATACAGAGGCAAAAACCCAAATTGAAAGAATAATAGGTCAGTGGATAAATGGAGAACAAGATGGTTATTGTTTTGGATTTGAAGGACCGCCAGGAGTAGGCAAAACAAGCATTGCAAAGCGCGGATTATCTAATTGTTTAAAAGATGAAAACGGAAATAGCAGACCCTTTTCAATGATACAAATGGGAGGCGATTCTAACGGCAGCACATTGCATGGTTTTAATTATACATATGTAGGTAGCACTTGGGGTGGTATTGTTCAAATATTAATGGATAAAAAATGCATGAATCCAATTATATTCATAGATGAATTGGATAAAATTAGTAAAAGCGAACAAGGGAGAGAAATCATAGGAATATTGACACATTTATTGGATTCAACACAGAACGATTGCTTTCAGGACAAATATTTTGCTGGTATAGATTTGGATTTATCTAAAGCATTATTTATATTATCTTATAACGATGTGGATGCGATTGATAAAATATTATTAGATAGAATACATAGAATTAAATTTGGTAATTTATCATTGGAAGACAAATTAGTTATTTCAAATAAACATATATTGCCAGAGGTTTATAAAAAAATGGGATTAGAAAGTATGATAATAATAGAAGAAGAAACTTTAAAATATATTATTGATGAATATACATCAGAACCAGGTGTTAGAAAATTAAAGGAAATATTATTTGAATTAGTTGGAGAGATAAACTTGGAAATTTTAAAAAATAAAAATGCAAATTTGGATTTTCCATTAATTGTAAAAAAAGAAGATTTAAAAGTAAAGTATTTTAAAAATAAACAAGAAGTTAAAAATAAAAAAATACATACCAACAATGCTGTTGGTATTATTAATGGTTTATGGGCGAATTCAATGGGTAAAGGAGGTGTAATACCAATTCAATCGAAAATGTATCCTAGCGAAAAATTTCTAGATTTAAAATTAACTGGTATGCAAGGAGATGTAATGAAGGAAAGCATGAATGTTGCTCTCACTTTAGCATGGACATTAACAGACTTAAAAACTCAAAATATATTGAGAGAAAAATATAATACAGAAAAAGAAAAATATGGGATTCATATTCATTGTCCCGAAGGCGCTATTCCAAAAGATGGTCCGAGTGCAGGGACCGCAATTACCACTGTTATTTACAGCTTATTAAATAATAAAAAAATTAAACATAATATAGCAATTACAGGTGAAATTTCTTTAGATGGAAATGTTACGAAAATAGGTGGTTTAGATTTGAAATTTTTAGGTGGAATTAAAGCAGGTGTTAAAGAGTTTTTATTTCCTGAAGAAAATGAAAACGATTATAAAAAATTTTTAGAAAAATATAATGATAGTAAATTACTAGAAGGAATTATTTTTCATAAAGTGAAACATGTGAATGATGTATTTGAATTAGTTTTTGAATAACATAATAATAAATAAATATTTTACTTTATTATTATATATAAAATGACAATAAGTGAATTTAACATACCATTATTAATGTATCAACCATATAATTTGGCAATATTATTTACTATTTATTCACCAGTTATTGTTGCGTTATCAGTGTTTTCAATGTCTTTTATATTTCAAAATTTCAAGGGTATCATTTATTTGATTTGGTTAATTGTATTTACTTGGTTTAGAAGTTTAGGATATGAATTATCGGGAGGACAACCGAATATTTCAAAAAATACATTGTGTACAATGATACAATACAGTAAATATGGAAATGCAACATTTAGTATGTTTTTTATAGCATTTACAATGACTTATATTTGTGGTCCAATGATTTTAAATAATGATATAAATTATTGGTTGTTATCTGCATTTTTATTTTATTTATTTTTAGATATTAGTATTCGAGCTAAATTAGGATGTGTAACCCAAACTTATATATTTTTAGATGTTGTGCTAGGATTATTTGCAGGTATTGTTGCTTTAATATCAATGTACAGCACAAAATTATACAACTATATATTTTTTAATGAAACATCTTCAAATAAAGAAATTTGCTCAATGCCATCTAAACAGACATTTAAATGTAAATTGTATAAAAATGGACAGCTAGTAGGAAATACGAATGCTTAGTTAATAATATTTATTTATCAAAATATTTGTAATTTGTCATAAACCATTTTTTAAATTCGGTAACAATAATTTTTCTTTGAAAACTATCTGCAAGAAGTTTCATATTACCTCTTGTGTGAAATTTGCTAACAAAATTATTAAATGTACTAATTAAATTTGCGTTTGCGTATTTAGATAAATTTACAACATTATATAAAGATTTTTTATTTTTTTTATTTACAACATTATGAAAAATATACATTAAATGTTTGAAATCTGTTTTTGTTTTTATATGTGAAAAATTAACCTTTGATAAAAATATTGTTGCATGGAGAGAACAATCAGGACAAGGTAAATTTGAACATATTCTTTTAATAATATTAAATATTTGAGGTCCTAATTCTGTAAAGTTTTCTTCCTTGATTTTTTCTGCTAAAGTGTGAAATAAAATCCATATTGGTGGCCCCCACTCATTCGGTGACATTTATAACTATTAAAGATAATAAATATAAAGACTTTTTCGTAAATTCTAAATATTTATGGTAAAATATTTAGTTGAAGGAAATATCGATTTTTATAGTGAATTATATAAATCAATGGATGAAAAAGAAGAAGAAACAAATATAGATGATAATTTATGTCTTATTACAAATCAACCATTAACTCAATTTTATGTAAAACTGAGTTGTGGTCATAATTTTAATTATAAACCTTTGTATAATGATATTTTAAATCATAAAAAAAAATATAATAATATGGAAAACCATATATTAAAATCAATCGAGATTCGATGTCCTTATTGCAGAAAAACCCAAAAAGAATTATTACCATATCATGAAGAAATTGGATTATCTAAAGTTCATGGTGTAAATTATTATGATGAAACAAAACATATTGGTGATAATAAAAATAGCAAAACAATAATTGGGAAATGTTATCATGAATATTTAGATGCTTCAAATAATATAAATTTATGTAAAAATGTATGTGTAGAATTAATAGAAGATATAGGAAAAACATATTGTAATGTTCATAAATATACGGCTCATAAAAAATTTTTATTACAAAAGAAAATGGAGCAAAAACAAAAAGAAAAAGAAGAAAAAATGAAAATAAAAATGGACTTGAAAAAAGAAAAGGAATTATTAAAGGAAATTAAAAAATTAGAGGTAATAATGAAAAAGAATTTAAAACTAAAAAAAGATGAAAATGTTATTATTTCAACAAATCAAACAAATGAATTAAATAACAAATGTATTCAAGTATTAAAAACAGGAGTTAATAAAGGAAATAGTTGTAATTGTAAAGTATTTAAAGAAAATTTATGTGCAAGACACTATAATTTAATAAATAAAAAAAATAATAATGAAAATAAAGATAATAAAGATAATAAAGATAATAAAGAAATAATATAAAATCAAATAATATAATTATTGTATATGGAAACCAAAGAAGAATTAGTTAATAATATAAAGGAGTGGATTAAAATAGAGGGAGAGATAGTCAAATTGCAAAATGAAATAAAAGAAAGAAAAAATAAAAAAAAAACATTGACAGAATCTTTAGTAAATGTAATGAAAAAAAATGAAATAGATTGTTTTGATATAAATGGTGGTAGTTTAGTTTATAAAAAAAATAAAGTTAAAAAACCAATCAATTCAAAAACATTAATGAGTTCATTAAAAAATTATTTTACAGAGAATCCTCTGCAAGCTGAAGAGATTACAAAATTTGTAATGGATAATAGAGAAGAACAAATTAAAGAAACAATTAAGCGTAAAATAAATAAATAAAGAATCATTACTATAAATAATATTAATGATTCCTATTCCTAAAAGTATGAGTAAAAAGGTTGAAACTTTTATAAGTGATGCATGGGATTTTGAAGAAAATAATTTTTCAAAAATGAAAAAAGAAAAAGATGAAGATGAAGATGAAGAAGATGAAGAAAAATTATTTTCTGAAAGTGAATATGTAAATTTATTTGAACAAATAAATGAATTATATAAGCAACAAGAAATATTTATACCTTCAAAAAAAGAAACAAATTCACAATATTTTTATGAAGGGTTAGATATATTAAATGATGATTTAACTGAATATTTTAATAATGCTAATGAAAAAGATGAAAAACCTACTGTTCATATTTGTGCTTATCATGTAAATGAAATGCATAAATATCCTTTTTTAGAATTTTTTTTATTTAAAGAAAAAAAAGAAAATGAAAATTTATTACATTTTCCAAATTTTAAATATGAAAATAGCTTTAATGTTTTGGAAAAAAGTTTTTCAATAATTAAACTAATTGGGTTAACATATGGTAAGCAATTAAATTATGATTTTAAAGGTTATTTAGGTTACTCAAAAGATTTATTTTTATTTTTTGATTGTAGTAATTTGAAATTAAATGGATTTAAAATGAGTAAAGAAAATGATTTATGGTTAGCAACTATAGATGAAATAATAAATCAAAAAAAAACATGTGATATTAATATAGAGCAAAATATAACAGAGTTATTTATAAATAATGAAGAATTACTATATTTATCAGATAAAAACGGTTTATTTTATGAAATACCTACAACTGCATATTCTAGTTGTTCAAAAAATAAATTGGATTTTGTTTTGACATTTGGTGTTTCACCATCAACTAATAATGAAATAATGGGAAATTATTATTATTTTACAAATTATCAAAATGCTGTTAAATTGTCTTTTTTAAATGATGAAAATGAAAACGGAGGACTAATTCGTTGTGCTTTATTTTTGGGTAATATGAAAGTACCTATGAATATTAATAATGATATAATTGATGAATCTGAAATAACTCAAAATATATTATTAAATAGTATAAATAATGTTAAAGATAAAAAAAATGAACAATTATTACTAAGAATAATAGACAGAAATGGATTATGGACACATAATTATGATAGTGTTTATTTAGGTAAAATTGAATTAGATGATGGTAGTTTTTTTGAAAAATTTCCATTATGGGTTGTTAAAGATTATGAACAACAAGTTGTTTTATCGGCACATATTCTTGATAAAAATGAATAATTGATATTAAATCTAATACTATGTGAAATATGATTATTTAATTTCTTAAATAATTATATATGTCGGCAACTAAAATAATAATGATAATAGTTATTACAATAGTAGTAATAAAAATAGTTACCCAAATATTCGATTTTTATGGAATAGGTCAAGATATATATGGATTTTATTTAGCGTTTTTTATATTTTTATTGATAACATCATTTATTTTGCCAAGAAAATATCATGTTATTTAATATTTAAGTTGTTTTGTATATATATATTTAAAAATTGAATTAAATATATATCAACATAATAAATATAAAGACAACATGGAAAAACGATTAAATAAAAAAATAGAGGGTTATGTTACAACATTTAAAGGTAGTTTATGCGATAAAGTAAATAAATTAGGTTTTAAAAGCGACGAAATTAATGAATTAATTCAATATATTTATGAGTATGAACGACTTATTTTGGATAAAGACGATTTTATGAAACGAAAAAGAGTTAAAAATATAGTCCCATATTTTGACCGTTGTTGTGCTAAACGCGCAAATGGTGAACAATGCACTCGTAAAAAAAAAGATGAGTGTTGTTATTGTGGTACTCATACAAAAGGAACGCCTCACGGTGTGGTTAACTCACAAGAAGACCAAACAAATAATCAAACACAAAAAATTGAAGTATGGGCTCAAGATATTCAGGGAATCATTTATTATATTGATAAATTAGGAAATGTTTATCAAGCAGAAGATATTGTTAGTAATAAAGTAAATCCAAATATTATCGCTAAATATATTAAAAATGGAGATAATATTAGTATTCCTGAATTTGGTATTTAATTTACAAAAGGGTTAAAGAACCATCATCACTTTACATGGAAGGTGAAGGGCTTAGTGGATAATTTGTTAAATATGATGATTGCCCACCCATCATCATTCTTCTACTCATTCTGCGACGACCTCCTAAATGTGGAAGATAAGGGTTTAATGGGTTTGGGTTTACTCCCCAATTTGGGGGAATTTGACCACCCATCATCATTCTTCTACTCATTCTGCGACTTCCTCTGCGACTTCCTCTGCGACTTCCTCTACGACTTCTTCTGTGACTCATTTTATATAATATAAATATTAAAATTTTTCTAAATATTATAAAATAATTTTAATAACTTATTTTTTTTTATCCCATACTATAATTCCTACATCATCTTTAATAATTCCAAAATTTGTAACAGTAAAAATTTCTGGTTTATCTATATCCCAATGCCAATCCCATTGTTGATTCCATCTTTTTTCTGCTTTTTCAGTTAATTCTTCTGCATTCATATTCAAAATATCTTCTTTATCTTTTGCTAAATCTTCTTCAACTTCTGATTCAAATAAAAACATATCTCCGAACCCATCTGAAAATAAAACACATCTTATTTCATCTTCTTCTGTAAAATATTCAACATGCATTTCAGGTAAGTAACCAGTCATATCATTATGTCCTATAGCTTGTGTAGGAGCTAATTTTGTGCCATTTTCAAATATAGTATATTTTGAAATTTTTACGCGAAATTTTTTCGAAGATATCATTTTGGAATTATCTGAATCAACATATCTTATTCGTCTGTTAGATAATCTTTCTAATTCAGATACATTATCTGACTTATGTGGAATACTTTTATATACCAAATTTTGATTTTTATAAATTACTATTTGAGAATCGCCAATGGAAACAGTTTCTATTCTATTTGAAAATGCACGCATCATCAATAATGTGCTTCCTGAACCATAACCATAACTAAATTTTTTCAAAGCCAGAATTAATTTTAATGTTTCCCAAGGGTTTTCTGATGTCATTATTTCCCTCCAATTTTCTTGCCTCATTAATTGTATAAAGGCATTTTTTCCATGTCCATCTAATAAAACACCCCATTCATATTCTTCTTCCTCTCCAAATGCGATAAAATCTTGACCTTTGCTTAAACTTTTGATTGCACCACTTATAAATCTCTTTTTAATAATTAATTCTTGTTGTTGTTCGTTAACAACAGGAATTTGGGATTTTTCAATTGATTCAAATTCAGACATTTTTTGTTATATTGTATTTATTTTTTATTGTTATCAATAAATCAATTTTTTTAACTATTTAAAATTAATAGAAGTACTTTTTATATTTTGAATTATTAGACATATGATGTATTGGAATTAATGCAGCATCACTATCACTAAAAAATGGACTGCTCATAAATAATTCAGTAACACAACCTGATACATTTTTTTTATTTTCCGCAGTTTTAGTCAATATTGTTGTAGATGAATTTTTAATTTGTGGAACTGAATATGTTAAATTATATATACTGTTTTCTTCTACAGTGCTATAAATTTCTAATACTTTTTTAACAATTTGACTTCTTTCTATATCAGAGTTATTAAATTCAATGATTTTTATTTCATTATTTATTGTTGTTTCATTGTGATTATTTTCTAACTCAGTTTTGTGTTTTATTATGTTATTATATGATTTATATTTTTTTATAAAATCTGATAAACCGCTATTTTGACCTTTATCCGATTGTTTTAAATCACCTGTAATGACCATTTTGCTTCCTTCACCAATTCTGGTTGTTAACATTAACATTTGATTTGGTGAACTATTTTGCATTTCATCTGCAATAATAAATGAATTTTTAAAAGTTCTACCACGCATATAAGCTAATGGAGAGATTTCAATTATATTATTTTGAAGCATTAAATCAATGTCTTTTTGTGAAAAAAAATTAAGAAAAACATCAAATATAGGCCGAGTCCATGGGTCCATTTTTTTATTTATATTTCCTGGTAAAAAACCAATGTCTTCTTCTACCGTGACTACTGGTCTAGTAATAACAATTTTATCAATGTTTTCTTTTTTAAGTTCGCTTATAGCAGTATTGCATGCAAACATGGTTTTTCCTGTTCCAGCTGGTCCAACTGCGAATAATAATTTTATTTTACTATCATTCAAGTATTTAATGTATTTTATTTGATTTTCATTTTTAGGTTTATTAAAATAAGATAATGATTTTAAATTAACAATGTCTTTTTTCATAATTAATGAACTTTTTAAATTATTGTTATTATAGCTAAGACATAATTTAGTTAAAAAATAAATAATAACACTAGATAATTTTAAAATAATAAAGATATTCATTATTATAGTTAATATTTTTTTTTTAAACCATAATTGTAAATATTAAAATATTTTTTCTTGTAATACTATTATTACACATATTCCAATAATAATAATAACGATAGAAAACAAAATAAATAGTTTTTTACAAATAGAACTGCAATTTTCTTTTTCTGAATTAAAATTGATTGTATGAATATTATTTTTATTATTAATAGCTTTTTCTAAATTATCATAATCTTGCAAAGATTTTGATTCTTCCATCATTTTAATTATATTTATATTATACTTATATTATATTTAATATATTTAGTTTAATTTTATTATAAATATCTGCGTTTGAAATGTAAAAAGGTCTAAAAAAAATAATGAAAATAATAATAAAAACCAAAAATATCTTTATAGTCGCCCCAAAAATAAATATATTGTAAATATATAAATGGGTAAAAAAATTAGACGATTTATGAATAGAGGTGGTTATATTGGTCAACCAACACAAAATTTAGTTCAATCAACTCCAATATCATGCTTAGTATTTGGTGGGAGCAGAAGAATGGGAGGCAGACGCCGAAGTAGAAGAAGAAGCAGAAGAATGATGGGAGGTCTTTTTCCAAGTAATCAAATTATGCCTTATTTACCAGTTCAATATCACGGGTCTTTAGGTGGAAGAAGCAGGAGAATGAGAATAGGGGGTGAATCGTTGCCTTTGGTGGAGACAGGATGGGCATAGTAATGTAGAAAAAGAAATATTTAGTGGAAAATGAAAATAAGTATAATAAAAAAA
>Ga0114973_10001422_pt1 | contig 17886 bp, 18 predicted proteins | sample M_140807_MF_Meta_FD_87025 | JGI IMG/M metagenome (GOLD analysis project Ga0114973, IMG submission 87025) | Freshwater microbial communities from Lake Montjoie, Canada to study carbon cycling - M_140807_MF_MetaG | ecosystem: Environmental > Aquatic > Freshwater > Lake | place: Lake Montjoie...
AGGAAGCAGCGGCGCAAGCAGAACGCGAACGTAAAGCGCGTGAAGCAGAGGAAGCAGCGGCGCAAGCAGAACGCGAACGTAAAGCGCGTGAAGCAGAGGAAGCAGCGGCGCAAGCAGAACGTGAACGTAAAGCGCGTGAAGAACGTAAAAGACAAGAAAGAATTGCTAGAAGACAAGGTAGAAGAGAAGCAGCGGCATTAGCGTCTGAAGAAGAAGCAAGAGTTGCATCCGAATTAGAAAGAACAAGAGCAGAAGCAGCGGCAGCGCAAGCAGCCGCTGCTGAAGCGGAAAGAGCGCGTGCTGAATCATTAAGACTAAAAATGGTTGCATTATCAGAAGAAGCAGAGAGTTTACTTCAAAAATCTATGAAATATATAAATGATATAAAAAAGACAAAACAACCAAATAAACAAGAAGCAGAATTATTTGATGCTAATTTAACAAGATTAAATAAATTAAAAACAGAACTAGAAACAACACCAGATAATATAAATGAAATGAGAACAATAACAGAAATGTTAAAAAATAAATATTTAGATACTGTAAACGTATGTTTAAAAGATCAAACACAAATAAGAGATTATACTGCTTTTATTAGTGATTTTAAAGTACAATTTGAAAAAGTATCTGAAGTATCAAATGTTGATATAGATCAAATTACACAAATATTACGACAAATACCTAAAAATGAAACAATTGGTGGTTGTTTTATAATCTATAAATTTAAAGAAGATGATAATATTGATGATAAATTAAAAAATTACAATGATATAAAAAAATTTATATTTAAATTAAATGGATCTCAATTGGTAAGAGATGATGGAAATAATAAAATAAATACAAATAAATATATGATATTAGTTTATACCAAACAAGCGGCACGTGATCTTGCATCATTAAAAGGTGGACAATATTCAAGACAAATAGAAAAATACAAATTAAAAATAGAAAATTTATTATAAATATATAAGTATGTATCACAACGGTGGATTTCCTCCAATTTTTGAAGGTGGTAAAAAAGAAACTATTCAAAGAGAATTTTCAGCATCAAATATATTACCATTATCACAAATATTTAATACATCTCGTGAATCACGTGAAATAAAATTAAGTAGAACACAACCAATTGTATTTAATATTGTAGATAACAAACCAGAATTTAATAGAAAAAAACCAAATAAAAAATAAAATAATATAATATAGTATTATTTTATGGACAAATTTAATGATGATTACATTGCAAATGCAATCATTCAAAGCGAATTTTTAAAAATAAAATACAAAGATACAATTGATAATTTAATAAATAACAAATTTAATATTACTCCACCAACATCAGATTTAGATCCATATTATTTATTATCATCAAGTGATAATAAAATAAAATTAAAAGCAACTTATCTTGGAAAAACATTACCAATAGAATCAGATGATAAAATGGTATATATAAATTGGGCATGGAGTGATCCATCATTAAATAAATCATCAAAGATAAATTTATTAAAGATATTAAAATATTTTTTAGATAGAGAACCAGGAGAAAATACACCAATATTTCATCAATTTTATACTGCTTTTATTCAAAGTGTAATAAAAGTAGATAAAAGATTTACATCAGTAATATTAAATACATTATTACATTTAATGAAACATATTTTTTATTTAATTATAAATCGATCTGGTATAAATGAAATTTATTTAATCAAAGAAATTATAATTTAATGATCTTGTAATAACCAGATTGGACAAATGTGAACTTGGTCATCATTAACTAAAATATATATTATCATCCTACGATAAAAATCAGTTGGTTCACGAGTATATTTAAATGTTTTAATAAAGTCATTATTTTTACAGTATTTATGTTTATTTGTTTTTTCATCCTCTGTTAAATCTTGAATAATATACATACCTTTAATTTCATAGATTCTATTTATTTTTCTTCCTGTACGTTGAGCACCATCACCTAAAATTTCCATATTCATATATTCATCTGTATATACACCATGATAATACAATTGACCACCTTCACTTTCAATAGCATGATGGCATGCTAGTTCTTGACTATGTAAATTATACTTACAATATTTGTCATCAACGTCATAATTATGACAATTATTAAAATACGATTGTGTAAAAAGAGAATACATATTAATATGATGATCTATATCTACTTTATTATTATCAATATCATTATATGAATAATTAATAATATTATCAATAGAATGATTTACATGAACAATAGTAAAAGAGTTATAATTAATATTTCTATATTTATTTTGTATTGCATTTACACCGACAGTGAGTAAAATCAGAAAATATATCATTTTGTTATTATTGATTAAATAAAATGATATATAAATAAAATATATCAATTTTTTATTTCACTATATAATGTTAATAATAGTTCATTTTGTTGTTTAATAAAAAGATTAACTCTTTTTATTACATTTTTATTATTAATAGTCTTAGATAATGATTCTAATAATATATATGCATTTTTAATATTTAATTCTATATTATTAATAAATGAATTTTTATTATCTACCCTATATAATGACATAATTACTATATATAAAAATATTTTTATATATAGATTGGAGGTTGAACTAAATCCTCCATTTTTAATTCTACATATTTATAATCACCATTAAATATTTTATTAATTTTTACCCGATCGTCATTATATAATTCTCGTTTTTGAGGAATATCTATTTTTATTTCATTATTATTAACATCACGTTTTGAAACATAATATTGAAATTCAGTACTACCTGGATATTTAGGTCTACCAAATAATTGTAATATATTTCCATTATTACTTTCATCGACTAAATAACCTTTTAATTGATATGGAGGTGGATAACCTCTTGTTGGTATTCTAAAATTTAAATTTGTAGGATTTGGATAATATAAACTTCCTCCATCAGATCTTTGTTCAGGTGGATATAATGGATCATTAATTACACGATAGTCTCTTTGTGGTGATACAGTTAAATCAATTTCTTGTCTTATTGCAGGACATTCACATTTAGGACAAGAATTATTAGGAGTTTCGATAATAACATCAGGAGAAACATAATCCGCTTCGCTGTATGGATATTGATAATTTAAATAATTTGTCCAATTTTCATTATTAATATTTAAATAAAATACTGAAATGATTAAAATAAATAATAATGGGATAAAAAGATGTTCACTTAATTCCTTCATATAATTGTAAATGAAAATTCAAAAAAATAAATAGATATGTAAATTATGAATAAAAATACTGGAATTTCAAAAGAAAGTACAGTAAAGATTTTTCATATTTCTGGTTTAACTGAAATATACAAAAAAGATATGATAGATAAATTAAAAAAATTAAAAATGTTTGTAATATTTGATATAGATGAAGAAACTGAAAAAATCTATAAATTAAAAGATGTCCAAGATAAATTAAAAAATTTAAAAGTAGTGAAACCTACATTGAAAAAGAAATTAGAAGATGAGATTAATACGATATGGACAACTAAATTATCTGATTTTATTGATAAAACAATTACTGAAAATGAAAATACGTATGGTGTAATATTTATTGGAAATATTATACCGACGATTAATGGTGTAACAAAACAAACAAAAAATAAGATTAATATACCGTGTCAACAAAAATTCTTTTTAAAAGTGAATTTAAAACAAAATGCACAAGAAATAATTAAATTTAATCTTAAAAAATACCATGATGATATAATAGAAGGTGAATTTCCATTGGATTATATTAATTTAGAATATTTAATTAAAACAAGAGAATTTTTACAAAAAAGTTATCAAAAAAATCAATATACATTAGCACCCATGGATAAAATATTATATTATTTTGAATCTGGAATTAATGAAAAGAAACCTGATATATTATATGTATTTATTCCAATACAAGATATTTCACAAAAAAATCAATATATAAAATTTATAGAAAATAAAAAAGTAAATGGTTATACTGAAGATTGGTTAGCGTTAACTAGTTCTGTAACGGGTATTGATCAAGGATATAATGATGGTATTGCATATATAAAAGAGAAAATAAAAGGTTCATTTAATAAATTAAAAATACCAGGTTTTATATATGTAGTTCAATCTACTACTTTTTTACCAACTGTGAATAATAATGTAAAATTTATGTCAGATAGAAAGATTAAAATTTTAAAGAGTTTAAAAATAGAGAATGTATATAATAAATTAAAAGAGATGAAAATTAAATTAAATTAAATTTATGTAGAAAACAAAAATATTATTACTATATTTAATATATGAATATAGGAATAATAAATATGACTGGTTTTGAAGATGGAACAAAATATGTAATACGATGTATAAAAAAATTGGGATATATTCCATATAATATAGATTATACAACCGAAGATGAAATTTTTAAGAAAATTGCCTCATCTAAAATAAAACATTGGATTTTTAGTGGATCGCCACATATGGTAGTAGATAGTACATCACCAATTGTTCCATTAAATATATTAAATTTAAATGATAAAAAATTTATGTTAATTTGTTACTCATTCGAATCAGTATTATATCAATTAGGATTTCCAGTAATAAAACGGTATGTAAATAAAAAAGAAAAATTTAGATTATCATTAGATATTAAAAAAATAGATGAAATACAAAAAACAAATATATTATATAATATTAGAAAACCCACTCATAAAAGAAAAATATATGGATCAAATAAATTAAGATTAAGAAGAAATCATCATTATTATATACCAAGTGATGATATTAATTATAAAAAACATCCAAATATACACCTTGTTTCATCATATAGAAATGAGAGTATGATGATATTCTATAAAAATTCTATTATGGTACAATTTCATCCAGAAAGAACATCTCATGGTTATAAATTAATAAATAATTGGATTTTATTATTATAAATTAGACTTAAAATATAAAATATAAAAATTGTATAATATAATGTTTCAAATTTGTGTAATAAAAGAAAATGCATTCAGTGATTTTGAGAAATCATTATGGACCGAAAAACAAAAAGTAATTGATTTAATTACTTTTAAAGAAACAAATGATTTAAATGTTGCGATAGGTGAGGTATTTAATCCTGATTTTAAGAACGATAAATTAAATTTAAATACTTTTGATGTATTTTATACTAGAACAAGTACATATCAATTAGTAGTAGGATATGAGGGTAACGAAAACTATATTGGATCTATATTAAATTACAAAAGAAAAACAGTAACAGGTCCAGTAATATTAATAAAAATAAAAATTATAAATGAAGGAGAAAAATTACAATATGCTGATGATAATTTTACACAAGATGATTTTATGAGAATATTAGGTGATATGTATAGTCATAAAGGATTTCATATAAATTCTGAACTTAAATTAAATGAAATAATGTATGATAATAAATATAATATATTAAGCAATGATAATAACTTTGCATTAACAACTATTAAAAATATAAAAGATATTACAATAATGGGTGTACCATTTAAGATATGGTATGAAGAAGGTAATAGTACTAATCCATTATTAAAAAATATTGGATATTTTATAGATAAGAATGTATCAAATGTATATATAACAAGTATAATCTACCCTGAAAAAAAATGTGTATCATTTGATGATATTTTTATAAAACATTTTATTGATTTAATATCATCATTTCCTGATGAGGGAGAATTAAAAAATATTGAAATTGGATATTCATTAAATAATAAAGAAGTGCGTTCTGAGAATATATTTATATTATTTGAAGATTTTTACTGGTATGCTAAAAGATCGTAATAATATAATAATTTAAATTATTATATTATGCGTTAAAATTATAATACAAATATATAAATATATAGATATGAATAAAGAAGATATAATTAGTGATATAGACAGATTATTAAATAATACAGACAATATAGAAAACCAACAAGTTTTTGATGATAAAAACCAGAATGAAATAATGCAACACCAAATGGCACAAGCACAACAACAACAAATGGCGCAAGCGCAACAACAACAAATGCAACAACAAATGGCGCAAGCACAAATGCAACAACAAATGCAGCAACAAATGCAGCAACAAATGGCACAAGCACAGATGCAACAACAAATGGCGCAAGCACAACAAGGAAGAATTCCTGGAGTACAATTACCACCTCATGTATTACAACAATTATTACAACAACAAATGCATAATAATAATAACGTTTCTCAATCACAAGGACAAAAAATAGAACAAATGAATAATACTCCTAGTAATTCAACAACAGATTCATCATTTGATATGATAAAAGATTTTATTTATGCAAATAGAGAATCATTAGTGTTATTATTGTTATTTTGTTTTTTATTAACACCTCAAATAAATTCAGTATTTAATAAGATACCCTATATATCAAATGTAGAATCTAATACATTTGGAAGGGTGAATGAATATCCTGGATATTCTGGTATTTTATTAAGAGGTATTATATTTGTTGGGATATTTATAGGATTGAAGAAATTGAATTTAATTTAATTAAAGAAATAAAACATATAATATAAGATTAAAATGATGAGTATTCTTCCAGATTTAGATACTAGAATAACTGAAATAATTAATGGTCAAATCACAAATCCGATATTAAAACGTGTAATATGTGAAGAAATTACATGTTGTAATAATTTAAAAAATATTTTTAAGGAATATTTTACAAATGTCGTTTTAGTTGGAAACGATGGTGATATATTAAATCATCTAGCGAATATGTTAGATGATTTAACTGAAAATGTTTCAAATATAATAAAAAGAGAATTAATTTTAAGTTTTGTAGATTTAACATCAGATGAACAGATATTTTTAATTATAAATTTATCTGATTCAACAAAAAAGATTTTTAATGCATTACAAAATGATCCTACAATTTATGAAATATTAAAACATCTGTTATCTTGTTTATCATTGGGTAATTTGAATCATGAATATTTTATAAAATTTATTTCATCATGTGATATATTAAATAAAAATATATCAATACAAATTATAGAAGATATTATTAATAATAATATTATTGAAATAATAAACAATGATAAAATATTAGGATATTTACTTAAATATTATAATGATAATTATCCATTAATGAATTATAATACGTGTCAAAAATATAATGAATTATTTTTATTAAAATTAGATACTGTTAAGTTAAAAATTAATGATATAAAATTAGATACAATGGATTTAGCATTTGAAATATATAAATTAGGTTCTCTTATATGTGATAATAATATTCCATATATCTCTAGTCTATTAAATTTAACAGATAAAATAATATTTAGTGACAATCAATTAGAATATATTGTAAAATCAATACATACATCTTTAATTAATAATAATATAAATCAATCACAAAAAATTCTTGCAATCATTTATTTTTTAAATAATAACAATTTTAAAACATTTATTGCATACTACAATGATTGGTTAATTATTAGAATGAATACATTAAAAGTTGATATTATATCCCAAGAATATTCAGTATGGAATATCAATAAAGAATATTCTCGAATTACCAAATTAAATATTTTTAATAATTATAAAAGAATTATTAATAATATCAGATATAGTAATATTATTAATGATGATTTAAATAAAATAAAATTTACAAATGAATTATCAAGTACATTAACAAAATTAAATAATGTTAATGTTAAATTAGTATTATCTGTTGTCTCTCAACCTGTTGAACATCATGATAATATTAAGTTATATATTAATAATATTTCAAGATATATTAATAAGAGAACAGAACTTCAAACAATTGTTCATGACACGAAATTATCAAAGATTACAATTTCTACTAATAACGGAACTATTAGATGTCCTTTAATTATAGGATCAATTTTATTCCATCTAAATAATAGTAATAAAACAATTAAAGAATTATCAGATTCAATGAAAATTAAGGAAATTGATGTAGAAGAAAGACTTAAGATTTTAATGTTTTACAATATTGTTATACTACTTCCTGATAATCATTATAAATATATCGAACCGTATGGAAATGTAAATTGTGAAGATGCATTACCTGTATTTAGTAAACCTACTGAAATAAATTATGTTAAATTTACTGATATTATTATGACAGTAGAAAGCAGAATTATGAAAGAAGTGAAATCTAGAAAAAGAAATAAGATGGAATTAGAACAAACTATTCAAGAATTCTTAGGAACTGAGTATAGTCGATCAATATATTATAATCAATTAGAAAGTTTAAAGAAACGGTATTACATTGAAGAAAAAGGTGATTATATTGAATATATTTTATAAAATCAAAAATTGGTGCAATTTTAAAAAATTGGTGCATTTTAAAAAATTGATAAAAGATTCTTTTAACCAAATTTAATTTATATTAAATAGTATAGTGTTAAAATGAAGAACCCATTGTACCCGTATAACATAATAAACGATGAAACAATTAATAATTATAATCGTTGTATTATTATGACCCTTGAAAATAATTCTGTATTTGATATTTTTAATAAAGATATTTTAACATCATCTTATTTTGATGATGTTAAAAATAATTATTCATTAAAATGTATTCCTATATGGATAATTAAGATAATGAATCAAACAAAGAAATTTATAATGTATGATGTTAAAGAAGATGATTTACTTAAATTTAATTTTGATGTAATTAATTTGGAAAATGAAAAAATAGTTTATAATTTATCAGAAGCGTTAATATTGATTCCAAATCATAATTGGAATTGGTTTTTTGAATTTATTGAACCTTATGTAAAAGATGGTATACATGATATGTGTAATCATATAATGTCTAATAAATTATCATTTTCAGAGATGTTTATAGAAAATATATATACAGTCTTAAAAGATAAAATTAAAACGAGTAGAGATGTTATGTATTGGTCTGACATTAAAAAGTGTAGAATTAATATTACAACTCAATGGTTAATGAGAGATATTAATTTTAGTGATGCAAAAGAAATTACTATTACACAACAAAATATCATGAATAATAAATGTAATGATTATTTACAAGATTTAATTAATAAAAAGAAATATGTTGATGCAGGATCTTGTATTAAAACTCATAAATATACTTTATATTATATTGAAGATCAAGTAAAAAATTCAATAGATGTTATGATACAAAAATTATTATTTAATTTGTATGATCAAAATGTTGAACATGTATTAAAATCTGAAATTAATTTTTTGATTAATAATTGCTTAGTATCAAAGAAATATTGTCATTTGATTCTTAAAAATGAACATATATTAAAGTACATTAATAATAATTTTAATCTTTTTTCACAATCTTATAGTTATGCCTGGTTAATGATGTATATAGAAGAAGGTATCTTGAAATCAATGATTAAAGAAACTGATCGATGTGTATTTACATTAGAGCAAGCATATTATTTACCGAATAGTATTTATAATAAAAATGTATATTTACCTATGATGGTTGAAAAGAAATATATTAATATGTTTGGTGGATTTCAAAGTAATAGCAGTCAACCAATTACACTTTCATCAATGGATACATTTAGACATAGATTAAATAAATTTAGTAATAATAATAATATTGATGTATTTAAAAATTTAGATTGGACTAATCTTGCAATTACGGGTAGTGTTATTCCAGCAACATGTAGAAATCAAGACCCTATGGAAATAGATGGTGGATACTCGACATCATTATTTTTTGATACTTATTATGCTGATTCTGATATAGATGTAATGTGTGATTTACCTGATCAAAAATCATTTATAGATAAAGTCAATTATTTTGCATCTGTAGTAAAAACAAATATATTAGATAAGTTTCAACATAAAGAAATAGAAAGTGATACTATATTATTAAAATTAAATATAATTATAATTGAAATATATAAAACTGGTATATTACATATTAATAAAAAACATTATGGCGATGAAAAAATTACATTAGAAATTGCGTATAATATGTATTGTGATTTAAAGAATGCAGAAAATAAATATACAGAACCTGAATATCAAATTATTAATAAACTCTGTACTATAGATCAATTTAAATATTATATATATACTAACGATAATGATAAACCCATGACATATGGAGAAAATATTAAATATCATATATCATCTCCATTTTTAACAAGAAAGTTTGAAATTTTTAAAATTAAATATAATTTTCTTGCAACCGTTGGTCGGTTCCATTTACCATGTGTTCGTGGATATTATAATGGAAGAAACGTATATCTTCTACCATCGGCAATATCAGCATTGATAACAAATAAATGTATGGATTACAAGTATTTTGCAGGCGTGAGGAGTCCATTTGAAATTATATTAAAGTATAATTTCCGTGGATTTTCGATTATGTTAAATAAAAAAGAAATGATTAAAATCGTTGAATATATTAAGAATACAGAGAAATGGAATAAATTATATAAAGTTGATAATACCTTTAATACTCGAACATTTAATTCATACTATACAAATCATTTAACATTATTAGACTTTGTAAATATTAAATATATTGATTATCGTAAACCAATTGAAAATAATCTTATTTCACCTATTATTTCTTCAATTGGTTATATTATTCCATTGAAGAATTAATTTATTTATTTATTTATTATAAATTAAAAAAATTAACTTTGAGAACCAGAATCAAAGATTCTGTTTCTCTTGTTTTTAACTCAAATTTTTTAAAAAATTTGAGGAATGACGTAGCATTAAAATGCTACGTCGTCTTTTTTTAATTAAAAATTAAAAAAATTAACTTGAGAACCAGAATCGAAGATTCTGTTTCTCAAGTTGTCCAGTGATTACCACATACCACGCAATTCACGAATGTTGTTGCAGGTTCATCAGCACTACGTGTTTGAATGATTTCAATAGTACATCTTCTTTTATGACATTTAAAACATTCATATATATCAGTAGTATAAATATTATTCTTTTTCTCTTCAATAAATTCAGTTTTCTTAATAATTGTATCCCATAATTTAGGACACCGTTCTTGAGGTGTTTTAGTAATATATTCATCAATAGAATCAATATCAATTATATCTAATTTTTCTAATTGATTAATTTTATTATCATTATATAAATCATTTATAAGAGTATTTATTAAGAAAACTACATTTGGACCAAGATATTCTTTGTTACCTTTAGATGTATATACTTCATTATAATATTCAATGAATTTATTAATGATTATTTTTGTATCCTCTTCTGAATAAAAAGTATGAAGTTTATCATAATATTCAGAATCTATAGTAGTCATTTTTCTATAATATATATATTTGTTTATCTAAAAATATTTCTTTTTCAAATTTATGGATAATCTTGATTTATATCGTTCTGAAGACATAATTGCAATTAATGGTAAAATGGATGAAATAGTAGAACAAGCAGATAGACAAGCGCGAGATAAATTAGAACCAACTTATAAAGAATATTTAATTATTTTTACTTTAATATCAAATTATATTAAGAAACATAAAAAAATTGTATATGGAGGTATTGCATTAAATGAAATGTTAAAAGAGAAAAAACCCTCTGATGTTATCTATAAAGAATATTCAATCAATGATATTGAAATATATTCATCGGATCCAATTGAAGATATAAAAAATATGTGTAATATGTTATATGAAAAAAAATTTCCATTTATTGAAGGTAAGGAAGCGGATCATCCTGGAACATTTACAATATTTGTAAATTTTGAAAAATATTGCGATATTACATATGTACCTAAAGTTATATATAATAATATGCATACCATTGAAGTAAATGGATATACAATAATTCATCCATTATTTGTTTTAACTGATTCTATTCGAGTATATTGTGATCCAATGACTAGTTATAGAAGATTATGTAAAACATTTGAAAGAACAAATAAATTATTATCCATTGCACAATTTAGAGCGAAACAAGGGATTGTAAAAGAAGATACAAAATATACATTTATTATTCAAGCATTATTAGAAAAAATAAAAGATATTAAAAATATTATATTTATAGACGATATTTCATATAATTATTATATTGAACAATTTACAAAAAATGAAACAAAAGAATCACATATTGGAATAATATTAGATGATTTTGAAAAAAATGCAATCAAAATATACAATATATTATGTGATATTATTGCAGAGAAAGATATTAATTTTAAAGAACATATGAAAATAGAAGAATATCATCCATTTTTTCAGTTTTGGGATCATAGAATAGTAATATATTATCATAATCAACCAATAATAACAATATATAAAAATAATAATAAATGTATTCAATATCAAGAAATACAAAAATATGTTTTGACTATAAGAATTGCAAATTTTACACAAACATTATTATTTAATCTATTTCATTATAATTTTAACGCAATTTTTCAAAAACCATATTCTAAATATGAAAATATGGTTGGTAATTTAATACATGCAAAAAATACATATTTAACAAAAAATAAATTAACAGTATTAGATAAATCACCTTACAGAGAATTTCAAATTGAATGTTTAGGTGAAACAATGGAATCCAAAAGAATGAATCGTTTATTACTTAATAAACGATTAAAATCACATCAACCTGTTGTATATCGTTATAAACCAGAAGATAAAAATAATTCATTAAAAAATGATTATAAATTTAGTAAAGAATCAGGTACTTTAATTACTCATAATCCTAATAAAATTATAAAATTATAATTAGTTTATATAAAGTTTAAAATTTTAATATATAATATATATATTAGAATGTTTTTAACAATGTATTTAATAAGTTTAATCACATTTTATCTTTTTATTGGATTATGTTGTTGTAATATCCGTAATAATAATGTAAATTATAATAATGTAACAATTGAGAAATATCCACATGTAAATAAAATTAATTCTGATGATGATAAAAGTGATGAAGATGAAATTGATACTGATAGTACCGAAGAAGATAATGGAGAAGATAATGGAGAAGATAATGGAGAAGATAATGGAGAAGATAATGGAGAAGATAATGGAGAAGATAATGAAGATGAATATGCTGATATGCCTCCATTAATTTCAAGTGATGGTAGTATAGTTAATGAAGATAATAAAGATGAATATACTGATACGCCGCCATTAATTTCAAATGAAGATAATAAAGAAGATAATGAAAATATAGAACATAAACAACAATTATTTTCAATTAATAATAAAGAAAATAATTATACAGAATTAGTTAAAGAAATTGAACTAACTAATAGAACTTATATGAATTTACTTACTAAATAAATTATATTAATATAAATTAACATAATTTATCTAGATCCTGAACTACTAGAGGAACTAGAACTAGAACTTGATGATGATGCGCCATCAGGTCCAGCACTAGAACTACTAGAACTACTTGAACTAGATGATGAACTAGAACCAAAAGCTGGTCCTTTTGCACGAATTAATGGTTGTGGGGCGGGTTGTATAGGTGTTTGATGAATAAGTGGTTCTACAGAACTTGAAATTCTTTTATTTCCTACTCTTGCTGAAGAGTAACATCTACCGTCAGAACCGACATATGAATTAGCAGCACATACACTGTCATCCGGTTCTGTTTCAATAAAATCTCTACGAGGTGGTGGTTGAGATACTGTTGCACCAATAGTAATTACTGGATTTGATTGTGAAGTATTAGTTACAGTTACTTCTGGACTTGCAGTTACTATTGGACTTGCAGTTACATTAACACGAGTTCCTTGTCTGGGTGAAGATGACGCTCTATTAGAGGAAGATGGTGAACGAGAAGATGGTGTGCGAGAAGATAGTTGTGGTACGCGAGAAGATGGTACACGAGAAGATGGTTCGCGAGAAGATGGTACACGAGAAGATGGTTCGCGATAAGATGGTGCGCGAGAAGATAGTTCACGAGAAGATAGTTCACGAGAAGATAGTTCACGAGAAGATGGTTCACGAGAAGATAGTTCACGAGAAGATAGTTCACGAGAAGATGGTTCACGAGAAGATGGTTCACGAGAAGATAGTTCACGAGAAGATAGTTCACGAGAAGATGGTTGTGATTTACTAGAATCATGCCTACTGATAGATGAAGGTAACCCATCCTCTAATAGATATTGTTCATCATGAAAGGATATATTTTTTTCATCTAGAAGTTCCATATGAAATGCTGGTACCATAAAAGTCTTATTATCACCTTCAAAATCAGCAAAAAAAACTTTGAATGAATTAGTTCCTGTCACTTCTAATATTTCACCTATCTGACCATATAATGAATCAACTTTACCAGTCGCTTTAGATATATCATTTCGTATATATCTAACCTTATCACCAGTAGAAAATCCACCAAATTGAATTAAATTGTTAAATTTATTTAAATACTTAACAAATTTATTTTTTAAATCCATAAATTAGTATTATATATTTTTCTAATATATATTATTATATATAAAGATTAATGAATAATAAATATTGATATCTTAAGAAACATTTAAGTTTCGAGCGATTAAATAAATTATTTAATCGCTCGCATAGCTCAGTTGGTAGAGCATTACTCTTATGAGGTGAGAGTCGTGGGTTCGAACCCCACTGTGAGCAACGTCAATTTATTGACGATCATACTTTTGATATGATCGTTATAAAATATAAGTTATAATAATTAATTATTATAACCTGTATAGCTCAGTTGGTAGAGCGTGTGGCTTTTAACCACAAGGTCGTGGGTTCAACCCCCACTGCGGGTATTGTTTTTGAAAAAAAACGATCATACATTTTGATATGATCATTTTTGTTTAACAAGTGCGGAGATATTAAATATATCTCCGCCCTTATAGCTCAGTGGATTAGAGCGCTCGCCTTCTAAGCGAGAGGTCGTGGGTTCGATCCCCACTTAGGGTAGTTCTGTAAAAAGAGCGATCATACATTTGATATGATCATTCTAATCAATAAAAAAATTATAAATCATTAAAATTTAATGCACCGGATGATCCAATAGATTTACCTGGACTTGATGCGTCAGATTTTGAAGGTTTTGTATTAACATCAATATGAGTAAATCGCAATCTTCCAGTTTTGAGATTACTATTTGCATCTTCTAAATCTTCTTCATCTTCATCGTAATGTCGGGTACGTTTTCTTTGTAATTCTATTCTCTTTTTATCATCAGGATTTAGACGAGTAATAATACTGCGTAATGCATTAATTTTAATTTGATCAGATGGATGACCTCGATCAATATTTTCAAGATATTGTTCTAACATATTTTGTGGTATATCTAATTTTATTCCTTCAATTTCATAATATGAATGTGAACTAGATAAAATAGTTACATCAAATGATGAAACACCATTTGAAAATGTTTTAGATTTTTCTGGTGTTCTCTGGCGAGCAATATAATCTTCAAAACGTGTTTCTGTAATATTAGGTGATTCGTTATTAATGTAAAAAATATCAACATCATTTACAGTAAATTTAAAATCAGTAATCTTAAAATGATCTAAATATTTTTCAATTGCAGCAGATCCAGTCAAAATCCAATTTTGTCCAAAATGGCGGTTAAAAAGGTCCTTCATTGTATCAATTTTAGCACCACCTTGCAAACTATTAATAAGTTCACATTTGAATTTATATTTCAATTTTTTTAATGAATAATTCATTATATTATAAATATATTTTTTTACTAATTAAATATATGATATATCTAATTATAAAAAATTTAATAGTATCATTTATAATATCAACAATAATATTTGCAATATATGTTGAATTAAGTGACGGTATGGGAAATATCTGGTATAGAACAAATTCAACTGGTAATAAAGAAGTATTTGTAGAAAGTTTATGGGGATTAATGATGGCGCCAACTGTATATAGATTTTATTGGTGGTTAGAATATATAGATTTAAATTTTTTTATATATTGGGCATTAATGTTTAGTATCTTTCAGATAATTTCAGTTTATTATTATTAATATTAGACGCTAATATAAAATTATAATTTGTTATAATTTTATAGGATAATGAATTTATATAAAAATTATGATGATTTTTATAATGCGGTAATAAATAAAAAAATAGAAATAATAAAACAATTATTATTACAATATCCATATGATTTAACAGAAGATGATTGTTTTATATTTAGAATTGCATGTTTAAAAAGTAATCTTGAGATTGTTCAATTATTATATAATGCATCCGATAAAAAAATAAATATAAGATGTTTGAATGATATGGCATTTTTAAATGCTTGTTTTAGTAATCAATTTGACATTGTAAAATGGTTATTTGAAATTAACCCTTCAATTGATATTCATACTAATAATGAAGCAGGATTAATATGTGCATGTGTAAATAATAATTTAGAATTAGTATCTTTTTTACATGAAAAATCAAATAATTTTAAATATGATAATTTACATTTATCTTATGAATTAATGTGTAAAAGAGGAATGATTTCAATACCATCATTTTTATCATCAAAGTGTGATGATTTTTATATAAAAATAGAAGATAACAATATTAAAGATTGGAAAATTGTAAATAAATATCAGCGAAAAATATTAGATGATAATAACTATGTTTCAAATGAAATTATAGAATTATGTAATATCTGTTATATAGATAATATTTTTTATGTTAAATATGATTGTAATCATTATTATTGTAGAAATTGTGCATATGAATTAAAAAAATGTCCGATGTGTAATAAACTAATTAATACTGATAATATAATTTTACTAAAAAATTGAAATATAAAATCAATATATTAATCTATATTTATTTGAAATGACACGATCTTATGTGAACAGTGTTTTTCGTAAATCATATGATCCTGAATCTGATCACAGATCATTAAAAAAGACTAATTTTGAAGGATGTAAAAAACATGGAAAGAATCACCGACCAAAACTTGGAAAAAAACAGATGTTATCTAAGTCAAGTGAAGATACTTCATTTGATGAAGTATCGGATTGGAAAATTAAATCAGGTAAGAAATCATCAGCATCTTATTTTTATGAAGAAGATTACGAATCTCACGTTGAAATTGATGATGAACATTTAGCAAAAAATGGAATGTTAATTAAACAAATATATGATCCAACAGAGGAACAATGTATAATTGCAATCAATAATAATGTCAATGCAATTTATTATATTAAAAAACTATCGAATAAAATTTATTTGCAAGCATTGAAAAAAGATGGATTAGTATTAAAAATCATTTCAAATCCTACAAATGAAATGATTTTTACTGCATTGCGTCAAAATAGTTCTGCATTACAATATGTTAAAGAACAAACAAAAGAGATGATTTTTATGGCAGTAAATAAGTCTCCTTTTTCAGTTTCATTCATTAAGAATCCTACTCATGATTTGTATTATGAAATTATAGAAATGAATCTAAAGGCATACAAATTTATGGATAAGAAATTTTTTACATCTGAATTTATTAATAAATGTGCAATTTTTCATGTAAAAAAAGATGGGATGTTACTAGAACATTTTCCTGAACAAACATTTGAATTATGTAGTATTGCAATTAATCAAAATCCATATGCAATTCAATATATTAAATTAACTGATTTGAAAATGATTGAACAATTAGAAACTCTTGCGGTAAAAAAGAATGGAATGGTATTAGAATATGTCACTTCAGTATCAATAAATATCCGTAAGATTGCAATACAAACATCTAATGGTGCAGTATTGCAATTCATAAAAACTAATGATCAATCATATGGTTTGTGTAAATTAGCATTATCATATGATTATAATAATTTAAAATACATAAAGGGAAAATATATTAGAACAATTTTATCAGATCATTTGTATGTATTATCACCATATAAAATGGAAGATTGTGCTATATGTTATTCACCAT